>ENA-OQER01000105-OQER01000105.1-human-gut-metagenome-genome-assembly--contig:-NODE-105-length-44295-cov-18.033191_pt1 | contig 44295 bp, 47 predicted proteins | sample MGYA00242797_ERZ504639 | MGnify/ENA primary metagenome ERZ504639 (study PRJEB26092, sample SAMD00036306) | human gut metagenome | host: Homo sapiens | study: EMG produced TPA metagenomics assembly of... | reverse complement strand
CGGTCGACGCCTATCGGAAGCAAGCTTCCAATATCGTTTCCCCTCGACTTGCATGTGTTAAGCCTGTAGCTAGCGTTCATCCTGAGCCAGGATCAAACTCTCCATTGTAAAATATCATTTTTACTTCATGTCTTGTTTACAAGACAATCGGCGTTTGTTGTCTGTCTTAGGACGAATATCCTTAATTAAATTTATTGTAGTCTAAGAAAACCTGAATGTCAATTTCTTGACGGCTTGTTTCTTTTACCCAGTCTCAATCAACAGCCCTATAATATAATAAGGTGTAATCAAGACCGCTTCTTGTACTACTTGTCTGTTTATGTGAAATCTTTCAAAGAACTCTTTTCTTTAGTTGCTCAAGAGAAGTGTATTTCTCAAAAGCGAGTGCAAAAGTACAAACTATTTTCCAAACACGCAAGAGTTTCGACGAAAAAGTTTGAAAATTAACAGTTATTTAACAGTTAGAGTGAGGAATAAGAGACTTTCCTGCCCCACTCTCATTATATTATACACACGGGAGCGCGGGCTGCGCGTGTGCGGGCGCACAGGCGAAGGGAAACATGATGTTTTCAATAAACAAAGCCTTACATTCTGACTTTCCGAAACCTGCCGAAGACTTACAACGCATATTTATGTCGTATATTCATGCAGTAATTGCCGAAAAACGAGATCCCAACTGCAAAACCATATCGCCCCAACTGGAAAAATATTTTTTCCCAACTGGGAAATTATTTTCTCACAGTTAAGTACAATTTAACCGCGAATAAATATACAGAAGCTTTCCAGCCACTGTTTTCCGGATATTATTGCTGCCTTTTTCTGATTGTATTGCGAGATAATGAGACTTCCTGTCAAACAAAAATCCGCAAGGCAAAGACTTGCCTCGCCTATTATGACCGAACCCAGTCATCTATTAAGACCGAACTCGGTCGTCTATTAAGACCAACGTCAGCCACCTATTATGACCAACGCCAGCCATCTATTATGACCAAAGTCTTCTTATATTCCTCTATTTTTCGTACCCCTTATTCTGAATGAGTTTTTTATTCAGATTGATACACTTTTGCGGAATGGGGAACACCGTCGTGTAACCAGACTGTTCGTTAGGCAATGGTTCTCGTAGATCATAAGCCCCAGTGAAGAGGCCGAAGCGAATCAAGTCTTGACGCCTCCAACCTTCCCAAACAAGTTCGAGCAAACGTTCGCGCAAGATATTCTCGAGTGAAGCCTCACAGACAGGCATTCCTACACGCAAGCGCACAGCATCGAGTTCAGCACTACCATCCTCTCCATTGCGCACTTTAGCCTCAGCTTCATCAAGAGAGCATCAGCATAACGGAAAAGCACAATATCGTTGCTTATCAGTCTACCGTCCATATAAGCAGTTCGGTCCACCTCATACTTAGCCATTCTGCGCCCGCAGTCTTGACATAAGCTGTTAGTAAGATTTTGTTTCACCTCAAGAGGTTGATATTCAAGAGCTTTACCATTATCCATCAGAACATTCTTTCCATCAACCTTCACCATACCAGCCACGAAATTGACCTTGCATCGTGCATCCTCATCTGCCTCACCATAATGGTTTGTCCTCATCGTGGAAACCGTAGCACAAGTACCATTCTCACTGCCCCATCCAAAGAGCCCGCCATGCGCATAATGATAAGAGCGGAAGAGATAATGGAACTGATTGACATACACGTTCTTATCCATAGGAATCGTAAAGATATTCTCACGAGAGTTTTCATTGTGAGTAGAGAAATTGGCAGCATAATCATCCTCCAACATATAACCCTCCTCTGCCAATTTATCACAATAGTAGATACAGGTTTCCCAGGCATTCAGTTGGTAGTTTCCATTAACAACAGGCTTGTCTGCCAATCTTCCGGCAGCATCATCTGCGTTATGGTTCTCTACAGGAACGTTCAGGACAATATCCTTTCCTCGAGGCCGGTTCTGATAACCGGACGTCCAGTCGTCATAGGTATAGATTTCAGCATTCAACGCCAGTTTAGCCAACAAGAAGTTTGCTACAGGCTGTGTGATACGCCCATAGAAATTCCCCTCTTTGTTGCTATGTTCGCCAGGGAGAAAAGGCGAAGCCTGCTGCAACTCGTTAAAGACAAAACGGAAGACTGTACTGCGCGGCACCTGTCCCAAATCCGCACCTGACGAAGCCTGTTCGGAAGAAGAAAGAATCAATGGAATCCGCCCGAACATATCCATGGCATAGTAATAGAACAAGGCTCTCACAGCCTTCACTTCTGCCCCATATTCCTGCTGTTGCTGAACAGAGAGCAAGTCTTTCTTTTCATTGATCACATCCAAGGACTTGTTAGCCAGCACGATGACCTTATACAGAAATTTCCATGTATCGTAGAGCGACTGATCGTCAGCAGTCCATCGATGCTGATACATGGCGTTCCATAATCCTCCATCATACCAGTCGCCACCTCGAATTGGAATGATCGCCTCATCGGTGGTGAGAGTATTATAATCATAAATACCTCGGCACGTGCCTTGTATTCCCTCACTCTCATTAGCGCTTCCTATATAGTTGTAGAGCGAAGCCACCGCATTGGTATATATTTCAGAAGCCGACCCATAGATGGCATCTTCGCCAAGTTGGTCTTTAGGATGTTCGTCAAGGCAGGAGGTAAGACATATCGCTGCCCATGCTATATATAATAAGGTATAGTGTTTCATATCTGCAAAATGTTTTTAGAATTGAATGCTCAAACCCATAGAGTAAGTGCGATAAACGGGATAAGTCCTCTTATCATCAATACCCATCGTACTGTTGACCACATAACTATTAATCATCGGTGTCAACCCACTGTAACCTGTTATCGTCGCCAGGTTATTGACACTCAGCGAAAGGCGCAGCGATTTTACCACTCCCTTTTTTATGGGCACGTCATATCCCACGGTGAGATATTCGATATTCAGATAATCACCATTCTCCAGCCAATAGTCAGAGACATTCTGGTCTACAATATTTTTCTCGGGTGCACCCTTCAGCACATTATAGTCTGGGAAACTCGACATATTGTTGTAAGCCAATCCCGTACCATTGAATATCTTATGTCCGAATGCACCATTCATCTGCAAGGAGAGATACCAGTCGCGATATCTGAAACTGACATTCGAACCAGTGTGACCTTAGGTGTAGCCTGACCAGCTATATACCGGTCGCCACCATCACTCAGGTCCACCGTTCCATTCCTGTCCAGATCTTCAATATCATAGCGATAATGTCCGTTTCCATCCTCTACCAATCCCTTGCAATGAGGCAGATAGAAGACTCCCAGCGGCTGACCTACAATCTGATAAACCACATTGTTGTAACCTCCATGCTGCCCAGCTCCCGACAAGCCTCCCATAGCCGTCACATCGGCTGCCGACATCTGCATGCCTTCATACTCGCCACTGAGCGACAAGAGTTTGTTCTTCTGCCACGCCAGGTTCATATTGATATTAAGTTCCATATCCTTCTTCTGAACAGGAGTAACCGAGAAACCGATTTCAAGCCCTTGGTTGCTCATCGAGCCTATATTCGCCAGCAATTTGTCGTAGGCGAATGGCGGAACCGGCACATCGTAGGCATAAAGCATATCAGTCGTTTTGGAGTAATAATATTCGGCAGTCATAACCAGTCGATTGTTCCACAATCCCACGTCGGCGCCAATGTTCCAGGTGGAACGAGTCTCCCACTTCAGGTCAGGATTATTGTTTCTTATCATGCCCATCGTCACCGTAGGCGAGCTGTTTATTGACACGATACCATTCTGCCGCACCGTATTCATGGTAGTATAAGAAGAAATTCCTCCAAGATTTCCCGAACGTCCATAACCCGTACGAAGTTTCAGCATCGTGATATCATCTATATGGCGCAACCACTTCTCGCGTTTCATGTCCCACGACATCGACAGCATGGGAAAAAGCCCAAGTATGATCATCGCCAACCATTGAGGAGCCATCACCACGAACCGATACCGATACGGCATATCTGCCTAACAGAGTATAGTCGGCTCCAGCCATCACCGAGGCCAGCGACGGGTCTTCATAGTTGCTGTCGGTACCACCAAAAGGTCGTGATGCAGCAACACCTATGTTATGATAGCCCATATCGTTATTGGTAATGCCCTTGGCTGAAGTCCAGAATCCCGAGCGCACATCTTTCTGATACTCCGCTCCCGCCATAGCCTTCAGGTCGTGTATTCCCCATACATGCTGATAGTTTGCCTGCACATTGGCAAGCCATTCCTCACTCTTGAACTCACCGCGATACAGATTGCCCTGAGCCCAGACCCATGTAGGACAAAACTGGTCGTTCTCGTTAGAAGCATAGCTGTAAGCCCCAAAACCAGAAACGCTCAAGTCTTTCGAGATGTCATAGCTCAGTTTCAGATGAGCATTGAAATTCATGTTCTTTGTGTCATTCCGCTCAGCCAACAAAGCTCCGGGAGGATTGATCTGCGAAGCAGATCCATTCTTCAGCCAGCTGCCATTCACTCTGTCATATGGATAGGTGGGATTCATGGCATCAGCCGAATAAAAGAGCATCTGATTATCGAAGATATCGTTGTTCTTGAATGAAGATCCAAACACGCCGAAGTCGCCCGTGAGCCTGTCACCGAAGGCTTTCTGTGTAACATCAATCTTTGCCACCAAGTTGCGATACCCCTTGCTTCGGATGATGGTATTGTGGTCTATATAGCCAAAAGAAGCCCGATAGTTGCTGTGCGGAGTACCGCCGCTGAAAGCCAGATAATGGTTTTGCACCTGTCCGGTACGGGTAATTGCCTTACGAAAATTGGTATTGTAGCCTTTATCGTTATACTCGAGTCCTAATTTTTGCGCAGCAGCAATGTATTCTGCAGCATTGAGCATCTCCATACTCTTGCACATGGCCTCAAGTCCGTAGTTCCCCTCGTAAGAGATCTGAAATCCCCTACCCGTTCCTTTCTTGGTCTTGACCTGTATGACGCCCGAGGCGCCACGCGATCCATAAAGAGCCGTTTCACTGGCATTCTTCAACACCGTAAAACTTTCAATATCAGCAGGATAAATAGTAGCAAGCGTAGCCACATCCGATGTCACCCCATCGATAATAACCAGCGGATCGTTGCCGCCCATGATAGACGTGGTGCCACGCACACGCACAGAGTTGAGCATGGCCATTCGGTCAAGTCCATTGCTTGTCACGTTCACACCTGCCGTCTGTCCGTTCAAGGCATCGAGTGCATTATTGACCACACCCTTTTTGAGCAGTTCCGGCTCAACGACATTCATTGTTCCCGGCAGATGCAATGTGTCCAACACGAAAGACTGTTCGCTCTGAGCCTTTACAGCCAATGGAGCCGACAGCGCCAGGGCACAAATCATTCTACATATAAATTTCCTCTTATGCTTCATATATTGTTTAGGTTAAAGATATGCTGCAAAAATATAAAAAAAAATGCGAACTACATAACAAATCTACAAAAAAATCTTCTTCTTGTTCTTAACAAAATTCCATAAACCTTATTTCCAGTCCAATAAAAAGAAGAAGCCTTAAAACAAAAACAAAATAAACATTCGATTTATTTTGCAGTATATATCTTTTGTTGTAACTTTGCACCCGGTTAGCAAAATGCTAACTAAGGGGTGCTACCGCAGTTGCGGATGCTGAGATCAGACCCATCGAACCTGTCCAGGCAATGCTGGCGTAGGGAAAATGAGAAAAACCGATGGCAGGCGCAAGCCTCATGGCTTGCCTGTGTTCTATATCCACACACCTCTTTATATTTTATACATTATATATAATAAAAGGAAATGAAAAAAGATTTGTTGCTTTTTGCAGCCTTCATCTTCGGCGTAGCGACTACAGCCGGTGCTGCAAAAAGCAAAGCAGGAGAACGCATTGACACTCTGAAGGCAAGACAGCTGCAGGAGGTCCAGGTTATTTCGACACGTGCAAGCAAGAAAGCACCTTTGGCTTTCACCAATGTCAGCAAAAACGATATTCAGGCTGTCAATTATGGCAAGGACATTCCTTACCTGTTGGCACTCACTCCTTCTATCACTCTTACCTCGGATGCAGGTAACGGAATCGGCTATACCACGCTTCGATACGTGGCACAGACCCAAGCCGCGTAAACATCACAGCCAACGGAATCCCTATGAATGATGCCGAGAGCAGTTCACTCTTCTGGGTCAATTTCAGCGATTTCGCTTCCAGCACACAGAGCATACAGATTCAGCGTGGTGTGGGAACCTCTACCAATGGCGCAGGTGCCTTCGGAGCTACTGTCAACATGCTGACAGACAATATTGGTGCCAAACCATACGTTGGTCTTGACGTATCAGGCGGCAGCTATTACTCTCACAAGGAGACTGTTCGCTTCAGCACAGGTCTTATCAACGGCCACTGGGGTTTGCAGGGACGACTGTCCAACATCGGCAGCAAGGGTTATCTCGACCGTGCATCAGCCAAGTTGAACAGCTATTTTCTCCAGGCAGGCTACTTCAGCGACAACACCATGGTGAAGTTCATCACCTTCAATGGTCAGGAAGAAACTTACCACGCATGGAACTACACATCCAAGTATGAGCAGAGCCTTTATGGCCGTCGCTACAACTCTTGTGGCGAGTACACAGATGTAAACGGCAACCGCGCTTACTATGACAACCAAACTGATAACTATCACTCTCAGAACTATCAGCTCATCTGGAACCAGCGCCTCACCAATCTTTGGAACCTCAATGCTGCGCTCCACTATACCCGTGGCGATGGTTACTACGAAGAGTATAAGTGCCATAAAGACTATGCCGAGTATGGTCTGAACACAACCGAACTGAAGAACGACCTCATCCGTCGCAAGCAGATGGGCAACGACTTCTATGGTGCCATCGCCTCTGTCAACTACGACAACCAGAAGAACCTCACCGCTAACTTTGGTGGCGGTTGGAACAAGTATGACGGCGACCACTGGGGAAATGTGCTTTGGCACAAGGTAAACGGTGACATCGCTCGCGACAATAACTTTGAGTACTATCGCAACAATGCCAAGAAGACCGACTTCAACATCTATGGCAAGGCAAGCTACGAGTTTGTCAAGGGTCTCAGCGCCTTCCTCGACTTGCAGTTTCGCCACGTTAATGTGAAGATGCAAGACCCAAGCGACTGGTTCATTGGCAACAGCTTCACTGGCGACTATATCATTAACGAGAAGTACGATTTCTTTAATCCTAAGTTTGGATTCAACTACGATATCAACGCCAACAACAAGGTGTACATCTCTTACGCCATCGCACACAAGGAACCAGTAAGAAATAACTACGAGGCCTGGAATGCAGGTTCAGAGAAGCCTAAGGCCGAGCGTCTCAACGATTTGGAGTTGGGTTACAAGTATCAGAGCAGCAAGTTCTCAGCTGGTGCCAACTTCTACTATATGAACTATAAGAACCAGTTCGTGCTGACTGGCGAGCTCAACAGCATCGGCGAGGCTGTAACACGCAACTTCGAAAAGACTTATCGTATGGGTGTAGAGTTGGAGCTGCATGGAAGCCAGTAAGCTGGTTCCAGTGGGATGCCAATGCCACATGGTCAAAAAACCGTGCCAAGGATATGATGGTAACATTGGAAGATGGCGAGACCAACGTCAACTTAGGCGAGACGCCACTGAGTTTCTCTCCAGACTTCATCTTCAACAACATCTTCACCTTCCAGTACGCAGGTTTCAAGGCTGCCATCCAGAGCCAGTATGTCAGCGACCAGTACTTGACCAACACAGGTTTCAAGACCATGGAGTGCAACGACAATGTAGACCCAGACACCTACGAGGCAAAAGGCAACACTTGCTACGAGACCCTGTTATTGAAGAAGCACTTCACCACCAACATTGACCTGAGCTACCACTCTCTTTGAAGAAGATCGGCTTGAAGGATGCCACCATCGGTGTGACACTCTACAACATCTTCGATACGAAGTACGACAACAATGGTTGGGCAGCACCAACATATCGTATGGTAGACGGCAAGGTAATTGCAGTCAACTTATGGGGTAGCCGCGACTATGGTGCAGCAGGTTTTGCTCCATCAGCACCATTCAACTGCATGGCTCATCTCTCTATCAATTTCTAATCATCGACAAAACGACTAAAACATCATGATGGATTTCATCACATCACATGGTTTAGACATCATCACCACGGTACTCGGACTGGTTTACATCCTGTTGGAGTACGTGCCAGCATTTATCTCTGGCTGATAGGAATTGTGATGCCAGCCCTTGACATCTGGCTTTACTGGGGTCATGGTCTTTATGGCGATGCCGGTATGGCTGCTTACTATACCGTGGCTGCAGTCTACGGATATGCCGTATGGAAGTTTGGCAAGAAGCACAACCAAAAGGCAGAAGAAGAACTGCCGATTACCCGTATGCGCAAGTCGCTCTATCTTCCTGCCACCGTCTTCTTCCTTGTGGCATGGGGACTCACCCATTATATATTGGCGACCTATACCAACTCCACAGTGCCTCTCCTCGATGGTTTCACCAATGCCCTAAGCTTTGTTGGTCTATGGGCTTGGCACGCAAGTACATCGAGCAATGGTTCTTCTGGATCATCGTCGATGTAGTATGCTGCTACCTGTATATCGTAAAAGGCATACCCTTCAAGGCTGGTCTCTACGGACTGTATGTCATCATTGCCGTAGCAGGCTATTTCAAGTGGAAGAAGATGATAAAACAATAAATAACTACTATAACCTCTGAACTTACTTACGAAAGTTCTATAAAACATTGAAGCTGAAAAACTAACTATTCGTTGTTTTTCAGCTTCAATGAGTTTTCTATGCTGGTCAGTTCATCTCTGAAGTCAGCATCCAGCTTCAGTCTTTGCTCTACCTTTGTGCAACTGTGAATCACCGTACTGTGATCTCTGTTGCCCACGAGCTTTCCTATACGTGAGGCCGGCATTTTAGTATGCTTGGCAGCCAAGAACATCGTCACCTGTCTTGCCACTACAAACTCACGCTTACGGCTCTTGCTGTGAATGGCTGTAGGAGTGACATTGAAATGATGACATACTTTATCTATAATATCATCCATTGTGAGCGGATGGTCGTCAATCTTCACTGCCCGCTTGATGACACGCTCTGCCAGTCGGATATCGATATTGCTGTTATATACGATACTGTAAGCCAGAAGTCCATTGATAGCTCCCTCCAGGTCGCGCACACTTCCATTACAAGTCTGTGAAATGAAAGCCACCACATCGGCAGGAATCTGCAGCCCATCTCTTCGTATCTTGCTTGCCAGGATGTCCACGCAGAGTTGCACATTCGGCTTCTCCAGCTCAGCCACCAGTCCACAAGAGAATCGGGTAAGCAGTCGGTCGGGCATATCCTTCAGGTCTACCGGAGGACGGTCGCTCGCCAAGATGATGCGCTTTCCGTTGCGGAAGAGGCTGTTGAAGATATGAAAGAAGGTATTAAGGGTCTTGGTCTTTCCTGCCCACTCCTGAATATCATCCACGATCAGCATGTCTATTGTCTGATAGAAGTTGATGAAATCGTTGGTGGAGTTGTGAAGCACCGCCTCTATATACTGGTTTTGGAAGAGGCGTGCGCTGACATACAGCACTCTCTTCTTGGGATAAGTTTTCTTGGTCAGCACACCGATGGCATTGACAAGATGCGTCTTGCCACTACCTGACGGACCATAGATAAACATGGGGTTAAACTGAGTGGTATTGGGATGTTCGGCAATAGAATAGCCTACCGAACGTGGCAACTTGTTGCTGGCACCCTCCACATAGTTGTTGAACGTGAGCTTAGGATCAAGCTGCGTATCGATGTCTTCGGGCTGCTGCACTTTAGGCTGTTCGGCTGTATACGTCTCTGCTCAGCCACATCCACATCATTAGGATCGGCTTCGAGGACTATCGTCTTCTTGTGTTCCAAGTCGGCAACGACACGGTAAGTCAATCTTACTCCCTCACCGAAGTTACGCTGCAGCACCTTGCTCAGCAAGTCCACATAGTTAGCCTCCAGATACTCATAGAAGAAGGTACTGGGCACCCTAAGCAACAAAGTCTTCGTAGCCGGTTTGTACGACTCGAAGACGATGGGCTCAAACCAAGTCTTGTATTGGTCGGGCTTCACTGCATCGCGAATAACGGCGAGACAATTATCCCAGAGTGGTTTTGGACTTGCTAACATTCTCTATATGATATATTTACTATTTATTTTTACTTTACAGGCAGCTCCAAACAAAGCGAACCTGTCTGCAAAGTTATAAAATAAATAGCAAATACACAAATCTTTATTTATCTTTCTTGCCAAAGATTGAAAAATGTACATAGCGCTTAGGATGCTGTCTCAGGTTGACAACCAGCGAGTCGGCATCGCGCATGGTGGCATTGAGATTATGATACAGCTGCGGATCGTTCATCAACAGTCCGAGTGTTCCCTTGTCACTATTCAGTTTGTTGGTGAATTCCTCTGCATTTGCCAAGGTACGGTTCACCCTGTCGAGTGTACCCTGCACATCGAGACCGGCCAGGTTGGCAGTCAGCTTGTTGGTATTGTCGAGTACACCATTGGCACGGTTGATCATACCAGGCACCTGCTTGTTGAGACCTGTCATCAGGGTGTTCAGCTCACGGGTAGACACGGTGAGGTTGGATGTGATGGTCTGTACATTGTGCAGTGATGCTGCCAGGGCAGGGTCAGCAAGGAGAGCATTAAGGCTACCCAGTATAGAATCGAGTTTGGGTAGCATCTTCTCGATGGCAGGCACCATATCTGCCACCTTTCCCATGGCTCCTGCATTCACAGCACCGGGGATGATGCCTCCCGGCTCTATGCGTTCACGGGGATTGGTGGCCAGGAGCAGATTCACCTGCAGGTTGCCCATGAGGTCCTTCTCTATCTCTGCCTTACTGCCGGCAGGTATACGCAAAGCCTTGTCGATATCAGCTTTCACCTTGATAGGTCCTTCTTGACCATAGTCAAATTCTATCGCGTCTACTGTTCCCACCTTGTAACCATCGGCGTAGATAGGAGTAGAGGCTCCCAATCCCTGAATGTCGTTAAAGGTGATGTAATAGTAGTTGTGTGACGAGAAAAGGTTAATGCCCTTCAGAAAGTTGATTCCGAAGTACATAATCAATATGCCCACGACAGCCACAAGAGCTATCTTTATTTCCTTGCTCATTTTCATTTCTTATTTGTTCTTGTTCTGTTTATACTCTCTTATTGCCAGACCTACATCATACTTCTGTCCGTTTTTGAAGGCGATAATGAAAGCCTCGGGGAACTTTTCGAGCAGCGATTTGCGCAGTCGGTATATCTCATTATAGTTGGTCGAGGCTCCCATGGTGTATTTCACCATGCCGTTCTCCTGATAGGAATCATATTCTGTCTCACCCTTCAGATGGCTGTCTCCTGTCCGCAGCACCCTGCTGCTTGCCAGAATCTGCACCTTGAACACGGGGGCATCCTTCGTCTGGTTCTGAGCTTTGACCACTTTTTTTTGGTTCTGCTTATGCTCCTGCTCCTCCACCTTTCTCACGGATGCCGTACGGGGTTGGGCAGCACGGATTAATCGAGTAGCTGGCTTTGCCACTGCCGGTGCCTTTTCTTCCTTATAGTCTGAAGGTACGATGGTAGGCACCTCTGCCTTGTCGTCATCCGTAGGACGGTAAGGTACCGACACGCCCTTGTCGTATCTGTCCTTATACTGGGCAAAAGCCTGATAGATGCCACGTGCTATGTCGTCCACACGGTTAGTCGAGTTGAGGAGTTGCTCCTCATCGGGTGTGGTGATGAAGCCCAACTCTATTAGACAGCCTGGCATAGATGTTTCGCGCAGCACCAGGAATCCCGCCTGGTGTACTCCCTTATTGGGTCGGTTAGCACCAGTGCATACACTCTTTTGAATCATTCGCGCCAGTTCCACGCTTCGTTCCATATTCTTTCCCTGTATGAACTCGAAGATGATATAGCTCTCCGACGACCTGGGGTCGAATCCCTGATAGGTTTGCTGATAGCCTTTCTCCATCGAGATAACCGAGTTCTCTCGCATAGCCACATCGAGGTTGTCCTTGGCCCTGTGCATACCTAAGGTATAGGTCTCGAATCCTCGTGCTATCTTGCCCGCAGGCAAGGCATTGGTATGTACCGATATGAAGAGGTCGGCATTCGCCTGTTGGCGATATTGGCTCTTTCCTTCAGGGGTATGAACACATCCGTCTTACGGGTGTACACCACCCTGACATCTGGCTGGTTGCGCTCCACGTATCGTCCGAAAGCCAGCGCCACCGACAGGTTGATGTCCTTTTCCTTCGAGATGGTTCCCAAGGCTCCCGCATCATGTCCTCCGTGACCAGCATCGATAACGAGCGTAAACGTGTTGGCCGAGAACGCATTCAAGACCAACAAAAGCCACATGGCCACCAAGGATAATATATTCTTGCTAAACATATATTTGCTTATGATGGTGCAAAATTAAGCATTTCCAATCAGAAAACCTAAATTTAGCACAAAGTTTTATAATTCATTAAGTGTACTTCTATTCCTGCTCCGTCGCAATCGGCACCAAAGGGCGGATTCACCTTCATGATACTGATGTCGAGACTCTGTATAGCAGGAAACTCGGCAAAGAGGCGCTCCCCTATTCTTCCTGCCACATGTTCCAGCAACTTGCTGGGCACAGCCATCTCCTCCTTCAGCAGGGTGTAGATGTCGGCATAGCTCACCGTGTCCTGCAACTCATCGGTCTGCAGGGCATGGGTGAAATCGCAGTCTGCCACGATGTTCACCACATAGTCATTGCCCACGCTGCGCTCCTGTTCCAGCACTCCATGATAGGCATGAAACCTGACATTGCGCAGGAAGATGCGGCTATTCTTTACCTTCATGCTCATCCTCCTTCTCCGACTGTTGAGTCTCCTCGCATACATACTTCTTCAGCGCACGCTCCACGCCCACCTTCCAGGTATTGATACTCTCGGAGGTCAACTGCAGCTGACTCACCAACTTGATGACATGCTCTATAGGCATGCGGTATCTGAGCACGCCCGATATCAGCTTGGCATAGTTCCAGTATTCAGGATTGAAGCGCTCACTGAGTCCCTCAATGGTCATCTTGTATCCTCGCTTGTTGAAAAACTGGAAGTCGTAACGCTTGGTGCCATCGTTGTTCACCTCCTTCACGATTCGGCCTTTCATCACCGACTTGGGCAGCATGATGCCTTCCTCGTCGTCGAGCAGACCTGTAAATATTTCATAAGGATGACCATCGAGCAAGCCGATAAGCGCCACCCACTTGTCTTTATTGTTCTGAAATCTCACCACATCACAGTCCAACACCTTGGGCCGCACTTCCACCACCTCGGGATGGCAAGGCTGTACGTCCAGCTCATCATTCACCCGCTTCACCAATTCACGATGCAGCTTGGCGAAATCTACATCCTCGCCTTCAAAACGCTGCCGGAAAGCCGAAAGGGTATGGTGCACTTTCTCCAACAGCTCAGCCGAAGCCTGTTCGAATGATATATGATCTATATTCTCCATTTACACAGTATGTTCTATGAATATTCTACTAAATTTGGATGCAAATTTAACTTTTATTTCCCAACTATGCAACTTTTTGCAGCACAAATGAAACAAAAAGGAAAAAGAATACACCGAAATCAAGAAAGAATGTGTAACTTTGCATGAACATAGTCGAACGATGACGCATTGATCTGCTGTCATCAATGTGACAGTAAGAGAATTTACACATTATTATATATAGGAATTTATGGAATCAATAAAAAACAGAACATCCATTCGCAAATATGCCGACCGCGAGATATCAGAAGAGTTGCTCAACAGCCTGCTGCAGGAAGCTGAGCGCACTCCTACCATGGCAACCTCCAGCTATACAGCGTTGTGGTAACCCGTAGCGAGGAAGGCAAGAAGGCCTTGGCGCCAGCCCATTTCAACCAGCCCATGGTAACACAAGCACCAGTTGTACTGACCATCTGCGCCGACTATCGCCGCACCACAGCATGGGCAAATCATCGCAAGGCTCATCCTGGTTACGACAACATCCTGTCGTTCATGAATGCAGCCACCGATGCCCTGCTCTTCACCCAGACATTCACAGTCCTGGCAGAAGCGGCAGGCTTGGGTACCTGCTTCTTGGGCACTACGGTCTACATGCCACAGATGATTATCGACACATTACATCTGCCCCAACTCGTCATGCCTGTTGCCACCCTTACCGTTGGATGGCCCGACGAAAAGCCTGCACAGACCGACCGTCTGCCACTGCGTTCCATCGTACACAGCGAAGCCTTCGACGACTATACCCCCGAGAAGATTGATGACTTCTATGCCGAGAAAGAAGCACTCGAAGAGAACAAGGAGTTTGTTCGCACCAACCAGGTAGAGACTTTGGCACAGGTATTTACCGACATTCGATATACCAAGAAGGACTGCGAAGCCATGAGCACCGGATTCATGGAGGCGCTCAGAAAGCAGGGATTTATTTAAAGGTAAAAAGGTAAAAAAGTAAAAGGGGAAAAAGGAAAAAGGGAAAAAGGGAAAAGGCTCCCAAAAGAGAAAATAAAAAGAAGCGTATCAGCATTTATTTTGCTGATGCGCTTCTTTTTTTATTGAAGTTTCGCATGTGCGAAAGTTGAGTCATTACTCCACTACGATAGGCTTGTACTTAGGAACCAAAGCCTTCATGATGCACCATCCTACGAGGTAAGCCACACTACAGATGCAGAACACAATCATGTAGCACCTGGCTTGCCATCAAAGCCCATGAAGCTGAAGGCAGAACCTGGCCCTCGGCATAGGTGAAGAGCATACCGGAACCCTTGTTGATAAGGAAGGAACCGATACCACCTGCCATAGCGCCAATACCTGTAATGGTTGCTACAGTACTCTTAGGGAACATATCACCAATAGTAGAATACAGGTTGGCAGACCATGCCTGATGACCTGCACCGAGAAGACCGATGATGACAGCTGGCCACCATGCGCTGTACTCACCCATAGGCTGGGCTATCAAACCGAGCAATGGGAAGCAAGCGAAGATCAACATCGCACGCATACGACCGATATATGGATTCATTCCCTTCTTGTCTACGAAGTAGGTTGGCAGATAACCACCACCGATACTCAGTACTGTTACGATAGCATAAAGAGTAAAGATGAGGGCGATACCCATGCCAGAGTCAGAAGAGTAACCATACTGGTCAGAGAAATAAGCTGGAGCCCAGAACAGGAAGAACCACCATACACCATCGGTCATAAACTTACCGACAATGAATGACCATGTCTGACGGAAGGTAAAGCACTTCATGAAGCCGATAGTCTTCTCCTCGGTTTCCTCTGTCTGCTCTGCAGCAGCAGGAGCAGCCTGCTCAGCTTCCTCATCCTGCTCGATATAGGTAAGCTCTGCCTTGTTGACATGCTTGCTCTTTGATGGTTTCTCGTAGAGCCATAGCCAGAGACCCATCCATACATAACCGAGCACACCGATGATGATGAATGCCCACTCCCAACCATGCTGGGAGCCAGCAATGGGATAGTGGCTGGAGCTGCCAAAGCACCTACCGAGGCACCGCTGTTGAAGATGGCTGTGGAGAAAGCACGGTCTTTCTTTGGGAAATACTCTGCTGTCACCTTGATGGCTGCAGGGAAGTTGCCAGCCTCACCCACGGCAAGGATCAGACGGCAAGAGAGGAACAACCACACGCTGATGGTGGCAATGGCTACTGCTGCATCGCTGCCTGCCTGTACCAGGCGAAGTGCCTCGATAGAGTCATAACCCTCAATCTGCATGGCTACCCATCCACAGCCGGCGTGCATCACAGCACCTGTTGACCATACAAAGATGGCGATGAGATAACCCTTCTTAGTGCCCATCCAGTCTACAAACTTACCTGCAAAGAGGTTGGCTACGGCATAGAAGATAGAGAAAAGACCGGTAATAGTACCATAGTGATCGTCGGTCCAGTGGAACTCTGGTGCGATAAAGTCTTTCCATGTCAATGAAAGGACCTGACGGTCCATATAATTGACGGTGGTTGCGATGAAGAGCAACGCACAGATCACCCAACGGAAGTTGGACATTTTACTTGTTTGGATTGCATTCATTGATATAGTTTTTAAGTCTTAATGTTATTTATTTCAATTCTGGAATTTTCACTACCTGCATATCGTTATAGATGAGGTTCTCGCCTGCCATACCCCAGATAAAGGTATAGTTGCTGGTACCTGCAGCACAGTGGATCGACACTCTGGAGCGATCACAGCCTCCTCGTTGTTCAGCCAGATAGGACGTGTCTCCTGAGGCTCACCCATTACGTGGAGAATCTTCTGTCCCTCGGGTACATTATAATAGAAATAGGTCTCCATACGACGAAGATGTGTATGGCTGGCATGGTGTTCCATACAGAACCCTCCTTCAACTCTGTTACACCCATCTGCAACTGACATGTGCGAACACCTGCCACGCCATCGATAATCAACTGATGGATCACGCGGTCGTTGCTCTCCTTCAGACTTCCTGCCTTGATATTGTTAGCCTCCTTGAGCGTTACCTTCTTGGTGGGATAAGACTTATGGGCTGTAGCACTGTTCATATAGAAATGGGCTGGCTTGGCAGCATCCTTGCTGGCAACGGTGATATCCTTGGCACCACGGCCTACATAGAGTGCTTCCTGGAAACCTAAGGTATAGTTCTTGCCGTCTACGGTTACTATGCCCTCGCCTCCTACATTGATGATACCCAACTCACGGTTGTCGAGAAGATTCTTCTGGTCATTGGGCTTCTCCGTATAGAGAGGTGCGATGGATGTGAGCTTCAATGGTGTAGCTGTAGGAACGGCTCCACCGATAAGGAAACGGTCGAACATGGTGTAAGTCCAGTTCACCTGACCTGGAACCATCACCTTTTCGATGGCGAACTCACCACGAAGACGCTTGGTGTCATAATTCTTTGCGTCACGAGGATTGCTGGCATAACGCACATTGTAGTTGGTATAGGCATTCTCTGCCTTTACCTCATAACCTGCATTCTTGCCGCACTGTGCAAAACCCGCACTGGCAAGGAGCAACATTGCTAAAGATAAGATTGTTTTCTTCATTTTTATTGTTGTTTTTTATTCTTCATTTTTCGCTCTTCTTTCACGATTCTGCGGTTGTTGACCACCATCAAGACAATAGTAATGACAGAGAGCAAAGCCATACCGATGTACTGCAGCTTGACTCCACGGTAAATCAACCAGCCAAAGAGGGATGAGGCAAAGTCGAGTGCGCCTCCCGAGAATCCGTCAGGGATATGGGCGGCATTATCGCCAGTGGCTTTATACACCTGATCGGCAGCCATCGTGAAGTCGGGTGCCATATCTGTAACGAAATAAAGTCCGATGATAAGAGCTATCAAACCGATGATAAGGGTCTTCACCACGTTGCCTTTGGTGAAAGGCAGGATGAGTGGGAAGAGATAGAACATACCTGCCAACGAAGCCAATGGCAAGAACTCGTTGCCTGGCAGGAATACGGCGATGGCAAGGATGACGGGTATCAGAATCACAGACACCACCAATGTGGTAGGATGACCGATGACAAGGGCAGGACTCATACCGATGTGTACCTTCTTGCCATTGAACTTCTTCTTTACCAACTCCTGAGTCTTCTCCGAGATAGGTTTCAGTCCGTCTATAAATAAAGAGGTGATACGGGGAATCAACTCCATCACAGCTCCCATGGTGACACCGAGGAACAATATCTTCTTGATATCAAGCTGGGCTGCCCATCCTATCAAGCGCCTACGATGACTCCGAGCACCAATGGCTCGCCCAGAACACCAAACTTCTTCTTCAGTCCTTCGGCATCAATATCCAACTTAGAGAAACCGGGAATCATGTCCAAGAGTTTGTTCAGACCAATAGCGAAAGGCATGAAGCTCTGGCAGAAAGGCTGTGGAATGGAAATACCGTCCAGGTCGTAGTATTTCTGGAACTTCTCTGCGGTGAGATCGGCACATACCAATGTGATGATATAGCACACGATAGCAGCGAAATAACCCCACAACAGACTCTCGCCCATCACAAAGTAAGCCACGGCACCGATAAAGGCGAAGTGCCAGTAGTTCCAAAGATCGATGTTCACGGTACGTGTGGTCTTGGTGATAAGCATCAGGAAGTTGACACCCAAGCAGATGGGGATAATCAAGGCTCCCACCGCTGTATTGTAAGCCACAGCAGCTGCTGCAGGCCATCCCATATCGAAGACATTGAGTTGCAGATGATAAATGTCTGAAATCATCTTCAGGGGATCATCAAAGTTTTTAGTAAGCAATGCAGTTACGACACCCAAGCCCACGAAACCGACACCCACGAAGAGTCCTGACTTCAGCGCCTTACCAAATTTCATTCCGATGCACAGACCGATAACCGTGAAGATGATAGGCATCATCACGCTGGCACCCAAGCTAATGATATAGCTAAACACTTGTTCCATATTACTACAGATAATTAATAAATTGCCTGCAAGAGCACGTTGCCGTACCTTGCTTCTTTGATTTGTTTTTAGTTTAATTATTATTCAAGGAACACACGAAATGATGAATTTTCATTCTTTCATAACAAAATGTACCTTTGATTTTGCAAAGATACACATTTTTTCTGCAAAACAACATTTTAATTGAGAAATATTAAGTAAAAAGGTTCAATAATCTGTCAGACATGTTACAAAAAATAACAAATTTCGGACATTCGACATTTTTTCACCACTAAAAAATATTTTTTCCACCTTATACATTATATAAAATGATAATTTTGCAATCGAAAATGATGATAACAACGATTGTGGCAACACCTCTGTCGTAAGCAACATGGTGGCAACACAATAAACCGTTTCAAGTCTTCAACACAACAACACATTTTTGAAATCTCCAAGGAACAAATCAGCACCTTGGATTAATGCCGTAGCCAAGCTGACAGAGGGATGTGATTAATCAAATCACTACCTCCGGCTTCTCGGCGGAAATAGCACCAATAGTTGGTAATATCACTTCCCTTTCTGTATAAATGCTGCTTAAAGGGAACATTTGTGCCCCAAGCAGGGCACTATTGTGCCATAAGTAGGCATTTTTATTGCAGCAGTATTTATAAAAATTGCAACACAAATTATAAAAATTGCAGCAGTAATTATAAAAATGGATTACGCAAAAACCCTTCACCCTTCATCTATTCGCGCGGAATGCCGATAAACACTGGGGTTTCGAGACTGAATGGCAAATATTAACCCTTCATCACCCTTCATCTCCCTTCATCTTTTTGCAATTTTCGGATTCTGGTTGACTGACGGAGCTCAGGCTCACGCTTCTATTAAGACCGAGCTAAGGCGTCTATTAAGACCTGTCCGGAGCATCTATTAAGACCGAGTTAAGGCTTCTATGAGGCTTGTTTTGAGGCTCAAATCTTTATCGAAATAAAGGGTTATGAAAGGTGGAATTGTACCCATCAACTCTGGAATCCCGATAAACACAGGGAATTCCAAGGGATAGATGAAGGGTGAAGTGTTAAATGCAATCTATTAAATAAAAGTGTAAATGGTTTAAAACTCATCCCATGCTTCCCAAGCATTATAGCCTTTGGAATGTAATTTAACGTATTTTAAACGAAAAAATTATCATAAAAAACACACACGAAACATTATATACACACATATTGACGCATAAAAAAAACAAAAAAGGAGCATGCCTTTCGACATGCTCCTCTACCTTTTTATACTTTATTCTACTTTCGCAAATGGGGAAGTTAATCCTGATAATATACCCTCTTCACACGATTGCTGATGGTGGTCAGCACTTCGTAAGGAATGGTCTCCAGGATATCGCTGAGAGTCTGAACAGGCAGATGTTCACCAAAGATCTCCACGCTGTCGCCCTCCTTGCAGTCGATGCCCGTCACATCGATCATCGCCACATCCATACAGATGTTGCCTACATACTCTGCCTTTTGTCCGTTGACAAGACAGAAGGCATGACGGTTGCCAAACGGCGGTTCAAGCCATCGGCATAGCCGATAGGGATGGCAGCGATGACGCTGTCCTTGTCCAGAATCGTCTTGCGGCTATAACCCACGCTCTCACCAGCTTGATGTAGTGCATCTGCAGGATGGTGGTCTTCAGCGTGCTCACGCAGTTGATGGTCTCATTGTTGCGAGAGTTGATACCATAGAGTCCCAATCCTAAACGGCACATATCCAACTGGCGCTCTGGGAAATGCTCGATACCCGCCGAATTGCAGATATGACGCAATATCTTATGGTCGAAGGCAGCCTGCAGCTGCTTGCTGCCCTTGTCGAAGAGCTCGAACTGATGGGCAGAGAATGCATCGAAGCTGTCATCATCGCTTCCCACGAAGTGAGAGAACACGCTGCGAGGGATGATGGCGTTCTGATGTTTCAGTCTGCCTATCAGCTCCTCCCTATCGTTCTCGGGATCGAAGCCCAGGCGGTGCATGCCGGTATCCAACTTGATATGCACAGGGAAACCAGTGACTCCCTCCTTCTCGGCAGCCTTGATAAGGGCGTCGAGCAGACGGAAAGAGTAAACCTCAGGCTCAAGATCATAATCGAACATGGTCTTGAAGGCGGTCATCTCTGGATTCATGATCATGATATTGCTGGTGATACCGTTCTTGCGAAGCGTCACACCTTCATCGGCAACAGCCACGGCAAGATAGTCCACACGATGATCCTGCAGGGTCTTGGCTATTTCCACTGCTCCCGCTCCATAGCCGTCGGCCTTGATCATGCAGACCAACTTGGTCTCGGGCTTCATAAACGAGCGATAGTAGTTCAGGTTGGCTACCACTGCATTGAGGTTCACCTCAAGCGTGGTCTCATGCACCTTGCGTACCAAGAGCTCGGTGAGCTGGTCGAAACCAAACTGGCGTGCACCCTTGAGCAGGATGACCTCATCGCGCAAAGACTTGAACACCTCGCTGTCGATAAACTCCTCCACATTGCTGAAGAAGAACTTCTCTGATATCTGAATCTCATCGCTCTGTGAGCAGAGCTGAGGACCGATGCCGATAAACTTGACCACACCACGCTTGCGACAAAGATCGCTCACCTCGTGATACAGGTCCTTTGCCGACTCTCCACTCTGGAAGATATCGCTCAGTATCAAGGTATGTCGGCGGCCTTTATGGTCGGGACGGCGGCTCATGAAGTCGAGCGCGATGTCGAGCGAGTTGATATCCGAGTTGTAGCTGTCGTTGATAAGGGTGCAGCCATGCTGTCCCTCCTTCACCTCCAATCGCATGGCGACAGGCTCGAGCAATGCCATGCGCTTGTCGAGTTCCTCGGCCGAAAGACCCAGGCGGCGTGAGACGACAGCGGCAATGATAGAGTTGGTGACGGAAGCCTCATCGATGAAAGGCAGCGAATAACTGTCTTCCTCACCTTTATACATATAGGTGATGATAGAGAGGTTGCCCTTCTTCTCCACATTCTTCACAAAGAAAGGAGCCTTAGTGTCACGGAACGACCAGAAGAGTTTCTCGCCCTTATAGTCCTTATACTCGTTGACCACTCCACTCACCGTCTTGTCATCGCCATTATAGACGATGGTCTCGGCATCGTGGAAGAGGATGATCTTCTCACGGCACTTAGCTCCAACGACTCGAAGTTCTCCTGATGGGCTGCGCCCAAGTAGGTAAGCACAGCAATGGTGGGCTGGATGATGTCGCGAAGCGCCAGCATCTCGCCGGGCTGACTGATACCAGCCTCGAAGACTCCCACCTGAGTCTGCTCGTTGAGCAACCATACTGAGAGGGGCACACCTATCTGGGAATTGTAGCTGCGTGGGCTTCGTGTGACAAACATGCTGGGCGAGAGCAGCTGATGGAGCCACTCCTTGACCATCGTCTTGCCATTGGAACCCGTAATGCCCACGATAGGAATGTTGAACTCATCACGATGACGTTCTGCCAGGCGCTGGAGAGCTCCAACGTGTTGACCACCTTGAGGAAGTTGGCCTCTGGATAATCGGAGGCATATCCCTTAGGTACCTGGGAAACTACGAAATTTCTAACACCACGGCGATACAACTCTGGAATATAGTTGTGACCGTCATTACGCTCTGACTTGAGAGCGAAAAACAGAGTTTCCTCCGGAAAACAGAGCGAACGGCTGTCGGTAAGGATAAACCCTACATTGCCGTCTCTGTCACCATAACGACGCGCACCTATCAGTGTGGTTACCTTTTCAATAGTATATGTCATATTCTATGAATTAAAATATTTCTCATTGAATCTTCTTTCCATTTCCTCCGTCTTGGCAAGGAAGCGCTGATGCGCCTCGCTGTCGGGATGGAAGGGCTTATGACCGTGAGCCTCTCGAATGGGGCGCCAGTCTTCGAGGAACTGTTCTGCAGCCCTGCCGAAATAGGCGGCACGGAAGCGCTGCCAGATAAACTCCACCGCCTGACTGGAAGGATGGAGCATGTCTTCCTCGTAGAAACGGTAGTCGCGCAGCTCGTCGTTCATCAGCTCATAGGCTGGGAAATAACTCACGATGCCTGGATTCTGCCTCACCAACCGGTCGGCGGCAAGCAGCAGGGTGGCCTTGGAGAGCTGGCTGCCATGAAAACCATACTTGGCGTATCGGATGGGACTCACGGTGATGACGACCTTCAGGTCTTCCCCACTCTGCCGCTCTTCTGCCTGGCCTCCTTCAGCAAGTCGACAGCCTGCTGCAGGTAATCGGCACACTCGTCTACCGAAAGCTCGCGCTCATCGAAAAGGCGTTGCGGCCGCTTCTGGCAGTTGTCCACTATCTCGCCCGTCTCCTTGAGCACATAGACATGGTTGGTGCCTAAGGTGAAGACCGCCACGCGCGGACTGACCTGCAGACTTTTCTCTACCGTATGCAGGATGCTTGCCGGATTGTACATCACCCCAAAGGGATTGACCGTAGCCCGGAAGCGGTTCTCCACGAAGCGATGCCCCAAGCGGTCGGCAAAGCAACTGCCCACAAAGAGCATACGCTCTGCCGGCTGTATCTCGAAGTCGGCCTTCGCTATATCTACCTCTGTCCTAAACTGCATCTTCCTTCTTTCTCTTCTTCATCTCCACTACTATACCTATTATAATAAGGAGTACGAGGATGCCATACCCTACATAAGCCACCGTCTCGGTCTTGCGGAGCGAAGCGGGATGGAAGTCGAGCACCACCGTATGCTTGCCAGGCTTCACCTGAAGGCACGGAGAATATAGTTCACACGTCCCAGTTCTGCGGTCTGTCCGTCGACAGTGGCTGCCCATCCGGATAGTAGATCTCAGAGAACACCACGACTCCACCCTTGTTGGAGTTGACCTCGTAGACCAGATTGTTGGGTTTGTATTGTGTCAGTCTGACAATAGATGTATCGTCCTGCGGAACACTCTGTCCCAACTGCTCCTTGAACTTGGCATCAGCCACAGCCTCATGACGCAGGTTGTACTTGCCCACACCGGCTATCTCCTCGTTGGCATTGCTTACATAGTTCACCTTGTCAACAAACCATGCGTTGCCGTAGGCATAAAGGTTCTGCACAGGCACCGTCTGTCCTGCCTGCAGAGGCATAATGAAATACTTGGTGTTGAGCATATTGAGCACAGGGAAGAGGCTGTCGCCCTTCACCTTGGTCATATCGCCTCCAGCCTCAGCCACGCTGTTCCATACCTTGTTCTTCTCGTTGGCGATATAGACATCTATCATCTCCTGATAGCGGCGCAGCTTGGCAGCGCTATAACCTCCGATACTCTTGTGATAGTAAGAGGTCTCGTTCTCATTGAAAGTATTCGATGCGAGATTGAGCACACGGTAGTCGAGCGACTTGTCACGACAGATAATCTTGTCGGTCTCCGTCATCTGCTGAGGAGCATCACGCTCAATCTTATCAACGAACATATCATCGTAGAGATAACGCTTGTTCACCATCCACATATCCACCAGACAGAGCACGGCTATACCGGCAATCATGAACTCGGCACCCAGCTTCTTCATCTTGTAAAGCATCAGGAAGGCGAAGCGATGAGGATAATCCAGAACGAACGCCAGCAGTCGGATGTAAAGATGCTCTTGCGGATTTCTGTTAAATTACTGATTACAACACTCTGATATTCAGCAGGCAACTGCTGCACAACCTGAGTTTCCTGCACGGAGATGAAATCAGGGAAGAATACACCAGGCATGATGGCGAAAAGCAGACAGAAGCCTGCCGTCAGTCCCAAGCTGGCATATACATATTTTATCTTGGTGGTCAGCACCTCAGGCTCATCCACCAGCTTCTTCAGCGCCATCATCGCCAGCAGCGGAATGGTAAACTCGGCTATCACGAGGATGGATGCCACCGTTCGGAACTTGGCATACATCGGGATATAATCCAGGAAGAAATTGGTAAACGGCATGAAGTTTCTACCCCATGAGAGCAGGATGCTCAGGATGGTGGCAGCCAGCAAAGCCCATTTTATCGGACTCTTTACGATAAACAGACCCAGAATGAAGAGCATGCAGACGAAAGCGCCTACATATACAGGACCACTGGTACCAGGCTGATTGCCCCAGTATTGTCTAAACCAATAGCCGTAACTCTGTCCCAGCTGCTGATAAATCTGTATAAAGTTAGGATCAGCCTTCTCCATCGCCTTCTCATTATGAGAAAGCAGTTCTGAAGCTCCGCCCTTGGCATTAGGGATGAGGAGCGTCCAGGTTTCGTCAATACCATAACTCCACTGTGTGATATAGTCGCGGTCCAGTCCGCTGTCGGTCTGATTGGCAGCATTCTTCTTTACCAACTCACTCTTTCCTCGCATGGTCTCCTGCCCATACTGCCATGTATGATACAGGTTGGACAGATTGAGACAGATACCTATGGCAGCACCGGCGAAGCAAACCGCTGTAGCCTTGCCGAAACGTACCATCTCCTTCTTGCGGATGGCATCCACCAAGAAGGCAATCACCATGAAGAGGATGATAAAGAGGTAATAATAGGTCATCTGTACATGGTTGGCATAGACCTCGAAGGCGGTAAAAATGGCGGTAACGAGCAGTCCCCAAAGGTATTTTCCCCTGTAAGCCAACACGATACCGGCTATCATCGGAGGCAGATAGGCCAAAGCCATGACCTTCCAGATATGTCCTGCCGCAATGATGATAAAGAAGTAGGACGAGAATGCCCAGATGATGGAACCCAAGGCTGCCAACGACTGTCGGAAATCGAAAGCCCTCAGCAGGATATAGAATCCTAAGAGATAGGCAAAGACATACCACACATTTTCGGGCAACCACAGATGATAGAAGTTGGAAGCCTGTTTCAGCACCGCACCACTCTTATAGGAAGGTGCCATCTGATAGGTCGGCATACCTCCGAAGATGGAGTTGGTCCAACGTGTTTCCTCACCAGTTTTCTTCTCGAACTGCGATCTCTCCTGTCCTGCGCCCACACCGGCTGAGGCATCATGACGATACAGGATGCGGCCATCTATGTCGGCTGGCATAAAATACACGAAAGAGATAACCGCAAACATGACCACTGCTAAAATGTCAAGCAGATATTTCTTCAAAAATTTCATTATCTTATATAAACGTTTATATTTTCTCGTGCAAAGATAGTAATTTTCTCTTATAAGGAATGCCACAGATAAGATATTTTTGTATTTTTGCATCCTAATTTGTTCCAAATAGCATTTTTACAGTATGAAAATAGGAATTATCGTTGCGATGGACAAGGAGTTCGCGCAACTCAAAACGCTACTCAGCGACAGCAAGACTGAGCACAGGAACCATAAAGACTTCGTGACAGGAACCATCGGAGACAACGAAGTCATCATGCAGCAATGCGGCATAGGAAAGGTGAACAGTGCCATAGGTGCCGTGGAGATGATAGACGGCTATCATCGACCTCGTCATCTCGACGGTGTGGCAGGTGGAGCAGACATCAGCCTCAACGTTACAGAGGTAGTGGTCTCTACCGAATGTGTCTACCATGACGCCTACTGTGGTGAGGAATGTGCCTTCGGACAGATTCTCGGTATGCCTGCCACCTTTGCCACACCATCTGAATATGTAGAGAAAGCACTCTCTGTCAATGACGATCCGGGCAACATCCACCCTAAGATTCATGCCGGACAGATAGTCAGCGGCGAGTGGTTTGTAGACAGCAAGGAGAAGATGCGCTCCATCCTCGACCATTTTCCACAGGCTATGGCTGTGGATATGGAGAGCTGTTCCATCGCTCAGACCTGCCATATCTATCAGACTCCCTTCATCTCCTTCCGCATCATCAGCGATGTGCCTCTCAAGGACACCAAGGCTCAGCAGTACTTCGACTTCTGGGCCAAAATGGCTGAAGGTTCCTTCCAAGTCACCAAGGCTTTCCTAGAAAGATTATAAGAAGATTTTTCTGGAGTTTAGGAGCTAAGGAGTTAAGACAGATGCCTTTGTGGACTTGAAATTAAACACTAAACATTAAATACCAAACATTAAAAGAAATGAACAAGATACCCAGTTTCACTATCAATCACAACAAATTGCTCCGCGGCATCTACGTCAGCCGCAAAGACGAGGTAGGCGGAGAAACAGTAACCACCTTCGACATCCGCATGAAGGTTCCCAACCAGGAACCCTGTCTGCACAATGGTGCCATTCATACCATAGAGCATCTGGCTGCTACTTATCTTCGCAATGACGAAGAGTGGAAAGACCGTATTATCTATTGGGGACCAATGGGTTGTCTTACAGGCAACTACCTGCTGATACGTGGCGATCTGGAGAGCAAGGACATCGTAGAGTTGATGAAGCGCACCTTTAAGTTCATTGCCGACTTTGAGGGAGAGATTCCCGGTCAGGCTGCAAAAGACTGCGGCAACTATCTGCTCCACGACCTTCCTATGGCAAAATATGAGTCAAGGAAATACTTGCAGGAAGTACTCAACTGCATCAAGGAAGAAAACCTCATTTATCCTACTCAGGAATAAACACTTCCATTGGGCACAACCTTTCCAAAGAACCATGAGTAGACTTCTTGTGTTATAATCATAAACACATCTTTCGCAAATGTGGAAGTTAGATATCTTCTTTAACAACAACTTCTAAACTTGCGACACCAAAATGGAAACACAAAAAAACATGAGAATACATATATTTTTTATTACGCTTATCCTTTCACTTATGCTTGTTGATGTAAACGCATCGACAAGCATAAAGCATTTTACAGAAAGCGACGGACTACCCCAAAGCCTCATCACTTGCGTCACTCAAGATAGTAAAGGCTATATATGGATTAGTTCATGGAACGGACTGAGCCGATACGATGGATACTCCTTTTCCAATTTCAAGGCCAGACAGGGAGATAATTGTCCACTAATCACTAATCGCATCTACTTTATTCGCGAAACGAAAGGAGGAGACATCCTATGCAAGTGCCCCGACGGTTATTATCTATTCAAGACTAACGAAAAGAAGTTTGTTGCACTAAAAAACAAGAAGACAGACAAAGGTGATCGCTTTCGCCCACCCACAACAGACAGCAATCATCAGTCTCTACCCGAATACAAGGATATAGAAACACGCATATTGTATAAAGACAGACAAGGAGCTATTGGATATACACCCACCGAGGACTCGATCGACTCATTTTCGGAAAGGAAAAAGTAGGTCCTACCAAGTTTAGCCATCATGGAGAGGAGGTGATACGATCCTTGTTCTGCGACAAAGGAAACCGCATATTCATAGCCGACAAGAATGGTTTCGTCAGGATATGTACCACAAAGGGCTTACCAATAGGCTACCTTACCAAGAATGGGAATATATCGAAGACAAGAATGTCATTCGGTGCAAGTGTGTATTCCATGTTGCAAGACTCACATGGTTTTCTATGGATTGGCACAAAGCCTAACGGACTTCTCAGACTAAGAGAATCAAAAGACGGAAGTTTCTCTGTAAAGTCATTTACTCAGAAAGCCAACTCTAACAGCATCAGTTGCAACAATGTGTATGCTATAAAAGAAGACCCATCAGGCAGAATCCTCGTGGGAACATTCAATGGTGGACTCAACATTATCGAGAATCCGTGGAGCGACAGTCCTAAGTTCATCAATAGAAATCATGGTTTACAATTCCCCAAGGAGGCAAATTCCATATACGACATGCTTCTGACTCCAGACAGTACATTACTACTTGCCACCAATCATGGTATCTTTACTGCTCATATAGATAAAAATGTACAAAAGATTCGGTTTTTACAAAACAAGCGAATACCTGCCGACCCTCTGTCTATCAGCAACAATCAAGCTATGGCACTACTACGTTCTAACGACGGAACGATATATGTAGCAACTTATGGCGGGGGCTTAAATATCATAGAAAAGGAAAGCCTTCACACTCATCATCTCAAATTTTCTGCACTAACGACCGAAAATGGTATGATGTCTGACGTGGTACTCAACATGTGTGAGGACGCACAAGGCATGATATGGCTGGTATCAGAATACTGCCTGATGAAGTATAACCCCAAGAAACGTTCGTTCACCAACTATTCAGAAAGTCTCTTCACGGGCCATTTCTCCTTCTCTGAAGCAAAACCTCTCTACGTCTCAGAAAGCCATACGATATTCTTCGGTACGACACAAGGCGCATTGACAATCAATGAAAAGACTATAAGAAAAAGTAACTTCGTGCCCAAAATACTTTTTGACGTTCCTTCTCATATAGAACTATCGCCCCAAGAGAAAAGTCTGAGAATTTCGTTTGCTGCCATCGATCTTAACAAGAATGAGCATATACAATATGCATATATGCTTGAAGGTGTAGATACCCACTGGATGTATACAACCGAGAACCATATTAATCTCTCTAACATCCCTGCAGGTACATTCCGCCTAAAGATCAAGTCGACTAACGGAGACGGAATCTGGTGTGACAATGAGACATTTGTCACTATTCACCGCACTCCTTATTTCAACGAACGTCCTATAGCCTGGATGCTTTATGGAGGACTCATACTTATTGCATGCGTACTTTCATTCAGACTATATAGATACATACAGCGATTGCAGAATGAGATAAAAACTCTGAAACTCTCTGCTGGCGAAAAGATGGAATACATCAAGGTGAGAGTGGCAGACATGATAGACCACAATGCTAAAGAACCCGCAAACACAGATTCCATCGAGTCATCTACCTTCAGATCTAAAGTGGAAAAAATTGTCCTCGAACACTTATCCGACGCCGACCTGAATGTAGATTTCATTGCCAAGGAAATGTGTACGAGTCGCTCCTCTTTATATATAATTATGAAGAAAGAGTTGGACTGCACCCCCAACAACTTCATTCTTGACATCCGATTGAACGCAGCTCGCCAAATGCTCCTTGAAAAAAAGAGCCTCAACGTATCAGAAGTAGCCTATCGTTGCGGTTTCTCTGATCCTAAATATTTTAGCCGTTGCTTTAAAAAAGCCATGGGAGTAACTCCATCCGAAATAAGAATGGACTGAACTATCCGCAGCTATACCAACATTGAGCAACAAAAGAGAAGGGAGGATGTTTCAAAGCCATTATTCTTTGAAGCATCCTCCCTATATGATAGATAAGTAGCTTACTTAGCCATCAAATATATGACGTATTGCACGAGACCCTTATCTTTGCTTTACTGCACATATTTAATCCCATCTTTTATCACAATACCATGATAACTTTTGTATACTTGTTGACCGCTGAGGTTATAGCGGACATGATGGTTGCCTGGAAAAGGCTTATCGACTGATACATCTACAATACCTGTAGTGCTACTCACAAGCATGATTTCCTCTCCAGCCTGAGTTGGGATATCATAGAGATAGGTATCTTCAAGCAGGGTTGCTGGAATCTTACTCTTATCTTTCACGATAGGTTCTGGCATTCCATAAGGCTGCATCAACACATTTGTATTATTACCTTCTGCTGTCTTAAGAGCAACACCACCGGTCTTGTAAAGAGGTGATGCTGAACGCAGGCGAAGATTTCCGCCAATGGTAGACTTAATCGTCAACTTCACAATTTTACCATCAGCCCATTGAAGGTCGGTCACCACAAATCCACCACGTGAACGAAGGCCCTTAACCTCGCCACCAGCTTTCCATTCAGAAGGCAAGGCAGGAAGGATGTGCAAGAATCCCGCATGCGACTGTACAAGCATCTCAGCAATGGCAGCAGTAGCACCGAAGTTGCCATCAATCTGGAATGGAGGGTGAGCATCAAACATATTGGCATAAGATCCTCCATCCGAAGAAGCTATAGTGACATTAGGATCGAGCAAAACAAGCTGATTCTTCAGAATCTTCATGCATGGTCGCCATCAAGCATACGAGCCACATGGCCTCTTTCCATCCCATGGACCAGCCACGAGCTGCATCTCCACGTCCTATAAGACTCTTAAGAACAGCCTGATAGAGCGTAGGATTCTCGTAAGGAGATACCTGATTGCCAGGATAGGCACCCCAGAGATGTGAGAGATGACGATGGGATGACGTTTCCTTATCCCAGTCTTCCTGCCATTCCTGCACCTGTCCGTACTTACCTATTCTCCATGGGGTAATCTTCGATTTCAAATCATCAAGGGCATCAGCAAAAGAGATATCTTTATCCAAAGCACGAGCTGCAAGAGCCGTATTTTTCAAGAGGTCGTACACCATTTCATTATCCATTGCCACACCACCAAAAAGAGCTATACTTGCCGTGTTTCCATCACTCTTGGTGAATTTGCCAATGCCTGGATGGTTTTCTGGAGAGTTGCTTGGACAGACTACCATATAACCTGTTTCGGGATCTTTCACAAGAAAATCCTGGAAGAACTCGGCAGCGCCTTTCATCAATGGATACACCTCAGCAAGATACTGTTTGTCTCCAGAGAAAAGGTAACGTTCCCACAAATGTGAACAGAACCAAGCATTACAGGTTGGCCATACTCCTACCGTACCATTATCTACAGCACCCGTAGTACGCCAAATATCGGTGTTATGATGCAGTGCCCATCCACGTGCGCCATACATCTTTTGTGCGGTTTCGGCTCCTGTCACACTTACATCTTTCACCATCTCTACAAATGGCTCATGGCATTCTGCAAGGTTAGTAACCTCTGCAGGCCAGTAATTCATCTCCACATTGATGTTAGAGGTATATTTGGAATCCCAGGCAGGGTATTGGCGTGCATCAGGATTCCATATTCCCTGCAAGTTGGCAGGTTGCGTACCTGGCTGCGAAGAGGAAATAAGAAGATAACGCCCAAACTGGAAGTAGTTAGCAGCAAGCTGCGGATCGGACGTTTTGTGAAATTCCTTGATGCGAAGTTCTGTATCCTTAGCCTCTTGTACTGCATTACCTTGGAGAGTAAGGTCTACTCGGTCAAACTGATTCTTATATATAGCTTTGTGGTCGGCCAGTGTCGTAGCATAATCCTTCCCACTTGCCTCGTAATCCTGCAAATAGGTGAGAGCTGCAGCGTTTGCATCACCACTCACATCATTGTACTTTTTGAAGTTTGTTGCCTGCGATATAATGATGGTAGCATGGGTGGCTCCTGTGATATTCAATCGGGGAGCATTGGTTGCAGCACCTGCCGTACCTTGTCCATAGATAGTAGTCAGGTCGTCATCGATACTACCATCACAATCTATCACACGAATATATGTACAGAGTTGCAACTTGTTATCCACATTTTCGCATTGGTTGCGAGCTGGACCCATCACTGCCTTGATGGTACGACGGTCATACAGTTCGTTGGAAATAAGTTTTTCGATATTCGTCTTGTTACAACCTGCATAAGATACGTTGAAATCGAGTTTTCCTGCCTGGTCGGCCTCAAGACGTACTACCGTCACATTATCTTTAAACGATGTGAACACCGTGCGCTTATATCCCACATTCTTTATATGATATTCCACATGACTCGTGGCTGTATTCATGTCCAAATAGCGTACATAGCCCTGTGCATCAACAGCATTCTCGGTTTGGGCTCCTTCCATATCATCGAAGCGCTGACCAGGGAATCCGATAAGCATCACACCACCCGCACGATAGCTTGCTCCATGAGACCCTTGTGACATCCAATTGGTGATAGCAAGATTCTGCACCGAAGCATAATCTTTATTGAAAATACCTTGTTGTACTTGCTTCAACACTCCCAGTGCATGGGAATTGTAATTGGTGTTAGGTCCCTGATCCCAGAAGGTGTCTTCATTGAGTTGCAGTGTGTCACAAGCTACACTACCCGAATGCATAACACCAAGACGACCATTTCCCAATGGGAGTGCTTCCTCCCAATAACCAGCAGGTTTGTTATACCATAAGTGGTTTTTACTCTCAATAACAGGAGCTGCAATAGGATCGGTATCTGCTGTGGTAAAGCTGAACTTTACGGCTTCTCCGCTTACATTACCAGAAAGGTCAATAACTGTATTCGCAGGCAACTCAAAACGATACGTACTACTCTTAGCAAGCGAAGAATAGGCAAAACGCAAGCTATTACCATTAACAATGGGTTCTATCGCTGTCGTCTTATTGGTTGCAACGTTAGTGAGTTTTGCCATCGCACCCTCTGCCAGTTGCACACTCTCATTGAAGTCGATTACTATAAAACCTTTCGTAGCTACATGAGTCTGCATATCAGCAGGACGACTTGTTAGAAACTTTGGAGCCTCATGGTCATCGGCAAGAATATTCACGTATTTCAGATTGTAGTTACTGTTTTTCGTTGCTTTGGTAATGAAAAGACGAACTATCACGCTCTCCTTATCATCAGCATCGAGGTCATATTTCGCATCTACATAGGTATTCCAATGGCTTCCACTCACATAGTCGTCGAGAATTTTCCATGTGACTCCTTCATCCACTGAATAAGCTACGCCAAAGGGTGTAGAACTACTCGACCCATCCCCTATCGAGAAGTTCAACTTCACATTATGAAGACTTACTGTCGGAAAGTTCACTTCAAAGTATTGATCGTGCTTAGAAGCATCATGATAGTCGGCCTTGGAGGTAAACTTATTGATAGATGCTGTGTTAAGGCGCAACAAGTAACTATCTTTGCTTTGCTTCACCTCCCACTTTCCATCACTGGTCTTCAGCGTAAGTTTGTACTGATCCAAAACACCATTACAAGTATTTGGCAAAAATACGGGTTGCTTAGTTTTCCATGCGGTATTTGTAAGTGCAGTCCACCCACTACCATCTGGTGTATAAGTTACTACACTTCCATTACTCGATGCTTCCCATCCTTGTGAGAAGCCCCATGATGCCACTACGGTTTGAGCTGCCACACATATTGACGGGCAAGCAACAATCAAGCCCAACAATACAAGCATCATGCGGCATAAACGTTTTGTCATTCTGTACATGATTTAGTTTTTTGATGAATGTTTTAATTATTAGTTATCTCTTGTTTGTATATTGAAAAGCTGCGGCAAAAGTAGTGATAAAAGGTTTTTCATATGTGGATTATCGTCTTTTCATGGTGGATTATCATCGAAAAACACTATAAAACACGAAACTGTAAAGATTTCGATCTATTTCATACCTCTAAAGAGAAAAATATGCAGCAAAAAACAAAAGAAATACAAAACTTGATTCAATGGCTAACAATCAAAGACCATATTGCTAACAAAGACCGAAGACTCTGCACAACTACTGATGGAAAGGAGTACAACAACTGTCGGAAGACTACACAACAATTGATATGCAGCCGCACAACAGTTGATGTGCGGTTATAGGAGGTAATAAAACCGAAGACCTCATATAACTAATCTGTGGATTACAGTTACCTTACTCAGGGTTATAAGCTAACTGTTCGACAATAACTCTTTTTGATAACCCCATCACCATTTCAGGTGACCATACTTCTCTTTATACCATAGTTGCCAACCGTTGACTAAGTTTTGCCACACCACGTAAGCACCAGGAGCCACGGCAGCAAGCGGATTGAGGAATGTAAGGGTGAGCCAGATACCCACAATCGTATTCTTCTGACCCAAAGCCTGACCGCCACTGATGTTCGCATCCCAATGGCGCCCCACAGCCTTACCTATGGCAAACTGGATGAGGCAAACAAGCAGCGGCACGAAGAGCAACAAGGCAAGTATCCTGCCGGAAACCGTGGCATGCAGAATATTGCGTACTGTCTCGCCCATCAGAATCGTCAGGTTGAAACACCACATATAGAATCCCAAGTCTTTCACACTCTTCACCTTATCAACAAAACGGGGCAGGAACTTGCGACTCAGCAGGGCAAACAACAAGGGAACCACCAGCACGGTGGTGACATTGCGGAACACCATCATACTCATATAGAGAAATGACACATCGGCTCCCTTCTCTACCATCGGGAAAAGAGAAGGAATAATAATCATTGTGAAAATATTGGCTATCACGGTATAGGTGGTGAGGGAACCTATGCTGCCTCCCAACTTCTCGGTCACTACCGCCACGCAGCTGCCGTAGGACAGATGAAACAAATAAAGGCTCCTTCGAGGATGACCTTCGTCTCATAATTCTTACCAAAAAGAGAGATGGCAATCACCATCAGCAATGCCAAGGAGGTGCGGATGAGCTGCAACACGAAATGCCACATCTTAGGCTTCATCTCCTTAATCTCTATCTTGCAGAAGGTAACATACAGAAGAGCAAAGAGAACCACAGGCATGAGTCAACAAGGCGTGGACCCACCGCATCACCCAATGGCTGCAAGAAAGGAACATTGGCAAAAATCAAATACCCCAAGGCACCCAAGACAAGGGAACAGGGCAAGGCAAACTTCCTGAAAAACGAAAACACCTTCATCATACGGACATGTTTTAGCGAAAAGAAAAAAATCCTCCTTGGTCAACCAAGGCTGACTTCAAGAGGATTTTTTAACTCCATTTATATTAAAGCTATAGCTTAATCTTTGTTGCTGCGCTTGCGCTCCAAGTGGTCAAGGATAACCTTGCGCATACGCATGTTCTTTGGTGTGACCTCCACATACTCATCCTCGCGGATGTACTCAAGGCATTCCTCAAGACTCATCACGGTCTTAGGAATCACGCGAGCCTTGTCATCAGAACCAGACGCACGTACGTTGGTCAACTGCTTGGCCTTAGTAACATTGATGACCAAGTCGTTTTCGTGAACATGCTCGCCCACTACCTGACCTGCATAAACCTCCTCACCTGGGTCGATGAAGAACTTACCACGATCCTGCAGCTTATCAATGGCATAAGCATAGGCGGTACCTGTCTCCAGAGCTATCATGCTACCGTTGCTACGGCGACTGATCTCGCCCTTATAAGGCTGATACTCCTTGAAGCGGTGTGCCATAATGGCCTCGCCCTGCGAAGCTGTCAGCACATTGGTACGAAGACCGATGATACCACGTGAAGGAATATCGAACTCGATATCCACACGGTCGCCCATGTTGAGCATAGAGGTCATATCGCCCTTACGACGTGTCACCATATCAATCATCTTAGAGGCAAACTCCTCTGGAACATTGATGGTCAACTCCTCTACAGGCTCACATTTCACGCCGTCGATCTCCTTATAGATAACCTGTGGCTGACCTACCTGAAGCTCATAGCCCTCGCGACGCATTGTCTCGATAAGCACAGAGAGATGGAGCACACCACGTCCGCTGACAATCCACTTATCAGTAGAATCCTCATAAGGCTGTACACGAAGGGCAAGGTTCTTCTCCAACTCCTTGTTCAGACGGTCCTGAATGTGACGGGAGGTACAGAACTTGCCTTCCTTACCGAAGAAAGGTGAGTCGTTGATGGTGAAGAGCATACTCATGGTAGGCTCATCGACAGCAATAGGAGGAAGAGGCTCAGGATTCTCGAAGTCGCAGATGGTATCGCCAATCTCGAACTTTTCCAGACCGATAACGGCACAGATATCACCTGAATCCACATGGTCGGTCTTCTGGTGTCCCATACCTTCGAAAGTGTGGAGTTCCTTGATCTTAGTCTTCTCCTGAGTTCCGTCACGATGGCAGATAGTGATATTCATACCATCCTTCAAGGTACCACGGTGAACGCGGCCCACTGCAATACGACCCGTATAAGAGCTGTAATCCAAAGAGGTGATGAGAAGCTGAGGTGTACCCTCCAACTGTTTAGGAGCAGGAATGACCTCTACAATCTTATCGAGCAGATAGTCGATGTTGTCGGTAGGAGTCTTCCAGTCTTCAGCCATCCAGCCATTCTTGCAGAGCCATAGACTACAGGGAAGTCGAGCTGTTCCTCAGTAGCGTTGAGGTCGCACATCAGTCGAACACCATCTCGTAAACTTCCTCAGGACGACAGTTAGGCTTATCCACCTTATTAACTATAACGATAGGCTTCAAACCCAACTGCAAAGCCTTCTGCAGCACAAAACGAGTCTGAGGCATAGGACCCTCGAAAGCGTCGACAAGAAGCAGACAGCCGTCCGCCATATTGAGTACACGCTCTACCTCGCCACCAAAATCAGAGTGACCAGGAGTATCGAGGATATTGATTTTAGTACCTTTCCAATTAATAGACACATTCTTTGAAAGAATGGTTATACCACGCTCACGCTCCAAGTCGTTGGAGTCGAGAACTTCGCCACTGTTATCCTGGCCATCACGGAAGAGTTTGCCAGCGAGCATCATCTTGTCTACCAGGGTAGTCTTACCATGGTCTACGTGTGCAATAACTGCAATGTTTCTAATGTCTTGCATTTTTTTACCTTAAGTACTTTATGAATTTGGGTGCAAAATTACAAAAAATATCGGAAAAGTTTGCATGAATAACAAAAAAGTTGTAACTTTGCACCGCATTTTTAAAATGCACAATATTTTATTCAATCAATTATTAAGTTTTTAAGCAATGTATTTAGACAAAGCAAAAAAAGAAGAGATCTTTAGCAAGTACGGAAAGTCTAACTCTGATACTGGTTCAGCTGAGAGCCAGATAGCATTGTTCTCATACCGTATTGCTCATTTGACGGAACATGTTAAGCAGAACCGTAAAGATTATACTACAACACGTGCATTGACACAGCTTGTAGGAAAGCGTCGCGCTTTGCTCGACTACTTGTACGACCGCGATATCAATCGCTACCGTGCCATCATCAAGGCCCTCGGTCTCCGCAAGTAATCTTGAGCTAAAAAGAACAAAACCTCCCATCGTTCGAAAGAACATTGGGAGGTTTCTTTGTTTTATATGATACAGCCTATCCCATCATTCTCGCCGAGACTAATGGAGTTTTTCAATTTCTGATTTACCGATCTTTACATAGGCCACCAATATAAAAAATGCAAATGTACACAAAACTGTACATGTTAACATGATAGCTAATATCCATTGACAAACTCCAAATTCCATATTCAAACGGAAAGGCAATGCGCAGGAAGAATATCCCCATGACAAACAAATAATAGTATATATAACCTTAGCCGCCATATTGTCTTTCATAAAAAAGCCATTTAGGAAGGATAAAACACCAGCATAAGAACTTACTATCATACAAATAAAGCCTAATGCCAAAAAAGGGTACAAAAGAGGCATTATCCAAGAGGCATTCATCACATAAGGTGTGATCCACTTAAAGAACAGCCAAAAAAGAAAAGATGACAGCATACTATAAGCAACTGTCATAAGTACAAATATAAAATTCTTCATTGTCTAATATATAATAATAATTAACTTGAGATAGTGGATTCAATTATTTACAAATACGAGGTTGATTGGTAGCATGTGCCCTAACATGTCGTAGGAGACCATACGACAAATAACCACAATCTTTGCATCTGAATACATTTCGGACCGTCCACCATTGACCTGCCAAAATGTTTGCAATTCCAGTATAAGTAACAGTTGTTTCAGGTTCCATCTGTTTTTCATCTCCATACACAGGATCGGCAAACAACCGAAAACCAACATTTGCAGTCCCTTCACTCAAGTCCATCCAACGATAATACATAGGCGACATACTGGAAGGATAATCTTCGTAGTTTGATCCCGCTACAGCCCTCATCAAAACCTTATCATCTTCATTTCCCACCATAACGGAATCAGAACAAAGTTCAGAGACATTTCCCTTCATGTCATACAGATGCAAATCATTGGCTGGCAATTCCGCCACAGGGTGGACGACAGAACCAGAAAAGCCTAACCAGCTTTCCTTATTAACGCCACCATTCCTATAAGCAATCTCCCATTCCTGAGTGGTGGGCAAACGAAACTTCATAGGACAACCTTGCTCAGCCGCCATGGTGTTCAACTTAGAAATAAATGCCATCACCTCCTCATAAGTCACATTACTGACCGGATAAGTACTTCTGTCATTCCATCCCTTGTTGTTATCTGGGCAAACTGCCGTCCACATACCTTGTGTTGTTTCTGTCTCGGCAACATAAACCGCTGTCGAATCTGCAGGATCTATAGACAAATGCATTTTTATCTGCCTGCCTCCAAGTGTTACCACCCAAGGTTTCGCCGGCAAACAGAGCTTGTAAGGTTTCTCATACTCATGCTTGCACTGCTTGCTCTTAATCTCATCTTTCGTCAAGCCGCACTTCTGACAACGATAATGAAACACAATCTCTGCCACATGATATATACGACCGTTGGGAGTCTTGTCAAGTTCTTCAGTTTCAACAAGTCTAAAATCATGCGGACTGCAGACTGGCGCATCAAGCCACTCCACCTCGCTTCGTTCACCTATTACCTGACGTTCCCTATTGGGACAATCAAAATAAGTCGTGATTTTTTTTCTATCTTTGTACGACTGCCGACCTTAACAGGGGCTTTATCGACAACTTCTTCTATGTACCTTCCTTCTGGACAACACTCCTTATTGGCAGGAGCTTCCATGTTTGACGAGATATTAATATCCGACGTATTCGGAAGATCCTCCACCAGTTCACAAATAAGACATTTGCGCTTGTTGATATAGTCGCACGACTCTAATATCCAACAACCATTATTACTAACCGTTTTTTTTAAAGAAGAGAATATTGTTTCTGGTTCCAAATATTCCCAGACATGTTCATGTTTGCCAGAAGGCTGAGTTTTGCAGAACTCAGTTTTCTCCAGATTTTTTTCCACAAACTTCTTACCACAGTTTTTACAAACACGTATACGATCATATTTAATCAACACATAATCCTCTGACAACGGAGTACGAGAAATTACATTTTCAGTAATTTCACAATCTGTATGATAGCAAGTCGTATCTTTCTTGACTGGAGTACGCACCCAATAAACATAATAAGAGCCTTCACACACCAGGTTGTCATTCATGTCGTAGATATCGGCATAAACATAGATTGAATCATTCTCCCCTCGCTTTGATTTCTCATAATCAAAATCAGCAAAATTATAAACGAAATCAGGAATCAACACATAGAAAGAATTCCAGTCATGACGATTACGACGAATAAAATTCACGACATTGGTACGTTCTTCATATCCGTCAGGCTTAAAATAGAAAGTTTTTGCGTTCCCCTTGGCATCCACTTTTTCAAGACTCTCGTAAAAATTGCATGGATGTTGACGACCAGCCCCATGATAAAACCTAAATCTTACCTGAAAGTTGTCATACTTGTCTATCAAAGAGACATTGGGCAGATAATTTACTTTCAAAATCTCGCCACAAGTTCCTTGGTCTATATCCTCTTCTGAATATGTCTGAGCTAACCGCTTCACTTCGGGATATTGGTCGGCGGCATCACTATAGAGGTTGATATTCTCTTGGCTTTTCAACTGGACATTAAACAATCTATAAGAAGTTCTACAAGTAAACCCATTTTGATTGTTATCAAAATGCGGCGCAAAGTGATGAACAGGCTTATAGATATTCGTTGTACACAAATCCAACGACAATAAATCGTTATTGGGCTATAGTAGTTTGCCCCATAAACTGAACGTGTATTTTCCGACAAATCCTTAAATGGGACAAACACTCTGTAGCTTTGCTGAAGTCCGTACAGAGCATCTATAGTGATTTTGTAGGGTTTCGGATTCAGCTCATTTATCTGGGTATTTGTCCGCAGTGGACTGGTACATTGAGAATTATTCCAGAGATAAAGAAATATAGTATAGTTTTGCTTGTATTCGCTCACATCAAAATCCAGCAAGGAAAGACTCAAATCAAATCCAGGCACTCCATTCTGATAGACCAGTTCGGTTCCAATAGACACCCTTGCTCTCATAGCCTTAGACGCAGTAGAGAACTGTAAACCTAAGACTATGATTGCCATGATAAATAAATTACGCCACTTCATACTAATCAAAGATACGAGGCCACTTCTTATCAAAAGAATAAGATGTAAGATAGAGATAATCAGTCTCATTCTTCTCGATTACATCTTTAAACAAAGCATAAACCATTGGCTCTGTTATTTTTGTCAAGTCCAAATAGTCTTCAGAATTTCCATCGTCATCGACTCGCACTCTCTTTATGGTATTCTTATCAACTAAAAGACTATACACCTTACGTTCATATTGCATCTCACTATCTATAGACCATTTGCCATAAGGCTGATAATTACAACCATAATGGAATCCATCTATATAAATCTTATATTTGAAAACAAGAACGTTACCAACCTGCTTGCCCAAACGCAATGTTTGTGTTCCATCCCATTCCTGGCACTGGCAAAGGAACAGACCAGAAGTTCCTTTTATCTTTCCCATTCTCCATGCCCAGCATTGATATTCTATTCCTCCGTCTGCCAAAGAGAAATTTGGAGCCACATACCAAAATGGAATATTATAATGAGAAGCAAAAGATATAGGCTCTTGCTCTGCCAAAGTCAAGACACTTTTACTAATATATACGACCTTACCATCTATTCGCGCCTTAACCCAACTGGAGTTATCACTTAAGACATCAATTATTTCTCCCCCAACAAGATAATCCCTATCCTTGACTTCCACTTTGGCCGCTTTAGGGCTTGGTTGCTTACGTATGTTGCATAATTGCCTTTTACACGATACAGTTTAGAGGGTTCTTCAAATGTCAACTGACTCAATACAGAAGAAGCAGTCTGTGCGGTTGCCAACAAACAGTTAGCAATAACAAATAACACAAAAAAAAATCGTTTCATAAATTACATAATTTTAAGATTAAACATTAGTTACTTATAATATGTGATAATACGAGAGATACTCTCATAGTGGGTTTCACCTTCCATGTCAAATTTCCGCGTACAAGATGTCCAGTTACCATGCGAATCAAACCTATAGTCCCTACAATAATATATCGTTAGCTCTCTGTTATCTCCTTCTTCATAGGTACTTAAAATTATAGATGGTACACCACGGTAATCATAATTATATTTCAACTTTTCCTTTGCTCCTGTTGCATACACAGACTCCACGGTCTCAACATGGTTTCCAGAATATTCATAGGTTATGTTGACTGTCCTATTAAAATATTCGTTATTTTCTTTATATTGAACAATACGCCCTTTTGCATCACGCAGAATACCAGAAATCGTATTCCATGTGTTATAACCTGCATCATCCTCATAACCTATCCACTTTCCGTTAGCATCAAAAATACGCTTATCTTTCTCACCGCCAGCATTAGACCATACTATACAAGTATGAGCTTTGCCCTTCAAATCAAAATAGACCAAATCGGCCTTACGAACAGCCTGTGTTGTTGCTGTACGCTTAACAACCGGCCTTTTCTTTCTCACTTGCGCAGTTATGCTTACACTGATCAAAAGCAGTAAGCAGAGCTGTACGCCGCCACGTTTTAAATAATCAATCATTTTCATACTTCTTGTTTATTTTTTAACTGTTACTTAACTCAACACCAAAGTTCTTATATACTCTTAATTATTAACAAACTCATTCCTGACTTACATTTGTCCACAATACTCTTAAAAGCATGCCCAGCAAACCTCCCCCAAAAATAAGTGCCAACAACAAACTAATTATTTTCCAAACCTCAATAGTTCTTTTGTCATTTTCCCCTTTATTATAATAAGAGTAATACATATCATCTATCCTCGCGATTTCATTTAAGATTTCATCAATCCGCTCTTGACGATATTGATCAGGCAGAAAAATATCATCATCAAGGATATGTAATAATTCTTCTTCAAGTTCATCTCTACCTTTATAAATCATACAACTTAATTAAAAAGTTACATTTTCCAAGAAACCCATAATCATACAAAACAAAGCATCTTCATTTTCGATATGATAAGAATGTCCACCCTTTGCCAAAAGTAGACGAGCAGGAATTCCATACTGAATACACCTATTATAGAACCTTACAGATTGTCCAAACCAAACACAATTATCATCAAGAGTGTGTACTAACAAAACAGGAATCTTTAAATAACAAACATTGGCATAAGGAGATATCGGCTGTACTATACGCAAATACTCTTTTTCATCATTGGTTCCTGCATAACAGTTCATAACATCACAAACATTACCTGTACACTCAAAAGGATAACGACCTAAATCCGACATGCCACAATGAGAAACAACGGCCTTAAACATTTTATCTGTATTATGTTTACAAGCTATCAACAAAGCCGTATATCCCCCATAGCTTGCGCCATAAAGAACCACCCTGCTATCATCTATTAAACTGCTAAACTTCTTCAATATATATTTTGTTCCATCAATTATATCAACGACATCCAAATGTCCATAGTTACCTTCCAAAGCATGTTCCCATTCTCGGATATACCAATCACACCTCTACGCAAAGGTACCACAACCATAAAACCACACTTTGCCATTTTATAATAGATACTGGAATCTGAAAAATCAGGAATCTCTATATTGGGACCACCCAAAGGAATTACAACTACAGGGCATCTACTTCCTCTACGCACAACAGGTTGCAAAACTGCCACATAAAGTTCACTATCAGTCAATTGATAAAACCCAACGGCATCATCGCCACCTTTGGCCCTCTTCTTCTCTATTATATTCTCATATTTTTGCTTCGCAACAATTGTTCTCTCAAGTTTACCAGTTTCTATAACATACGAAAAAGAAAGCATACGATCTGAATATGTATGTTTACTTTTCCATCTCAAGATAGTCATAGTGTTACTATAATCAATCGCTAATGCCCCATTCATTCCTTCAGAAAATATTGTCTGCGGCTCTATTAAATCAAAGATGTTTTTAGATTTATCCCAAAATACATCTCCTATTTTTCCTCTTAATGGTATTACATATAACCACACTATAGTGCAATCCCATTTTTGGTTTTCCAAAGACAAATTGGGACAAGTACAAGCAACGTAGTAAACGTCTTTATTACTATTATACGATTTTACACACTCAATCATCTTATAGGAACAAGACAACACATTTCCATTACCCAAATCCCAACCTTGTACTAATACTGTTTTCTTCCTCTTATTTTGCATCAAAGAGATCGGCTGTTTACAAAAAGAATGATAAAAGCCATACTCGTCACATTCCATTTGTTCTTGAATACTATCCAGATAATCCCATTGAAAAACATTAGGATTATCTACTGCAGATATCTTTTTAGGAAGAAATACTTTTTTCATAATTTTAAAGGCCTTGTCGCTATAGCTGCATCATAAGCAAACATTTCTATTAAAAGAGTTTGCATTTCTGATTTTGTCCAATTTTCCTTTAATAACAGTTTTAGATGATCAATATCTTTTATATGTTTAGACAATAATATCATTTTGTCACATAATTGTTTTTCTATACAAGAATGCCATAGACTACTTTTTCCCATCTGTTTGTTTACAATCCTCTCTATGAAAAAAACAAATTGATTTTGTTCCAATATAACCTTTCGAAAATCATCTATCATTCCTTGGCCTATTTTTTCTAAATAATCAGCATTATTAGTTATGTGTTTCAAATGCTTTTCTAACAAGAAGCCAAAAATATCTATCGCTCTTTCTGAAGAACTTTCAAGCCCTTCCATCATCTGAGTTACTGATAAAATAATACGAACAGGCTTTGTTAACAGCCACATTAATTCTGATGTGACCAAAGATTTTTTCTCAAGATGTTCAAAGCACAAAGTCAGGTCATCATCATAATCTCGAATTCTATCCTTTACATATTTCATATAAAGGAAAGTAGTTTTATCTTGATTGTAAGCATCCAAATGAAATATATCATCCTCAAATCCGCAACCTATAGGGTTTAGTGGGATTTTGCTTGCAAAGCGACAAAATTCATTTTATTGTACATATTTCTTGCACAACAGAAATGTCGCAGACACAAAATCCCCTTACCCCATAAAG
>ENA-OQER01000104-OQER01000104.1-human-gut-metagenome-genome-assembly--contig:-NODE-104-length-44692-cov-2.934994_pt1 | contig 44692 bp, 53 predicted proteins | sample MGYA00242797_ERZ504639 | MGnify/ENA primary metagenome ERZ504639 (study PRJEB26092, sample SAMD00036306) | human gut metagenome | host: Homo sapiens | study: EMG produced TPA metagenomics assembly of... | reverse complement strand
TGTATATATACTTTGATTCTGTCAGAGGTATAGATATATTAAAAAGCTTTCTGTCCTTAGTTTCAACACGCACAGACGTTGTTGTTACAGACTGTGTAGCCAGCTCGCCGATATTTTCAAAGCCTATCTGAGTGACCTTGCCATCTGTCTGGTAACTCGTTGATGCAGTCTTTTTAGTGTATATCAAGTATAACAAGCAGGGCTATTATTATAATGTTTATTATTGTTTTTAACCCTGGAAAATGAGGGCTTAATAAGGACCTTTTTTTAGTACGTTTTTTTGCTTCTTTCAAAGCTTCATTATCATGGTATTCTTTATTCATATTTTAATATTAATCTCCATTCATGTATTTTATATGATGTATATCAGTTATGACAACATGCAGGCATCAATCACATCATAACACATAATTGTAATATTTTGGAAAAAATAAGATTAAAAATAAAGTTAAAAATAAAGATGAAAATAAAGGTACCCCGGATACCCGTTATGATAAAGGTATCCGGGGCTATAAAGCCTGTAAGCTTGATGTGCGGAATAGCTGCCACACGGGGGATTAATAAATGCTGCTCATATCTTAAATAAAATATTGGCATTATCTATTAATGCTGGCACTAGTCCATATTTACATTGAGATGTCTTGGAAGACCATCAACCATGATTGGTGAAAGTTCAGCCTGAATCAATGGTCTTATGTAATGAATAAGGTCTTCTGTAACGAAATCATCTTCTGTAATCCACTCAAGTGGAACTTTCTTTTCGATGTTAGCAATCTGATGAACATCATGAGTTTCAGTGATGCACATATATGGATCATCAGATACTCTCTTAAGTACTACAACTTTACCAGTTTCACCTTCAAATGCAGCCTTTACAGCAGCACCACCAACGTTGAAGGCTTCAGTGATATCAGTACGTGAAGTCATGTGAGCTGCACAACGCTGAAGAGTAGATAACTCAATAGCTCTTGTCTTGATACCAAGTTCAGAACCTACCTTGTTGGCAAGGAACTTGGCAGAACCAGCTAACTGCTTGTGACCGAAAGCATCCACGAACTCAACATGCTCTGAAAGCTCGAATACATATCTTCCGTCCATAACCTTGATACCTTCTGAAACAGCAATAACCATAGAACGACCTTTAGAAGCTATCTCTTTAACTCTTTCAAGGAAGTGGTCGATATCAAATACCTTCTCAGGAAGATAGATAAGATCTACACCTTCACAATCTTCGCCTCTTGCAAGAGCAGAAGCGGCTGTAAGCCATCCGGCGTTACGTCCCATAATCTCAACTATTGTAACAGTTGGGTAATCATATACAAGACCGTCACGGATAATCTCCTTCATAGTAGCTGCAATAAACTTGGCAGCACTACCAAAACCAGGAGTATGATCAGTAACAGCAAGGTCGTTGTCGATAGTCTTAGGAACACCCATGAACTTAATATCGCTTCCGATAAGAAGTGCATAGTCAGAAAGCTTCTTGATAGTATCCATGGAATCGTTACCACCAATATAGAAGAAGTATGATATATTAAGTTCCTTAAGAATCTCGAAAATCTTCTCATATGTTTCTCTGTCGTCAGAGATTTCAGGAAGCTTATAACGACATGAACCTAAGTAAGAAGAAGGAGTTCTCTTTAAAAGGTCAATATCGATATCTGTCTTAATCTTTTCAGAAAGATCTACATACTGCTTGTCAAGAAGACCCTTGATTCCGTGAAGCATACCATATACTTTATTAGCCCCTCTGTCCTTAGCTGTCTTAAACACACCTGCAAGACTTGAATTGATTACGGCAGTTGGTCCGCCAGACTGTCCTACGATAACATTTCCTAACATAAATGTCCTCCGAATTATAAAAATAATTAAATAATAAAACTCAGGTCAGAATCCTCGTGACTTCTAACCTATGACAAATATGATGCAAGGGTCGCAAGATCAAAGTCATATCATGCAGGCACGAAAGATTTTTGGATGTGAACTTTTAACTCTTACAACATAAACATTTTATTAAAATTATATTAACATAATTAGAGCAATCATACAACTCAAATGTGCTTATAAATTAAATAAATTCATAAATTTAGTAAAATCTTTAATCATATAGTGGAAACTTTCAAAAAATTTGTAGTATACTGATAATAAGCACAAGGTATATGACAGATATCTAAAAAAGACAATACATTATAAAGAAAAGTATAAGCAGTAAAGGAGATGTACATTATGAGTAAACAGACATGGAAACCAGGAAATATGCTTTATCCAGTGCCGGCAGTTATGGTCAGCTGTCAGAGAGGTGAAGAAAAACCCAATATCATAACAGTTGCATGGGCAGGGACTATATGTTCGGATCCTGCAATGGTATCTATATCAATAAGGAAAGAAAGATATAGCCATGATATTATAAAAGAATCAGGAGAATTCGTTATTAACCTTACAACGAAAAAGCTGTGCCGGGCAACGGACTACTGTGGCGTAAAGTCAGGTAAGGATACAGATAAATTCAAGGATATGCATCTTACACCTGAAAAGTCAGTTAAGATAAATGCACCGGCTATTAAAGAGAGCCCTGTTAACATAGAATGTAAGGTGAAGGATATAGTGGAGCTTGGAAGCCATGATATGTTTATTGCCGAAGTCGTCGCTGTTAATGTTGATGAATCACTTCTTGACAGCAAGGGAACATTACATCTTAAGGATGCTGAACTTGTAGCTTATTCACATGGACAGTATTACGCACTTGGTGAACATCTCGGACGCTTTGGATATTCAGTTAAAAAAAGGTAAAATTATAAAAATAAAATATCTCTAAAGCGCGTAAAACCCCTTTACAAACAGTTATATGCGTGGTAGTATACAATTGTTACAAAAATGTTACGGAATTATTACACGGGGAAAGAATTCATTGTATATACGATATATGGAGGAACGTATGACACGCATTACAAGATATGGAAGAAAGGTGAAAACTACCTTTATCTCAACTATGTTTGCAGCATGCATTGCAATAGTGATAGGTATTCCATTTGTATCTAAGAATATGTTTAACAATGATGTGGGATATTACAGCATATCGATTCGTGGTACACATGTTGGAGCAGCCAACACAGAGGAAGAAGTTAATGTGGCACTGGCAAATGCACGTCTGCAGTTAAGCCAGCAGCTTGATGATTATATATATATGGACTGTGATGTCCAGATTGATAAAGAAAACAGGGCTATAGCGTCAAGAATGTCAGAAAAGCAGCTTGAAAGTTCTATATACAGCCAGTTGTTTGACTGTATACTTGATGTTGAAAAGCAGCTTGCATATACTGTAAGAATAGATGATTATACAGTTAATCTGTCATCCAAGCAGGATGTAGAAGAACTGTTTTCAAAGCTTATACAGCCATATAACAGGCTGATGAGTTTGAGCCGGTTATTAAGTCTAGTTCGGCAGCAGATGGAACATATATAGTGTCTATAGATAAGAATGAGGAGACAACGGTGCAGGATACACAGATAGTTGCATCATTCTTTGAAGACAGTACTGGTTCTAACGGTGAAAGCAAGAAGACACCAGATGAGATACAGTCTATAGGTTTTGCACAGAATGTATCTGTTAATGCTGTATATGCTGATAAGGTAGAGGTATCAACAGTACAGGAAGCTTATGATACAATAACAAAGGTAAACGATACCAATGTTTATTATATTGCTAAAGAGGGCGATACTCTTGAGAGTATAGCTAAAGATAATAACATAACAGTTGAAGATTTGTTAAAGCTTAATACTAAGTTAAAAGAGGACTCAGTTATAGTTCCAGGTGATGAGCTTGTTATAACAGTGCCTGAGTCAGATATAACAGTAGTGACAACAAAGCAGCTTTCTTATGAGGAAGATTACAACGCAGAGCCTGAGTATCTTGATGATAACAACAACTATAGAGGTACGAATTATATTCTTGATGAAGGAACAACGGGACATCATTCAGTAGTAGCAACAGTTACATATGAGAATGGTAAAGAGGTTGCAAGACAGATAACAAGCGAGAATATAACAGTTGAATCAAAGCCGGCAAAGATAGCAGTTGGAACACTTACACCACCAACATATATAAAGCCTGTCAGTGGTGGAACATTTTCATCAGGTTATGGTTCAAGATGGGGCACAACTCATTACGGAGTTGACTGGTCATGCAGCCAGGGAACATCAGTTAAGGCTTCAAGAGACGGAGTAGTAACAAGGGCTGGATGGTATTCTGCTTATGGATATTGTGTAGATATACAGCATGAAGATGGCAGCATGACAAGATATGGACATAACAGTAAAGTAACAGTGATTGCCGGTCAGCAGGTAAAGCAGGGTGAAGAGATAGCTCTTAGTGGCAATACTGGTGATAGTACAGGACCACATGTGCATTTTGAAATATGGATAGATGGCAGAAGAGTTAATCCACTTGATTATGTAAACAAGAATTAAGTTAACTTATGAATAAGGGCGTGGATATTAATAATCCATGCCCTGTTTTAAACTTTATGGATATATAACGTTGACATAATAAAAAGGTATGATATAATCATTAAGATATTGATTTAAATACCAATATTATTTTAGATAATAAAGTAAAAGTATACACATGATGAATGTTTTGACGGCTTTATGTCACTAATGTATGAAAGTTGTTTTTGTGATAAGCCGTGAATACCATGATATATTGAATATAAATGACAGATATGTCGATAATTAATAAAGAAACTAAAGCAGGAAACTAAAGTTTTAGATATGATGAGTAAGTGATATTGAGGTGCAAAGTATGGAACAGTATGTTGTCAAAGGTGGAGTGCCACTTTGTGGAGAAGTGTCCATAGGTGGAGCTAAGAATGCAGCACTTGGTATTCTGGCAGCAGCGATTATGACAGATGAGACCGTAACAATAGAGAATGTACCTAACGTGAGAGATACAAAGGTGTTGCTTCAGGCAATCGAAGGAATAGGTGCAAAGGTAAAATATATATATAATAATACAGTTCAGATTAACGGCGGATCTATATGTGATCTTAATGTTGAATACGAATATATAAGAAAGATAAGAGCGTCATACTATCTTCTTGGTGCGTTACTTGGTAAGTACAATGAATCTAACGTAGCACTTCCAGGTGGCTGTAACATAGGAAGCAGACCTATAGACCAGCACCTTAAGGGCTTTAAAGCACTTGGTGCCAAAGTGAACATAGATCATGGAGTTGTCAGCGCTAAAGCAGAAAAACTGGTTGGCGGACACATATATTTTGATGTTGTAACAGTAGGTGCTACTATTAACCTTATGATGGCAGCATGCATGGCTGATGGAGAAACTATCCTTGAAAATGCAGCTAAGGAGCCACATATAGTTGATGTAGCTAACTTCCTTAATGCCATGGGAGCTAATATCAAGGGTGCTGGTACAGATGTTATAAGAATAAGGGGCGTAGAGAGACTTCATGGATGCACATATTCTATAATACCAGATCAGATTGAGGCAGGAACTTTTATGATGGCGGCAGCAGCTACACATGGAGATGTTGTCATAAAGGACGTTATTCCTAAGCATCTTGAGTCTATAACTGCCAAGCTTCATGAGATGGGCTGTCAGCTCATAGAAGGTGACGACTGGATAAGGGTTATAGCAGAAGGTGAGATAGGAAGTACTAATGTTAAGACACTTCCATATCCTGGCTTTCCAACAGATATGCAGCCACAGATAGCAGTTGCACTTGCACTTGCTAATGGTTCAAGCATGGTTACAGAGAGTATATTTGAGAATAGATTCAAGTATGTTGATGAGCTTAACAGGATGGGTGCTAAGATTAAAGTTGAGGGCAATACAGCTTATATAGAAGGTGTTAAGCATTTTACCTCAGCACAGCTTTCAGCGCCTGATTTAAGAGCTGGAGCAGCACTTGTGATCGCGGCACTTGCGGCAGAGGGCATATCAGAAATAGACGATATAGAGTATATCCAGAGAGGATACGAAGATTTTGAAGGTAAACTTTCAGCACTTGGTGCTGTTATAGCAAGAGTAGATTCTGAAAGAGAACTTCAGAAGTTTAAGTTGAAAATAGGATGATAATAGACTGCGGAGAATAATATTGTGCAGATATCCGGAGTGATAATGGCAGATTTATCACAAGATATCGCAGGCATGATATATTTCCGCAGTTTTTTTATATATTTTTATCATTTTTTTACAAATATTCTGTTAAAATATGTTAAACTATTATCATGATGGTTGTAAATATATTAATATGACTTATATGGAGAAAACATGAAATTAAAAGATAAGTTAAAGGTTTCATTCTGCGTTATGGTTATACTTCCGGCGCTGCTTTTATGCGTGTTTGTTGTCGGAATATTTAAGATACAGTCGGATAGTATATGCAAGACATATAATGTAGAAGACGATACGGTACTGTTATATTTTTATTCGCCTATGACATTGTTTGGCAGTATTACAGATGATGTGTATGAGCAGATAAAAGAACAGGCAGAAGAAGAACCAACGACATTTAACAACAGGGCATACCTTGAGTCACTTGGTTCCACATTAAATGACAGACTTTCAGAGCTTGTTGTAAGAAAGAATAATAATGTCATATATAATTCAACACAATATTCAAACACAGATCTTGCAAGGCTTCTTCCAGAGTATGAGACAGATGAGAACAACATAACGGATGTTGCTACATATAGAGGTGGCATATATCATAGTCTTATAAAACAGGTAGACTTTTCAGACAGCTTAGGGAATATATACAGTGTGTCTATCGTCACATCTGTTAAGCAGAGCATACCACAGATAAGACAGATGCTATGGCAGCTTGTTTTTATCATCATCATCATACTTGTAATAACCAGCCTTGTGCTTAACCTGTGGATATACAGTTCTATCATCAAGCCGGTTAACAAGCTGAAGCTTGCAACAGATAATATAAAAGAAGGAAACTTTGACTTTGAGATGCCAAGGTTCCTGATAACGAAATAGGTGATGTGTGTAAGGACTTTGAAGAGATGAGACTTATACTAAAGAAGTCATCAGAGGATAAGCTTCAGTCAGATAAAGAAGAGAAAGAGCTTATAAGAAATATATCACATGATTTAAAGACACCGCTCACAGCTATTAAAGGCTATGTTGAGGGTCTACGTGATGGAATAGCCGATACTCCGGAAAAACAGGCAAAGTATATTAAGACTATTTCCAACAAGGTTAATGATATGGATAAGCTTATAGATGAACTTACTATATATTCAAGACTTGATGCTAACAGGATACTATATACATTTATAAAACTTAATGTTTCAGATTATTTTGATGACTGCTGTGAAGAAATAGGCACAGAACTGGATGCCTCTGGCATAGAGCTAAACTACAGGAATCATATAGACAAGCCGGTAATGATAGTCGCAGACCCAGAGCAGTTAAAGAGAGTTATCAATAATATAATCAGCAACTCAGTCAAGTACATGGTAGAAGGCCGTAAGGGAAAGATAGATATAGACCTTTATGACGAGGGCGAGTATGTACATGTTGTCATGGCTGACAATGGCAAGGTATAGCTGGCAAGGATATTTCAAGAATATTTGAAAGATTCTACCGTACTGATGAATCACGAAACTCCAAGCAAGGCGGCAGCGGTATAGGACTTGCTATTGTCAAGAAAATCGTTGAAGACCATAAAGGCAAGATATGGGCAGAGAGTGTTGAAGGCGAAGGAACTACAATGCATCTTAATCTGCTTAAGTATAATGAGAATAACCAGCTTGGAATTCTGCAAAAATAAAATATAAAAAGAATAGAAAGGGACAATTGTATGAGCAAAGTATTGATAGTTGAAGATGAGGAAGCAATCGCAGATATTGAAAAGGATTACCTTGAATTAAGTGGATTCACGGTAACAACATGCAAGGATGGAACAACAGGTCTTGCAGAGGCACTTGACGGGGATTATGACATATATATTCTTGATGTCATGCTTCCAGGTGTAGATGGTTTTGAGATATGCAAAAGAATAAGAGAAGTTAAGAATACTCCTATTATCATGGTATCAGCTAAAAAAGAGGATATCGATAAGATAAGAGGACTTGGCGTAGGTGCTGATGATTATATGACGAAGCCTTTTAGTCCAAGTGAGCTTGTTGCCAGAGTTAAGGCACATCTTTCAAGATATGAAAGACTTGTAAACAGTGCCCAGCCTGAAAATGATATTATCGAAATAAGAGGCATCAGGATAGATAAGACAGCCAGAAGAGTATTCGTTAATGGTGAAGAGAAGATATTTACAACTAAGGAATTCGATCTTCTTACATTCTTAGCAGAACATCCTAATCATGTATACACTAAGGAAGAGCTTTTTAAGGAAATATGGGATATGGATTCTATCGGTGATATTGCAACCGTTACTGTCCATATTAAAAAGATAAGGGAAAAGATAGAACTTGATACAAGTAAGCCACAATATATCGAAACGATAGTGGGGGGTAGGCTACCGCTTTAAGTTATAATACATTACAAAAGCCTGTTTAGAACATATATCCATAAGAACCTTAAATATATCGTCCTGTTTTGGATATTATAAAACTATGAGTGATTTATATGACAGAAAGAAGGATAAATATGATAATTGAAAAGGAATATTTTGATTCAGAAGAAGTCAGGAAAGCGAATGCAATGAATGATAAGACGATGGCACCACCAAGAAGAATACGTCTTGCGACAACGGACAGTAACAAATATTATGCCAAAGCTGTATTTGTAGCCGATAAAGAAAATATAATTACCGGTGAGCTTCTTTACAGACCGGATTTTCAGGAGTCAGAAGAGGGAGTGGCATTCAGTGAGGTTGTTGTTAAGCAGACAGCAGATGTGGAAGAATATTTCAAGAATCTTATAAGGTTTGAAGGCTATAAAGTGATTCCGGAAGAATATGATGAGAGTGATATGCTTATGCATTATGATGAGCTGAGCATACAGGCTAATAAGCTTTTGTTTCTTGAGAGCAGGGAGGAGTAGATATGACAGATACGCAGAATGAGGCGTTTAAGATGCCGGTAAATAAGATACGGCTGTTTGAGCATGGGGCTCCGGGTTCGCAGAACCTTAAGCTTACAAGAAAATATTACACTGAGGATATGCCTGATGGAAGAGTAAAGCATATAGTGCAGAACATTATAGATCCGGATATTGTTCCTTACATACCTGATGGTATTGGTAACAGTACAGACAGACAAAGGATTCCGGCAGTATTGATTATTCCAGGAGGTGCGTTCAGACGTCTTGTATACAACTTTGAAGGTGAAGATGTTGCAAGTGGCTTAATAGTATGGGAATAGCAGCATTTGTTCTTGAATGCAGACTCCATCAGATGAACATGATAATGCAGAGGATGTTCCACTTATAGATGCTATGCGTGCAATGAGAGTCATAAGAGGAAGGGCGCAGGAATTCGGTATAGATGAAGCTAAGATAGGTGTTATGGGCTTTTCAGCAGGAGGCTTTATGGCAGCGTTGTTATCAACAGCGTATGAAAGCGATGTGTATGCAGATTATAAGTATAAGGATGAATATGATAAACTGTCGGCAAGACCAGATTTTGCTGTTTGTTCATATCCGGTTATAAGTATTGACGATTGTATTGAAGCAGGTAAAAGATATATGTCTGAGGAACAGGTACTTGAGATAATCAGCGACAGTGAGACAAAGATACTGCATAAGTATAATCCGGATAAGCTTGTAAGACCGGATATGCCGCCAGTATTTATATGTGAAACGGATGATGACAGAACAACATTATCTGAGAACAGTGTGGGCTTTTATATAGCAGCAAGAAAAGCTGGGGTAAGTGCGGAACTTCATATATTCAGAACAGGTGGACATGGTTATGGCTGTGGTGATGATTTTGCACAGACTGGTGAGTGGAAAGTGCTTTTTACAAAGTGGATTAAAAGTATTGGAATTATTTAGTTATGTTGGATATAATATATGAGGATAAAGATAAGATTATATTAAACAAGCCGGCGGGACAACTGTCACAGAGCGGAAAGTCGTTTGAGATGGATCTTGTAAGTGAAGTTCTTACATATAGAAAAAGCAAGGGTGAAGAAGCTTACGCAGCTATAATAAACAGACTTGATCGTCCTGTATCAGGGCTTGTGCTTATGGCTAAGAATAAAAAGGAAGCAGCAAGATTGTCTTTGCTTATGCAAAAAGAAACACTATGTAAACATTACCAGGTGCTTGTATGTGGAAAACCAGATTCTGATGAGGGCGAACTTGTGGATAATCTTATAAAAGATGCAAAGAATAATGAATCATCAGTAGTTTCAAAAGGAACGGCGGGTTCTAAGGAAGCAAGACTTAAGTACAGGCTTCTTTCTTATGATGAAGAAGCAGGCATATCAAGGCTGGATATTCATCTTATAACAGGCAGACATCATCAGATACGTGTCCAGCTTGCTTCAAGAAACATGCCGGTTGCTGGTGATGGAAAGTATGGTGGAAATATGGCGGCTATGGCAGCTGAAAGGATAAAAGGCATACGTATTAAGCGTGGATGCATAGCGTTATGTGCGGTTAGTCTTAAGCTTGATGGCAAGTTATACGAAGTGAAACCAGGATTTTAGATATAGGTATAAGATAATCACCTCTGTGGAATACTTCTACAGAGGTGATTATTTATGTGCAGAGAGGAAAGAAATGTAAAAGAAAATAAAGAAGAGTATCAAAAAGAATATCAGAATAAAGAATATAACAGGAAACTGAAATACCTTGCCGGGATTGTAGTTATAACATTTTCTGTATATGTGAGCTTTAAATATCTTCTTGTATATGTGTGGCCATTTGTGCTTGGCGCGCTTGCTGCACTGCTTCTTGAAAAGCCAGTAAACAGTATATATATGTGGATATGCAAAAGGATAAGGCTGGATAAAAGAAAAGTACATGCACAAAGAATTAAAGAACATCGCATAAAAAGCATAATAGCCACAATTATAATGTTAATAATATCTGTTGTTATAATAATATTGCTTGCTGCAGCAGTTATAACAGGAGCGAATGAGATAAGTGATTTTTTAAAGAACTGGGATTACAATACGATAGGTATAAGGCAGCAGACTGCAGGATATGCCTTGAAGCGGATGATTTTCTTGGACTTGATGGTGGATGTTGTCTTGATACGCTTATAATGTGTGGACGCAGGCTGGCAGGTATAATGCCTGAAAAGATATTTCATATATCTGTACCTGTTATAAAAAATATAGTTATAGTGGCTGGAGGTCTGGTTGTTGGCTTTATATCAGTTATATATCTGTCAACAGATATGGATGAAATAAGGACACAGATACGTGACAGTGTGTTTGTGGAAGAGATAAGGATGCTGTGGCATGAGGTAAAGAGACTTATCAATGTATATTTTAAAGTTGAATTAAGAATCATGTTTATTAATTCAGCTATAAGCATGGCAGCATTTTTTTATAATAAAAAGTCCATATGCAGTCATGCTCGGAATAATAGTTGGAGTTGTTGATGCACTTCCGGTATTTGGGACAGGTACGATACTTATACCATGGATGTTGTTTAACCTGATTATGAAGAATTTCTTATCGGCAGTGGTTGTGCTTGTGACATATGTAATAACTTATTTTGTACGTGAGATTATGGAGTCAAAATGTATGGGAGACAAGCTTGGAATATCGCCTTTTGCCATGCTTGTCATTATATTTGTCGGACTGCTTGTGTATGGTATTCCAGGCTTCATAACCGGTCCCGTGAGCTTCGTTATAATAAAAGCACTGGTTTTAAGGCTTAGATGTGTTATGAAGATGGATGAAGCATAGAAAAAGGAATAAAAGAAAAAACGGAATATATGAAAAGTGCCTTGAAATTAATCAGGTCAGATGTTAAACTAATACAGATTATGTGACACATTTAACAGATAGCGCAGATAGCGCAGGAATGAGGTATATTTATGGCAGAGGATAAGAAGTTAGTAGAAGCGATTACTTCCATGGATGTAGACTTTGCACAGTGGTACACAGATGTATGCAAGAAAGCAGAGCTTATGTCATATTCAAGCGTTAAGGGATGTATGATATTTAAGCCGGCTGGATATGCAATCTGGGAGAATATAAAGAACGAGATGGACAGAAGATTTAAGGAAACAGGTGTTGAGAATGTATACCTTCCTATGTTTATTCCAGAAAGTCTTCTTGAAAAGGAAAAGGATCATGTAGAAGGGTTTGCACCAGAAGTAGCGTGGGTTACTTATGGAGGACTTAATCCACTTCAGGAAAGAATGTGTGTAAGACCAACATCTGAAACACTTTTTTGCGATTTCTACAAGGATGAGATACAGTCATACAGAGATTTGCCAAAGGTATATAACCAGTGGTGTTCAGTAGTAAGATGGGAAAAAGAAACAAGACCATTCCTTCGTTCAAGAGAATTCTTATGGCAGGAAGGACATACAGCACATGCAACAGCAGAGGATGCAGAAGCACGTACACAGCAGATGCTTAATCTTTATGCACAGTTCTGTGAGGAGGTGCTTGCTATACCTGTTATCAAGGGACGTAAGACAGATAAGGAAAAGTTTGCAGGTGCAGAGGCTACTTATACTATAGAAGCACTTATGCATGATGGTAAGGCACTTCAGTCAGGAACAAGCCACAACTTTGGAGATGGATTCGCTAAGGCGTTTGGCATACAGTATACAGATAAGGATAATAAGCTTAAGTATGTTCATCAGACTTCATGGGGAACAACAACAAGACTTATCGGTGCTGTTATCATGACACACGGTGATAACTCAGGACTTGTACTTCCACCTAAGGTTGCACCAGTTCAGGTTGACATCATACCTATCATGCAGAAGAAGGAAGGCGTGCTTGATAAGGCTTACGAAGTAAGAGATGCTATAAAGGCAGCAGCAGGTCTCAGAGTTAAGGTTGATGATTCTGATAAGAATCCAGGCTGGAAGTTTTCAGAGCAGGAAATGCGTGGTATCCCTGTAAGAGTTGAGATGGGACCTAGAGATATTGAAGCTAACCAGCTATCGTTGTACGCCGTGATACAAGAGAAAAGATAACAGTAGCTATTGACGAGCTTGCAGCTAAGCTTCCAGAGATACTTGATACTATCCAGAAGGATATGCTTGAAAGAGCAAGAGCACATAGAGATGCACATACATATGTTGCAGTTAACTATGATGAGTTCAAGGAAACAGCAGCTAACAAGCCAGGATTTATCAAGGCTATGTGGTGTGGTGACCAGGCATGTGAAGATAAGATTAAAGAAGATACAACATGTACTTCAAGATGTATGCCATTTGCACAGGAACAGTTAAGTGACGTGTGTGTATGCTGTGGCAGACCGGCTAAGAAGATGGTTTACTGGGGCAAGGCATACTAATAATATATGATACCAGGGTCAAAAGGTCTAAACCCACATGAGCTTGCTCATAGGTGGGTGAAAGACATTGGGACCCGCCACGATATGAGCATAAAAGTGGGATGATAATCCCTGATATGCGAATATTGGTGAGAATATATATTACATATTTCAGATTGTTCAGATTGATTCGGATTAATTCAGAGTAGTTCATGCTGATTCGGGTTGATTTAGATTAAATTAAGCGGAAAATCCATAGGTAAATGTGGGTTTTCGTTTTTTGATTTTTACTTAAAAAAAAATTTCTATCAAAGTATCGTGAAAAATTCATTTGTATTGTAATGCAAATGGGGGTTAAGTAAAACATCCAGACAACCGATAAACTTATCATAAAGAAATAAAAAAGTTTTTTGTTTATAATAGAAAGAGAGGCGGTTAGTATGCGTATAGATGCTTATAATGCTGTCAGCCAGGTATATAAGACAAGTGCTTATGCCAGGGAAAAAGGCATGGCTGTTAAGAAAACTGAAAAAGACAAGTATGAATTATCAGATACAGCCAGATTATATAATACAGCTAAGGCAGCAGTTAGTGAAGCTTCTGATGTAAGACTTGATAAAGTCAACGACATTAAGGCACGTATTGCAGCCGGAACATATAATATAAGTTCAGAGGCAGTAGCCGAGAAGATGCTTGGCAGTGTATCTACATTGACATTCTGATGAAAAAGAATGCATATGGTCAGAGGATGCATTGGGATTGTGCATTGCTGTACAGTTTTATAGTTTGCTGACACGATAATCTTAAGACGGAGGAGCATATATGGCAAGCCTGATAGATTGTTTAATCGAAGACCTTACGAATGAGAATGATGGATATGAGAAGCTCCTTAGTCTGTCGAATGAAAAAACATCTGCCATAGTAAGTGGCAATATTGAAAAGCTTCAGGAGATATTTACAAGAGAGCAGAAGCTCATAGAAGAAGTAGATGTATATGAGAAAAAAAAGACAGGAAGATGTGAAGGATATATGTAATGTACTAAGACTTCCATATGAAGAGATAAAGGTTGAACACATAGTACAGATACTTGAAAAGAAAGCTAAAGAGCATGATGCTCTTCAGAACATATATCTTAAGCTTAAAAGAACACTTAGCCAGCTTACAGCGGCTAACGAGAACAATAAGCTGCTACTTAAAGAATCTATGGATATGATTCAGTTTGAGCTTGATCTGGCAAGAAACTCAGTGTTGAAGCCACAGACAGGCAACTATGGAAGAACAGCTTATGAAGAACAGGAAATAACAGGTGCTACAGGATTTGATGCAAAGCAGTGATATAAACTAAAGAAAAGTATTAAAACAGATAAAAGATTATAAAAGATTACATTAAGTCTGGTATGTGGAAAAGGATTGAAGCAGACTAGACTTACATATAAGTATAGAATAATATCAGATATAATATAAGAATCACATTTTCAAAGGATTGAATTGGGATGTTTAATGGTACTGCGGTATTAGAACCAGTTTTATTTTTGATAGTGTGATTTTTTAATGGAGGAATTATGGCAAACGGAATGGGGTCGCTGATGGTAGGAGCCACAGGCTTAAGATCGTCACAGACAGCACTTAATACAACAGCACATAACCTTTCCAATGTTAATACAGAAGGGTATACAAGGCAGCAGATAACATTTGCAGATTCAACATATGCTAACGTGTTTTCTAAGAGCCTTAACAAAGGCAAGTATGGCTTAGGTGTAGATATAGATGCGATAAGCCGTGTAAGGAATGAGTTCATAGACAGGTCATACAGAACTGAAAGTTCAAGACTGGGATTCTATGAAAGTCAGGCTAATGCGGTATACGAGGTTGAAGACTGGTTTGGTGAAATGCAGGGAGTTACTTATCAGCAGCATATCACAAACCTTTACAATGCAGTAAACGAACTTACAAAGAATCCAACAAGTACTATAGCCAGGTCATCACTTATACAGAATGCTACAGCATTCATAGACCGTTCAGAGGCTATATATAGTGGACTTAAGGATTATCAGGTTACGCTGAATACCGAAGTAAACAACATGGTGGAAAAGATTAATTCACTTGGACAGAAGATATATAATCTTAACAAAGGCATCGTTAAGGTCGAAGCGGAAGGTGTGGAGCGTGCGAACGATTTAAGAGATTCAAGAGATCTTGCACTTGATGAGCTTAGTAAGTATATAGATATTGATTATTATGAGACAAAGGATGGCGAAGTAATAGTTAGTGCTGAGAATGTCCCATTTATAACAAAAAATGATATCGCAAAGATGAGCGTAAGAGAAGAAGGAACATATGGACTGCTTATACCTCAGTGGGAGGGATATCAGCAGGATGTATATAACTTTGACAAGCAGGCAAACAATGCCAATGACACAGATAAAGGCAAGCTTAAAGGACTGCTTATCGCAAGAGGTGTTATAGAGGTAAACTACACAGATATTCCAGTAATGCCTGAAAGAGCAGACTATGATCTTACAACAGAGCAGGGTATGGCAGAATATAATAGTGCCATGGATGCGTATCAGCAGAAGCAGGATTACTATAACAAGTATATAGAGCCATCAGCTATCCTTAGTGCTATAGCAGGCTTTGACAAGCTTGTAAATGGAATAGTAACAGCCATGAATGATGTTTTATGTCCGGAAACTACCATGGATACAACAAAAGAGCTCACAGATGCAGATGGCAATATATTAAAGGCAGAGAAGTATGTATACAATGCATCGACACATGATGTGCTTTATGACAGCCATGCAACGTAGTTGCCGGAAAAGAAAATGGTGATGGAACATACAGTTATGAAGCATCTGAAAAGCTGTATGTTGATGCTAATCAGGAAGAAACAGAGAATATAGACAGCATGACATACAAGATACTTGATATGAGCAAGGCTGGATATGGCATGGATGACGATGAAACAAGAGGTGTTGAACTCTTTAAAAGAAACGGTACAGACAGATATAAGCAGATCACAGGTGCAGATGGCAGTACAATATATGTAAGAAACAACCTGAATGTTACCGGCTTTGAAACTGACTATACACTTGGTAATCTGATTGTCAATCCTGAGGCTTCACAGAATGTAGGTACACTCCCTCTTTCTACAGAGCATGGCAAGGAGGATTTCTCAAAGGTAAATGAGCTTATAGATACATTCAGCAAAAAGTTTGCATCACTTAACCCTGAGAACTATGCAAAGGCAGATTTCAACACATTTTACAATGATTATATAGGTGAGTTTGCTACGATGGGAAGCGTGCTTACCAAGTATGTCAACAACCAGACAACCATGGTCAATGGTTATGACAACCAGAGACTGCAGACATCAGGTGTATCATCTGATGAAGAGCTTCAGAAGATGATTAAGTATCAGCACGCATATAATGCGGCTTCAAGATATATCAACGTAGTAAGTGAGATGATAGAACATCTTGTTACATCACTTGGACATGCATGATGAATAGCAGAGGAATCTTTTGCCACTTATATCATGATTTGATAATAAATGGCTGGCTGATTTTAGAATAATCAGCAGACTTTGGAATTGTAAGCGCTTTTTATTAGCTATAGAAAACAACAGGAATGGAGAAATAATATGGCATCTACATTTTTTGGTTTATCAATATCATATAAAGGACTTCAGGCAGCGCAGACATCCATAACAACATCAGCGCACAACCTGTCAAACATTAATACAGAAGGCTATACAAAGCAGAGTGCAGAGCTAAAGGCAGCTGACTCGTTAAGAACATTTTCATCATACGGAACTATAGGTGCCGGTGTTGATGTTGTCGGCATCAATCAGACAAGAGACAGCTACTATGACCAGAAGTATAGAAACAATATGTCTAACTATGGACAGTATGAATCAAAAAACAACTACATGACACAGATAGAGGACTATCTGAATGAGTTTATACTTAACGGATTCTCTAAAGAATACAGCAACTTCTTTTCAGCAGTTAACCAGCTGACTATAACACCATCTGATGAATCGGCAAAGAACCAGCTTATAAATAACGCAAAAAGTATGTCGGATTATTTCAACACACTCTCAACTAACTTGAGAAATGTGCAGTCAGATGCTAATAATGAGATAAAAGATACAGTAGACCACATCAATACTCTTGCACAGAATATAACATCACTTAATAAGCAGATTAACCAGATAGAAGCCTGCTATGGAGATGCTAACGACTTAAGAGACCAGAGAAATGCACTTGTGGATAATCTGTCAAAGTATATCAATATATCAACTAATGAGACACCGATAGCAAACGGACTTACATCTTTCCAGATAACAGTTAATGGACAGTCGCTTGTAAACAACTATGATTATAAGACACTTGAGGTAGTCGCAAGAACGCAGAAAAGAAATGCAAGCGATGCAGAAGGATTATATGACATACAGTGGAGTGATGATGATCCTTTTGATATATATAGTTCTTCACTTGGAGGTCAGCTTAAGGCACTTGTAGATATAAGGGATGGTTGTAACGGTGAGATAGAATCAGTTGCAACAGATGCGGATGGCAGCTATAAGCTTGATGATGATGGAAACAGAGTGACGGAGACGAATCCACAGGCTTCATCAAATGTTAACTATAAGGGTATTCCTTACTATCAGTCACAGCTTAACCAGTTCATACAGACATTCTCACAGGCAGTCAACAACATATTTAAGAGTGGATATGTATCAGATGCTAAAACAGAGGATGCTGCCAACAAGGGTATAGCGTTGTTTGTAGTAGGAGATAATTCAAAGACACTTACAGCCTCAACAGTATCAGTTAATTCTGAGCTTCTTAAGGATGCCAACAAGCTTGCAACAAAGACAACAGTAAGCGAAGGCGAAGGCAGTGCAAGCATTATGGATAAGCTTAATGCATTACAGAAGGAAAGACTGTTTGATGGTGGTACAGGTTCGTACTTCCTTGAAACTATAGTCAGTGATATGTCTATAGATGCAAGCAAGGCTAAGACATTTTTAACAAACTACAACAATATGAAGACAACTATACAGAATCAGCGACTTTCAGTCATGGGTGTAGATACAGATGAAGAAGCCATGGATATCATGAAGTTCCAGCAGGCTTATAATCTTAACTCAAAGATGATGTCAGTTATGAATCAGATATATGATAAGCTTATTAACCAGACAGGCTTATAAAATGTGAAATATGCCGGATATACTTAATAACATCTTATATAAATGCTTTGCACGCAGGCACAGACAGGATAAGTGCAAAAGAATATTTATAAAAGAAGATTATTCATAAAAAGAAGATTTTAAAAATGCAGATATCACATAAATCGATATAGATACGAGGTGGAATATATGAGAGTTACGAATCAGATGATGATAAACAGTTCTATAGCTAACATACAGGCTAATAAGAACCAGATAAATACCATGGATACACAGTTATCTACACAGAAGAAGATTAACAAGCCTTCTGATGACCCAATCATAGCTATAAGAGCACTCAGACTAAGAAGCAGCCTTGACCAGGTAACACAGTATGTAAATAAGAATATACCTGATGCTTCATCATGGCTTTCGGTTACGCAGGATGCACTTGCACAGGGATATGATATAGCTTACCAGCTGTATTCATATTGCAACCAGGGTGCTTCAGATTCTTATTCATCAGATGAGCGTAGTACAATCATACAGACACTTGACAAGCTGAAGAACTCATACTATGTGCAGGGTGATGTAGACTATGCCGGAAGATATGTTTTTACAGGCTTTGCTACAGACAGACCGCTCACATATCCATCAGATGTTAAAGCAGCTGAGGCAGATTATACTATAACACAGAACTTTGACAGAGAGAGCATCAGTGAAAAAAAGGTATATACCAATGCATATACAAACGAAGATATCATTAATCTGAATGTCAAGAAGGATACAGACGGCAAGATAGTGACACCTAATGTGGCTACAGTTCATAGAATACAGCTGGGTTACTCAGAGGTAGATGCTGATGGAACATTTAAGATTACAGATGCCAGTGGAAATGTGGCTACAGTAACTAAGAATGATGATGGAACGGCTAATGTAACAGGAATAGTAAATGCCAATGGTGAGACTATAGATTCTCTGGATGATGGAAGCGGCAATCCAGTGAGTATAACATTTACAGCAGATTCAAACTATATACCTGGCGATGATGAAATAGCTATTAACTCGCAGCTTGGAGAAGTACTTCTTGGTGAGAATGTATACAACAATACATACACCAACAACTCATTTTCAGTACAGTATGAAAAGTCCAACTTCAAAAAGGGCGATGTGAATCCGACAATGTATTTTACATGTGTAGACAATGTTACAGGTATAAGCTACGTAAAGAAGAGCGAAGATATTGAATATAACGTAAACTTTACACAGAAGCTTAAGGTTAATACACAGGCAGACGAAAGCTTTGATATATATCTTGGCAGAAATGTAGATGATATCATGGCAGCTGTGCAGAATACTATAGATATCGAGAATCAGATAAGTAAAGTCGAGAGCATGAAGAAGGAAGAAAAGTATGCAGGTACTGACGACCAGAAGAAGCTTGATGACATGCTCGAAGGACTAAATAAGCAGAAGGATCTTGCAAAGGATCAGATGACAAAGGCTTTCGAGAAGGGCATCGGACAGATGCAGGGATATCAGGAGAAGATATCTAATGCAAAGGCAGATGTAGGTAACAGAATCCAGCGTCTTGACCTTACAAAGACAAGACTTACAGAACAGAAGACTAACTTTACAAGTCTTAAGTCACAGAACGAAGATATAGACCTTGAGGAAGTGGTAGTAAACTATACAGCAGCACAGCTTGTTTACAACGCAGCACTTTCAGCAGCAAGTAAGGTTGTACAGCAGACATTGCTGGATTTTATAGGCTAAAAATATGCTGAATCCATAAATGAAAGATTCAGTATATAAAAACAAGGGAGCAAATACCTCTCCTCGCGTGGAGCTCGGATTTTTGCTTCGCAAAAACAAGGAGGTATGTATGCAGGTTGATACTAGGTGGTTTGGCACTGTAGATATTGATGATAATAAAATAGTTACTTTTGACCTTGGAATAATAGGGTTTGAGGATTGCAAGAAATTCACACTTATATATGATGTAGAAAAGGGAGATGAAGCAGCTATCATGTGGCTTCAGTCGCTTGATGAGGCAGCATTGGCACTTCCTGTCATGAAGCCGGAGTATATTATGAAAGGTTATGATCCTGTTGTGGAGGATGAGATACTTAACACACTTGGTGAGGACATACAGTCAGCCAATCTGGCAGTGTTCTGTACACTTACAGTACCAGAGGATCTTACAAAGATGACTATTAACTTAAAGGCTCCTATCATAATCAATGCTGACACTATGAAGGGTGTCCAGCTTATAGCAGATAATGAGAATTATGCTGTCAGATACCCTATTTATGATATTCTTAACGAAAGGAAGGGGGAGTAGAATGCTGGCATTATCAAGAAAGAAGGACGAAGCAATCATCATCAATGATGATATTGAGATAACAGTAATCGAGATAAAAGGCGATCAGGTAAAGCTTGGCATCACAGCTCCAAAGTCCGTTCCTATATATCGTAAAGAAGTATATGTACAGATAAAAGATGCTAACAAAGAAGCTGCAGAACAGAAGATAGATGTGGCTGCACTTAATAACCTGTTTAAGAAGCAGGACAAATAAAAAGGCAGGTGTTATATTTTTAAATGTATTGCCGATATAAGAAATAGAAACTAATGACCAGTATGCAAAGAAAAGGATTTCTTAGCAGGGCATAAGGTTTAATATATTTACGACGATTGTATGGGTGATGTGGAAAATCTGTCACTCGTATATGTATACGCACACGGAGGTGAAAGATAATGGGAATTGAGAAGATAAGTGGCCAGGCAGCTTATCAGAGCCACGCAACGCAGGCTGCACAGGTTAACAAGGTTAGTGCAGCATCAGCAGCAGAAACTAATAATTCACAGGATTCAGTAAACAACGCATCACATATAGCTGCAGTTATGCAGGTGAGTACATCACAGAGAGCTAATGCAGACAGCAACAGCAGTAACAATGGCAACAGTGGTGCACAATCAAGCTTTAAGCAGCAGGAAGAACAGAAAGAAGCTTCTATGCAGAAACTTAAAGATATCCAGAAGGTTATCAATCATAATACAGTAGCAGAGTTCGGATACAACGAGCCAACTAACCGTATTACGATTAAGATTAAGGATAAGGATACAGATGAAGTTATCAAGGAGATACCATCAGAAAAGGCACTTGAGATGCTTGCTAAGGCATGGGAACTTGCTGGTATACTTGTGGATGAGAAGAGATAAAGAATTACATAATGTTATGAAGAAATATATAAGAATGGAGGAATAATATGCCAATCAGATTATCGGGTATGGTTTCAGGTATGGATACAGAAACACTTGTATCTGCACTTGTATCAGGATATAAGCTAAAAAAAGATAATCTTGTCAAAGCACAGACAAAGCTTTCATGGAAACAGGAAAAATGGAAGACTATGAATACAAGTATATATAGCTTCTATAGTGGAAAGCTGTCAGCAGGAAGATTATCTAACGCATACAGCCTTAAGAAGTCAACAGTATCTAATTCAACAGTAGCTACCGTAACAGCAAGCTCAAGTGCGGTTGCAGGTACACAGAAGCTTAAGGTAAAGAAGCTTGCATCATCAGGTTATCTTACAGGTGGTGAGGTTAAGAATGCAAAAGACAGTTCTTCCAAGATTACAGGCTCATCAAAGCTGTCAGATATAACAGGAAGTACATCACAGGGAAGTGTTACACTATCAGTAGACGGCAAGAGTACTAATATAGAGCTGACAGAGGATATGACTGTCAACCAGTTCGTTGTAAAGTTAAAGGATGCTGGTGTACAGGCCAGCTTTGATGATAATAATGCAAGATTCTTTATAAGCTCAAAGACATCAGGAGCAAAGGGAGACTTTAGTCTTACGGCTAACGATACCGCCGGAAATGATTCGCTTAAGAAGCTTGGCTTATATGTAAGTCCGAATAAAGCTTCAAAGGAATACGAAGAATGTGATAGACTTTCCAAGCTGACAGATGGCAGCACTGCATATAATAATGAGCTGGAATCTATGTATACAAAGGTGACTGCTGATGAGGTTGCTAAGAAATATGCTGACCAGTATAATGCAGCAAAGAAGGTTGTAGATACACTGAAAAGCAGTGATACATGGGGAACAGCCAAGTCAATTAATGATGTAACAGCTAGTAGAGATCAACTAAAAGCTGATATAGCTGCTAACGCAGATTATAACAAGTATAAAAAAGCAAAGACTAATTCAGACGGAAGTATAGTTAAAGATGAACAGGGCAATATTATATATGAATATAATACAGAAGCCATGAAAAAAGACAATGAAGAACTGTATAATAAGTATAATAAAGACACTAAGAAGCTTGAAAGCTATAAATTCTCTGATTTCTGACTATACAAAGAATCAGGAGATTATGGATAAGCTCTATGACAATGGAAATGGTTATATCACATTAAACAATGATACCAAGGAAGCAGTAGCAGATGCATCTAATACTAAAGTTGTAGAAGAGGTTAATAATACGAACACTGATTCCAAAGCAAAAGCCAAAATACTGCTTGATAACAAAATAAGTGCGGCTAAAGCATATGTGGCAGAAGCAGATGCAGCGGCTTCTACATCAGCAACAACAGGAGCAGCTTCAGGTACAACGGCCGCAGGCTCATCAACAGCTGGTACTACAGGTGCAGTACGAATAGTAGGAGTAGATGCAAAGATAGAACTTAATGGTGCTGAGTTCACCAGCAACACAAGCACATTCTCTATCAATGGCCTTACTATCCAGGCTACAGCAGAAACAAAGGACGATGAGCCAGTTACTATAACAACAGACACAGATGTAGATGCTATATACAAGTCTATCAAGGACATGTTCACAGAGTACAACAAGCTTATCAAGTCTATGGATGAGGCTTATAACGCAGACAGCTCTAAGGGATATGAGCCTTTAACAGATGAAGAAAAGGATGCTATGTCTGATAAAGAGGTTGAGAAGTGGGAGACAAAGATTAAGGATTCGCTTCTTAGAAAAGATGATACACTAAACAGTGTTGCCAATACATTAAAGAATGATATGGCATCATCATTTATTATTAATGGCAAGAGCTATGCGCTGTCAAGCTTTGGTATATCAACACTCGGATATTTCGCATCAGGCGAGAACGAAAAGGGTGTATACCATATAGATGGTGATAAGGATGATACAACTACATCAGGAAATGAAGATAAGCTAAGGGCAGCTATTGCAAGTGATCCTGAGACAGTAGTTTCATTCTTCTCACAGTTATGTACCAAGCTATATACTGATCTTGGTAACAAGATGGCATCATCATCTGTAAGCAGTGCATACACGATTTACAATGATAAGCAGATGAATACACAGTATTCAGAATACAATACAAAGATAAGTGATGCTGAATCAAAGGTATCAACATGGGAAGATTACTACTATAGTAAGTTCTCAGCTATGGAGTCAGCACTTGCTAAGCTTAATTCACAGTCATCTTCTATGTCGGGACTTTTTGGTTAAAATATTTTATAATTATATAGTGCATTTTTTAAACATATATAGTATAATATAAAAAGTGTTTAAAGTACGTATAATATACAGAAATGAATAAGCATCGGGAGAGGAATAGTTTTATGTTATATAATCAGAATATCGCGCAGCAGTATAATCGAAACAAGGTATTAACAGCTTCACCAGCTGAGCTTACATTGCTGTTATACGAAGGGGCTATTAAGTTTTGCAATATTGCTTCAGTGGCAATAGAAAAGAATGACTATCAGAAGGCACATACTAATATTGTTAAGGCAGAGATGATTATAGAGGAGTTTCAAGCAACTCTTAATCATAAGTATCCAGTATCGGAGGATTTCGATAAGCTTTATAAGTATATATATGGATTGCTGGTAGATGCTAATATGACGAAGAATAAGGAGCTTCTTGAAAAAGCTACTGATGAACTAAGAGGAATGCGTGATACATGGAAGGAAGTTATGGCTCGCGCAGGCGTTCAGAAATAATACGGCAGGTAAGCATATGGAAACAGAGAATTATCTTCAGATGATGATTGATAGTATGCAAAAAAAAGAAGTCATACTTAAACAGATAATAGTTTTTAATGAGGAACAGGAAGCATTATTAAAGGAAGAAGATTTCAATGGAGCTGCGTTTCAGAAGAATATGGAGAATAAGTCGGATTGCATAGATGAGCTTGATACATTAGACGAAGGATTCCAGATGATATATGATAGAATCAAGGCTGATGTTAATGAGTACAAGGTCAGATATAAGGAAGATATAAAGTTTCTTCAGCAGCTTATCAAAGAGGTTACTGAACTAGGAGTTACTATTCAGGCTCAGGAATCAAGAAATCGTGTAAAGGCTGATATGAAGTTCAGACAATTAAGACAAGAAACAAAGGCTGCCAAGAGAAGTATAAGTATGGCTAACACATATTACAGGAATATGAGTGGAATAAGCTCTGAACCACAATTTATGGATCAGAAGAAATAATCATCAAATTAGTTTATATACGGGCTAAAGTTATGTAACGGATGTCCGATATAATAAATAGCAGGATTGATATCCTGAAACAATTATTATGAGTGGCATGGAAGCCACCAGAATTTCAAGGAGGAAACTATTATGGTAGTACAACACAATCTTTCAGCAATGAACACTAACAGACAGATGGGCGTAGTTTCTAGCTCATTACAGAAGTCTACAGAAAAGTTATCATCAGGTTACAAGATCAACAGAGCTGGTGATGATGCAGCTGGTCTTTCAATCTCAGAAAAGATGAGAAGCCAGATCAGAGGTCTTAACAAGGCTTCTTCTAATGCACAGGATGGTATCTCACTTATCCAGGTAGCTGAAGGTGCTCTTAATGAAACACATTCTATTCTTCAGAGAATGAATGAACTTGCAACACAGGCTGCTAACGATACTAATACATCAGTTGATAGAACAGCTATCAGGAATGAGATGGATCAGTAACATCTGAAATCAACAGAATTCAGTCTACAACACAGTTCAACACAATGAACCTTCTTGATGGATCATTCTCATCTAGAAATCTTCAGGTTGGTGCATTATCTGGTCAGACAATCAAGATTTCTGTTACAAAGATGAGCGCATCTAATATCGGTGTAAGTGGACTTTCAGTAAGTAGTAATGTAAAAGCTGGTGAGGCTATGAGCAAGATTCAGTTAGCTATTCAGTCAGTATCTAGCCAGAGATCTAAGCTTGGTGCTATTCAGAACAGACTTGAGCACACAATCAACAACCTTAATACAACAAGTGAGAATACACAGTCAGCTGAATCTCGTATCCGTGATACAGATATGGCTTCAGAGATGGTTGAGTACAGCAAGAACAATATCCTTCAGCAGGCTGGACAGTCTATGCTTGCACAGGCTAATCAGGCTAATCAGGGTGTTCTTTCACTTCTCGGTTAATCATTGTCACTACTATAAGAAAAGAGGACGGTTTATCCGTCCTCTTTTTGTGATGAATATTAATGCAACAATTCTTATAATGTATTAATTAAGAAGTGAAGTTAAGGTATTCATAGTATCATAAAAAAACTGTGTTGGCATCATAATTAATAACAGATTCGTGGCATATATAAGGGTTAATGGGTGTATATTTCCCTGAGCTATATTGTCAAGAATATGCGCCAGTTCTTCAGGGCTATTATGCGGGTATATGTATCCGTTGATTCCATCATGTATAATGTCGGTCACACCGTTAACGGGAGTGGATATAACTGGAATACCGCAGGCAAGAGCTTCATAACATACAAGGGAAAAACCTTCGTATTCAGATGATATTATAAGAGCGGCAGCTTCATGCACATCGTTCCATGGCTGCTGTATCCAGCCCTTGAATACTACCTGGTTACTTATATTTAAAGAGTCCGTAAGCTGTCTAAGCTCATCAAGCTTATTCCCATCACCATAGATAGCTAAGTTCCATCTATCATGGGCTGTGGCAATTGCTTTAAGTATAACATTTACGCGTTTCTCTTCTGAAAGGCGACCCATAAATATAAGATTACGACATTCCGTGTTTCTTTTCTTATGAAAAGGCAGATTGTCTATATGGATTGGGTTGCGAATCAGTCTTACATTGATGGAAGGTTTGCTTGAACGTATGTAATGATAGCTTTTTTTACTCAATACCATAACCAAATCGGCATATTCAAGCTCTCAATACCGCCATAGGCATTTTTTTTCATAGGTTTCAATGGGACCATGAAGCCAGCTTACAAGCTTGCAGTGGGAATTGGTGTTTATAATAGAAAGTCTGCTTATCATAGTTAACATAGGCCATGGAGTAGCTATAAGAATATCAGGAGCACCAAGCTTTGTGATATACTGTTCACACATAGGTATATAATCGGAAATATCATGTATGGGACGATCAGTAGACATAGGGTAATAATCAATTCGTGGGTCTATCCATCGATATGTATATTGTTCAAGCTGTATGACACGTACATGTATATCATGTTTCATAAGATATAGTGCAAGTTCATTAAGGACGGATTCTACGCCTCCGTTTCCGCCATATGGAACAAGAAAATCTATAGTTATATTTCTGTTATATGTAGATGACATATATACCTCCGTAATATTCAAAATGTGTAAAAAATATAATCATAAAGTGTAGAAAATAAATGAATAAGTGATTGAATATAGCTTTATATTATCGTATACTAAGTATACGTATATGGGCATAATAATTCAATATTAAATAAAATCTTATGTTTTTTTAAAAAAATAGGGTTAAGTATAGTGTAAATAAACCGATATACAAAACAGCAGGTGATACTGGATAGGAAGAAGTATATCACAGGATGAATTAATATATTGTCAGTTGTGGATTGGTGATATATATAATATGAGTATATTCAAGGAGGAATATTTAATATGGTAGTACAGCATAATCTTTCAGCGATGAATACTAACAGACAGTTAGGTACTGTTACAAGTTCGCTTTCTAAGTCAACAGAAAAGTTGTCTTCAGGATATAAAATTAACAGAGCAGCAGATGATGCAGCAGGTCTTTCAATCTCAGAAAGATGAGAAGCCAGATCAGAGGACTTGATAAGTCAGCTTCTAATGCACAGGATGGTATTTCACTTATCCAGGTTGCAGAAGGTGCGCTTAATGAGACACACTCTATCTTACAGAGAATGAACGAGCTTGCAACACAGGCAGCTAATGACACTAATACATCTATAGACAGAACTGCTATATCAGCAGAGATGAATCAGTTAACATCTGAAATCAACAGAATCCAGTCAACAACACAGTTTAATACTATGAATCTTCTTGATGGTACATTCACATCTAAGAATCTTCAGGTAGGTGCTATGTCAGGTCAGACTATAGTTATCTCAGTTACTAAGATGAGTGCATCGAATATCGGTGTAAGCGGACTTAGTGTAAGCAGCAATACTAATGCAGGTAAGGCTATGAGTAAGATTCAGTTAGCTATACAGTCAGTATCTGCTCAGAGATCTAAGCTTGGTGCAATCCAGAACAGACTTGAACATACAATCAATAACCTTGAGGCAACAAGCGAGAATACATCATCAGCTGAGTCTCGTATCCGTGATACAGATATGGCTTCTGAGATGGTAGAATACAGCAAGAACAATATCTTACAGCAGGCTGGACAGTCTATGCTTGCGCAGGCTAATCAGCAGACACAGGGAGTAGTATCACTTCTTCAGTAATTATATGATTAATAGTGATTTTAAAGCCAATGATTAATAGTCATTGGCTTTTTTTAACATAAGTAATTAGTTTCAGATGGCTAAACAACAATAAGTGGTTTAGCAGTAATGAGCAGCTAATTAGTAATAAGCAAGTGTAATTGCAGAAGTGATAAGGAGAATTGCATATGAATATACCAGGAGGATATCTTAACGGAGAGATTCGTGATGGATTCTATGTTGAGAGTACAATGAAGAAAGCATGGGCAGCCGAAATAGAGGTACTTAATGAGGTGGATAGAATATGTCGGCAGCATGATATTCAATATTTTGCTGACTGGGGAACTTTGCTTGGGACTATCAGGCATAAAGGATTCGTTCCGTGGGATGATGATATGGATATAACCATGAAAAGAGAAGATTATACAAGATTCTGTCAGATAGTACGTCAGGAACAGGGAGAATTGGAAATAATTAATTTTCATACAGATCCAGAGTGGAAAGATATGTTATCAAGAGTTATTAATGGTAGAAGTGTGAATTATACAGAAGAACACCTTAGAAAATATCATGGATTTCCATATGTAGCAGGATTAGATATATTCCCTCTAGATTATGTAGCACCGACAGAAGATGAGGATGAGATTCACTGCAGTATGATATCTATAGTAGAGGCTTTTTCTGCTAATATTAGAAACAATACAGCAACGCCAGAAGAGATAGAGCAGACTACGAAAGATATAGAACAGATGTGTGGAGTTAAGTTTAACAATCTTGAACCACTCGCGACACAGCTTTTAAAGCTTGGTGAAAGACTAAGCATGATGTATACCGATGAAGAATCGCAAGCAGTAGCACTTATGGGTGATCATGCGGGACCTCGTCCGTTAGATGTATATCCAAAAGAATATTATAGTGAAAGTATATATATGCCTTTTGAATACACAAACTATTCCGGTACCGGTAGGATATGAAAAGATATTAATACAAAAGTATGGAGAAAACTATATGATTCCATATCTTGGAGGAACTAATCATGAATATCCATTCTATAGAAAACAGCAGAGAGAAGTATACAGACAGATGGGAATAATAGTGTGATAGTATGAAGAAGGTTATTACGTATGGAACATATGACCTGTTTCATCAGGGGCATTATAATCTTTTAAAAAGGGCTAAAGAGCTTGGAGATTATCTTATAGTTGGTGTTACTACAGAACATTTTGATGAGGCAAGAGGTAAGGTAAATGTAGTTGATCCTATTATGGAAAGAATAGAAAATGTCAGAAAAACGGGTTTTGCTGACATGATTATAGTGGAAGACCATGATGGACAGAAGATAGAGGATATTCAGAAGTATGATGTAGATATATTTACGGTTGGTTCAGACTGGGTAGGAACGTTTGATTATCTTAATTCATTCTGTAAGGTTGTGTATCTTGACAGAACACCAGGAATATCATCTACATTTTTGAGAAAGAAACAATTTAACATAGTGAGAATCGGGGTTGTTGGAACAGGAAGAATTGCGCCAAGATTCATAGCAGAGGCCAAGTATGTCAGTGGACTTACTATAGAATATGCTTATAATCCTGTTAAAGATAGTGCTGAAAGCTTCACAGCAAATGAGAAGATAAAATGTATCACGCAGGATTACAATAGCTTTCTTGATAAGGTGGATGCTGTGTACATAGCATCACCAAATGAGACACATTATGAATATGCCAGAAGAGCTATTGAGGCCGGTAAGCATGTCTTATCAGAAAAGCCTCTTTCTTTCACAAAGAATGAGAGCGAGGAGTTATATAGTCTGGCTAAGAAGAATAAGGTAGTGCTTATGGAAGCAGTTAAGGCAGCATATTGTCCAGGTTTTCAGCAGCTTGTTAATGTGGCAAAGTCTGGTAAGATAGGCAAGATAATAGATGTTGAGGCCTCTTTTACAAGACTTGCAGATAAAGCATCAAGAGAAAGAACAGATGCAAAGTATGGTGGTTCGTTTCTTGAGTTTGGACCAAGTGTGTTAGTTCCTGTTATTAAGCTGATGGGAAGTGATTATGAAAGAGTAAGCTTTGATAGCATATATGACGAATCAGGAGTAGATATATATACTAAGGCAGATATAAGGTATCCGGAAGGTTTTGCTACTGTTAAGACAGGTGTTGGTGTTAAGACAGAAGGACAGTTGGTAGTATCAGGAACTGAAGGTATATAATAGCACAATCACATGGTGGCTTATGCGACAGTTTGATGTAAGATATGAAGATGCATCCAGAATAGAGCATTATGAGCCAAGGTTCCTAGGCGATGGATTAAGATACGAGATAAGTGATTTCGTCTCTAAGATTAATGGAACTGATAAGAAGGACTATAAGCTGACATCAGGGGAATCAGTGCTTATGTCAGAATTCATAGAGAAGTTCATGAATTATAAGAACATGCTGCACTGATAAAAAGTTGTGAATTAAATGTATTATAATTTCTAAATTGTAAAATTGTTATAAATTTTTAAATTGTAAAATATGTGTCTTCGTAACACAGATAAAATTAAGTGATTTTTCAGATTTGTTCATTATAGCGGATAAAACATCTGTATAGACACAAGGAAAGGAAGAAAAAGTGAAAACAGGAATTCAGTACGTCGAGGGTTTGTCAGTAAAAAGAGCATTAGAAAGCGGATTTGCCAATATTGAATTGTGTATGGAAGATATTGATAAACTTGATGATATCAAGGCTTTGGGAGGCAGAATTGCTGGAATAAATATTAATCTTAACTCAATGCTTGCATCAAAAACAGGTGATAAAGCTGATAGGGAAGTGTTGTCAGAGGATGCTGTAGAAATATTTGGAAAAGCAATATCGTATGTTGCAGACAATATATGTTCATACATGGTTATCAATACAGAGGGAGTTAACAGTAAGTCTGTGCTTGAACAGCTTGTAAGTGAGAGCCTGGGACTGTTAAAGGAATGCAGAGCTTGTAAAGAACCAGTGTCAATATATGTAGAGAATGGGTACAGATGCGAGTATGGCAGGTATTATCATAATGGATTTTCTGACTGGCGTGAGCTTATGTTTCTTATAAACAACTTAGAAGCACTTTGTCCATATATTAACTGGAAAATATGTATAAATGTGGGACATACGAATCTGCTTGGAATTAATATAAGAGATATGGTTCGTGTATGTGGAAAGCACATAGGACTGGTGCATATTAATGATAACAACGGACTTAGTGACCAGCATCAGATGCCATATACGTTTACAACGGGAAGAGGTGTACTTTCAACAGACTGGCCAAGATTTATAGGAGAGCTTCACACAGCAAGTTTGACGGATATATAATATTCGATAATAAAGGTACATTTGCAAGAACTCCACAGAAGCTTCATAAGGTTATGCTTGAACTTATGAAGGCATGCGTAGATGAGTGGGAAGAGAACTGTTTTAATGCAGAAGAATATATCGGACAGAAGGATAAAAAGCTTATACTTTTTGGCTCTGGAAGAATGGCACAGACGTATATGGACTATTGGGGAGAAAGATACACACCAGCGTTTGTTGTAGATAATAATTCACAGAGGTGGGGACAACAGTTTATGGGAGTTGAAATCAAGTCACCAGAGGCTATACTGGACATTCCAGCTGAACAAAGAAATGTGTGGATATGTAATCTTAACTACGATATTATAGGCAATCAGCTTGAAAGAATGGGGATAGGGTACAGGTGTTACAGGGATTTATATTTTATATAAGATATAGTATTCACATATTAAATCAATTATAAAATAAAATCTGATGTGGATATCAGTGTGCAAAATCGTGCGAAAAATAAAGATTAATATAAGTCTAGGAACGGAGATTATATGTTAGAGATAGGAGTACAAACTAAGGGAATATTACCTGAGATGAATATAGACAAAGGCTTTAGACTCATAAGTGAAGCAGGCTTTTCGAGAGTTGACATAAACATAGATACATTTCTTAAAAACAATGATTTATATGCGGGAAAAGTTAATAAATTCTTTGATGCATCAGTGGAGGAATTGTATGCGTATTTTGGACAGTATACGCAGGCTATGAATAAATATGGAATAAAACCATCACAGATGCATGCACCATATCCGGTATGGGTATGGGGACGTAATGAGCAGAATGATTATATGCAGGGGAATGTTATACCTAAGAGTATCCTTATAGCAGAGGTGTTAGGAGTGCCATGGGTTGTTATACATCCATTCAAGATGCAGTACCAATACGATATTGTTTATGATAAGGAACAGGAAAAGAAGGATAATATAGAATATTTCAGAATGCTTATACCTATACTTAAGCAGTGCGGGGTTGGTGTGTGTTTTGAGAATCTATACGAAGGTATGGGACAGAGATTAACGGAGGGTGTGTGCGCTGATCCGTATGATGCTGTGTGGTATATAGATACACTTAATGACATAGCTGGTGAAGAACTTTTTGGATTCTGTCTGGATGCAGGACATCTTCAGCTTGTGAAAAGAGATCCATATGAATTCATAAAGGTTATGGGAAACAGACTTAAAGTGCTTCATCTTCATGAAAATGATGCTGTAGGAGATCTTCATCAGATGCCTTATACGTTTGGCAGCAGCCAGTATGAAGGACAAAGATGGGATAGATTATATAAGGGGCTTAAAGAAATAAAATTTAGTGGAACCCTTAGCTTTGAAACATTTCCGTGTGTCAATAGTTTCCCTACAGGTATGACAAAGCCTGTTCTTAAAGCGATTTACGGAATAGGTGAGTATATGGCAGAACAGATTGAGAATATGTGACAGATATAAAAGAAGAGAGGAACAGTGGTAAATATGCGCATAGGAATAATAGGAACAGGAAGAATAGCTGCAAGGTTTGCAGATACAGCACTGACAGGTATTGAAAGCACATACATAAGCTGTGTATATAATCCTAGGGAAGAAAGTGCTGTAAGGTTCATACAGCAGCATAATATACAGGCGTGTACAGCCGATTGGGATGAGTTTGTGGATAATATTGATGCCGCATATGTAGCTTCACCACATGAGACTCATTATGAATATAGCAGGAAGCTTCTGCTTAGTGGAAAGCATGTATTGTGTGAAAACCAGCTGCACTTAAGAAAGAGCAGGTCAGAGAACTTATAGATATAGCACAAAATAACCAACTAGTGTATATGGAGGCTCTAAAAACAGCATACTGCCCTGGGTACAAGGCACTTATAAAGATAGCAGAAAGTGGAAGAATAGGAAGAATAGTGGAAGTTGAAGCAGCTTTTTCAAGGCTTACACCGCTTAATACAAGAGAGTATAAGGATGATGATTGCAATGGAAGTTTTCTTGAGTTTGGAAGTTATACATTACTTCCAGTGCTGACATTGCTTGGCTGTGAATATGATGATGTTACATTCAGGACAGTGAGGGCACAGAATGGTGTGGATGCTTATACTAAAGCATTTATTGAATATAAAGATGAATATATAGATAAAAACAGCTATAGTAAAAGACAGGGTTGGGTGCCAAGACAGAAAGGGCAACTTGTTGTAACTGGTACTAACGGATATATACTTGCTAAAGTCACCATGGTGGCTTACAAAGGAATTCGAAGTAAGATACGAGAATCCTGGGAAGATAGAGCAATACAGGTTTGGATATGAAGGAACAGGACTTTGTTATGAAGTAAGAGAATTTGTGCATAGAATTAAAAATAATGATAAAAAAACTGTAGATATTTCTGATAATATAAGCATAGCTATGGCGGGAGTTATGGAGAGATTTACTGATTGGAACACACCGATATATAAAGATAGGCATGATCAGTTTCTGGCGACAGGAAAGAATAAAGCTATGCCTAAGATATGGGCACATAGGGGCTGTTGTACGTTATATCCAGAGAATACACTTGAGGCTTTCAGAGCGGCAGCAGAGCTTGATGGGATAACAGGTATAGAACTGGATATACAGCTTACATCAGATGGAGAGATGGTAGTGTTTCATGATGAGAATCTTAGAAGAGTTACGCATATAGACAGGAATGTAAGGGGATGTACGCTTGCTGAAATAAAGAACATAGCTATTCCAGCTAATGATGGTAAGTATTGTAGTATACCAACACTTGAAGAAGTACTTGTTATGATGAAACCATATTGCGAAAGCAGAGGGATACTTATTAATATAGAACTTAAGACAAGTATTATAAGATATGATGGCATAGAAAGTAAGGCATATGAAATAGTAAGAAAATATGGAATGGAGCAGTATATAGTCTGGTCATCATTCCTTGCTGAATCAGTGGATATCATAAAAAAGATAGACCGGGATGCTAAAACAGCAGTGCTTGCAATGTCGATAGAAGAGTGCATATCAATGGCAAGAGATACAGCTGTGGATGCACTTCATCCATACATAGGAGGACTTGTTTATGCACTTCCACAAGATATGCAGGGGATGCCTGTAAGGGCATGGAATGGAGATGAACCATTCTTTAACGATGGAAGACCATTAAAAGAAGCACACCTTGAGGAATACAGATATTATGGAGCCACAGATATATTTACGAATATACCTGAAAGGTATGTGTGATTATAATTATCGCTATGAATATTATATCTACCATTGAGTTATACCAGCTTCTGCTATCTTATCATTAATGAGCTGGTTGAACTCTGAATCAGATAGTTGTGTATTATATTCATATTCAATTGTTTCACGAAGAGAGTTTTCCTGTTTTTTGTAAAAAGGATAATCGTGTGAACTTGAACATTGTACAGGTGTCATATAATTATCACCATACTTTATCTTAAGGATGCCATCGTAACCAGCTGGAACGGGGATAGTAGTGTTTTCAAATGGCATATTGATAGTATCGGAGTACCATTCAAGTAATGCGTGATAATCCCATCCGCAGGCAAGGTCTATCATGGAACATACCTCATTGGAATTCTGTGGAGGACATATAGCAGATAACATATCAAGAAGCTTTTTAAGTTCATGGACTAACCGGTTGTTATAGTCAAATGATACATTAAACATGGATTCAAGCTGGTGGATTACATTAAGTACATCATCACTATAAGGAGGACATTCCGGAATACTAGATGCAGCTGACAAGATAAGGTTTATAAGGCGTAACTGTTCATTTAGTGCTTCTATGTCCTTGTTGATATAATCAATCGGAAAAATATCAATGCCAATAACATATGGACAGCCATGGAATCTTTTAAGATAATCTTTGGAGAAATTCATATGACGTCCAGTTATAATACGAGCCTTTACATTATCATGTCCGGGGTCATTGTACAGACTTTTAAGTTCAAAGTATTCAGATAAGAGTGGTGGTGCAAGCTCTAAGAAGCGCATGTAGTCGTTTCTTAACATGCCTATATCAAGATCATCATCCCATGGAATAAAGCCTTTATGACGCACAGCACCAAGAAGTGTGCCCCAATCGGCAAAGAAATGTATGTTTAATATGTCACATACGCGTCTGATTTCTTCTAACACCTCAAGCTGGGCAGCCCACGCATGTTTCATTCTGGCATCTATAAAGAAACCATCTTTTGTTTCAGCATTGAAATAATTCTGGGAAAATGTAAGCATAATGAATCTCCTTAATATGTTATTATGAGCGTTTTATTGATATTCTGACAAAAGTATCTATCTGAAAGACTAGCATAATATTGAATAGGTGTCAAAAGAGATTGTTATAAAATAAAAATAGTAGGAAAGAGGTATATATATGCAGATACCAGAGGGTTACCTGGAAGGTGAGATAAGAGATGGCTTTTATGTTGAAAGTATGATGAAGAAAACATGGGCAGCACAGATGGAAGTGCTGGCAGAAGTGGATCGTGTATGTAAAAAAAATAATATCCAGTATTTTGCAGACTGGGGAACGCTGCTTGGAGCTGTAAGACACAAAGGCTTTGTTCCATGGGATGATGATATGGATATAACTATGAAGCGTACGGATTATAACCATTTCTGTAATATAGCAGAGAAGGAAATGCCGGGTTTTAATATAGTCAATGTACATACAGAGCCAGGATGGGATTCACTGGCTGCCAGAATAGTTAATGGTAAGAGAATAAGATATGATAAAGAACATCTTGAAAAGTTTCATGGGTGTCCGTATGTGATAGGATTAGATATATTTCCACTCGATTATGTTGCACCAACAGAGGATGAAGATAAGCTGCAATGTGAGATGATACGAATACTTGATATATTCGGGCAGATGGTTACTAAAGATAATCAGAATGATCCACAGGTACTCGCTAACATACACGGCATAGAGCAGCAGTATGGGGTTAACTTTGACTATGAGAGCGATATACCACTACAGGTACAGATACTCAGCCTGTCAGAAAGAATGCGAATGATATATACCGATGCAGATTCAGACAGGCTGGCACTTATGACTGACCATGCAGGTCCAAGACCAGCAGATGTATATCCAAAGGAATACTACAGTAACAGTATATATATGCCATTTGAGTATATAGAAGTTCCAGTGCCTGTAGGATATGACAAAATATTAAGACAAAAATATGGTGATGATTATATGATTCCATACATAGGTGGAACTAATCACGAATATCCATTCTATAATACACAGAAGAGAGTACTATATTCCAGCTGGGTATAGAGATATAACAGGTGTATTATTGTCTGATATCGTAGTTGTTAAGAAAAATCTGGCGGTATTTCTCATAATAGTCAACAGGAGAAGGCTTAGTTGAAAGTTCATGTAAAAGTGTTATATCTGTATCGTTAAGAAATACCGTTCTTAAACCGTGCTTTCTGAATTCATATGTTTGTGATATATCATAAAAATGCCAGTTATCAAAGAGGTCTTCGCGCCAGTATATATCTGTGCATGTTGCCATGAATATGCCATCTATGGCTGCTGCATCATCTATGGTTCCATCAGTATGTGAAGGTGTACAACGAGCAACATTAAGTAAATTATCCTGATATATGTTGATTCTGTAAAAATAATAATCACTTGACCACCATATTCCATCATCAGTCATCCTGGTAGTTCCACTGTTTCCAATCAAACCAACATCTGGATTGTTGTTAAAGACATTAATCAGCTTGGATAATATATGAGTATCTATTATAAATGTATCATGGTGTATATATATTTTATAACGTGCATTGCTATATTCCATGGCTGCATTATAACCGGCAGCCATGCCGGGTGCATTTTTGACAGCGATTATATCGAGGTGCATATTATCAGGTATATAGAGACGTCTAAGGTAAAGTATACATTCTTCACAGTAAGAGTCATCATTTGTGCAGAAGATAATACTTATACGTGAATTATCATATGTACGACAGTTAGTTTCATAACGGCTGGCTTCTTGATATTCCAAAGACTGTTGGATGCGATTGTTGTAATCAAGATATGTGACTGCAGCATGATTGTTATGACATTCAACTGGCATACATGTCTGTGTAGTGCCAGAATATTGCTTTGCTATCCATATGCTATATCGTCGTATAAGTCAGCCTGTATTGGATAGTCAGAAAGAATAAACTTATAAATCTTATCAAGAGTATCACACCAGCATGGAGGGTCGATACAATATTCAACTAATACTGCAAGCATTTCTCCTGTAACAGAGTATTGTGATATTACATCTGTTAATTCTTTATGATAATCTGATGAAATACCAAAACGTATATGCCTTAGTATGAAACGTATGCGTCTATATACATCATGAAATACAGTATAATCACAGCCATATCGGGAAAATATATTTGTGAATTTAGAACTGCAGTCAATAAGCCTGTCAGATAAATTGTCTTTTAGATTGTATGTATTCTGTTCGCTTAAGCATATCTCAAGCATAATAAACAGGAGCATATTTCCTTCTGTCATGACTATACGTGAAGCAGTATGGTTAACATCATATAGTACGCTTTTTAGGAAATAAAATGTGGAATTATATTCTTTTAAATGTATGCGTTCCAGGATGAGCTGTTCTAAAGAAACAGCAAGCTTGTATTTATCAGCATTCGTATATTCGCACATACGGTTAAGTTCATTCTTTATAAGAGCAGTATCATCAGAAGAATCACCAGTATCACGGGCTGAAAGATATATAGCGAGACGATAGCGGTAATAGGCTGCTTCTATCTCATTAATTTGTTCATAGCATAAAGCTGACATAAAGATAAGTTCATAGTTGTCTGGTGATATTGATAGACCATTCTGTATAGTGTTAAGAGCAGAGTCAAAGCTGCTATTATCCATATATGAAGAGGCTTTAAGAATAATATCAGTTAAGACTTGTTCATTATTGCTTTGATTATTATTCTGATTGTTATTGTTTTGGTTGTCATTAGCCATATGAAATATTCCTTTGATATTTTAAAATAAACTTTTATTAATATATCGGCATAATGTTAGCACAACGTGATAGTGATATGGTTGTGTGCCTGATGAAGCATGTTGTATAATCAGGTAAAAATATGTTTAATAAGTATAAGGTGAAAAATATATGATAGCACAACGTGGAATAGAAGATATAGTGCAATACTGCAGCTTGAGTGAGGAAGATAGAAAAGATTTACAGGGGTATTTTGAAAGAACAGGGAAGAATAAGATAATACAGATATCAGATGGGGTATATTATACATACAAATTGTTGATGAATAATAAAGAACCTCGGGATATAAGAGTTGAGTATGGTCCGGATATGTTTTATATGGCACATAATATAATTGTGGAAAGGCAAGAGGCTTGTGCTGGTAGGAAAGTCATGGGAACAGATGATTCCAATGCTGCCAGATATGCCATATGAATGCTGGTATGAGGAGTCACTTACAGAGGAAATACTTACAAAGCTTGGAAATGGTATGAAGAAGCTGCACATTATGTATGGAATACCTCATGCAGAACCAATGGACAGATATTATCAGGGAATAATGTATTATGAAGAGATAATGGCATTCACATTTATGTTTTCTGATTATAGACAACATGGAGATGAAAATCCAGATAAGCATTTTCTAGTTATTGATGGAGGATATGATAGTCTTGGTTTGTTTGCAATATTGCTAAAGTAGAGACTTGTGCAAGGTATGCCAAAAGTAAAGGCTTTATACCAGTAATCAGACTTAACATGTCTGGCAACAGTTTCTGTCAGAACAGTACATATGATGATGTGTGGAGCAAGTTTTATGAGCAGCCTGAGGGCTATTCTATGAAAGATATAAGTAAAGTAAAAATGTGTATTATACACCAACATTTTATAATGGAAATGTAACAGACGGTATAATGAATATTATATGTGAAGGCGTGAGTCTTAGCTGGAATAAAGGCATATATAATTCAAGAATAAAGTTATATGTGAAAGAAAGAATGGAGAGGTATCTTAAAGAACCAGAGCATACTTTAGGAGTTCTGGCAAGAGGTACTGACTATGTGAATACACATCTGGCAAATCATCCAATCCATGCCAGCAAAGAGATGATAGGCGATAAGATAGATGAAATGCTTATGGCAGATAGTTCACTGAGGCATATATATATGTCTACAGAGGACGCATCGTATTACGAATATTTTTCTCACAGATATGGTGATAAAATATCATTTACAGATCAGAAAAGATATATAACTAAAAAGGGACAGCTGTTATTTGATATGCACAAAGAAGAACAGGATAAAAAGAGATGGCTTTCTACTGGGAGCAGAGTATATAGCATCAATAAGCCTTCTTTCACGTTGCAGGAAGCTGCTTGCATCAGGTGGATGTGGTGGCGTGAGTGAAGCCATAAGGGAAAATGATGGGAGATATGAAGAAGTGTATGTGTTTTAATATTAATAACGTGAACAAAACGTGAAGTGTATATTGACTTCGTATATAAAAAGTAATATTATTAATATTAATAGAAGGAGGTGATGCCTCAATGGACAGTGATACAGATATATATAATGTGTGGGCTGAGTTACTGTGTAAGATAAAGCCGTTGATTAATAGGAAAGTGCTTAATCAATTACAATCGTTTAATGCAAAGATGAATAATATATCCGCATTTAAAGAAATCGGCGAGATTCTACAAAATGCGAATACAAATAATGGTATGCTTTCAGCTAAAGAAGAACGTATGATAAATGAGAAATTAGAAGAGATAAAAAATGGAGGTGCAATTAATGAAAATGAATTAGAAAAAATCGAGGATGAAAAAGAGAAGGAAAAACGTAGAAAAGAAATAGGAAAATTATGTTATATCCACGCCATTATAACTTTATTTGACAACCAATTACCTGAGTACAAAATATCACATTCTAATCGACACAATCATAATGATTTTGTTGATATAGAGCCAGATAATACAATCATTCAACCATTGAATAGTAAATATAATGATCAAGAGATAAAGATATACCCTCATGTCAGGTCAAAGTTGCCTAACACAAGTAAACAAAATATGATGTTATCCAATATCAATATGTTTCTGAAAAAACATATAGTATTGTTTAAGGAAGATGAAACAAAATATAAGATTGTGTTTCATTATCTGGGAGATTTCTTTGAAGGAGAAATGCTAGACGATGAGTTGAGTATTGCAGTCTCACCTATATGTGATTATGCTAAGTTTGAATGTAAATGTAAAGATAGTGTGGTTAATACAATGACGTTTTATGGAGTAAAGAATAAAAAAGAAGTGAGAGACCGTTGTGTTAATACATTGGTAGCGGCTATAGACAGTGGTGCTCATATTATTGTATTTCCAGAGCTTATGGGAATGCCAGAGCTTGAAGATGATTTCAGAAGAATTCTTGAAAATACCAAATCAGATGTTTTGGTGTTCTTACCTTCATATATGAAAGAAGGATACAATCAAGGTGTTATTATGTATGGTCCAGGCAAAAGGGACATAATAATACAGAATAAACTTCATTCTTTTCATTATATAAAAGGGGAAGTCGATTATATGGAAGATATTAAAATGGGTAAGGAGTTACATATCATAATGATAGAAGGAGTTGGCAGCATAGCAGAAGCAATATGCGTTGATTATCTGATGAATGATGTACGCAATATGTTATGCAAACTCAGGACGGATATTGTAATTAATCCCTCGTTATCACCAGGATATAATTATTTTTACGAAGTTTATTCCTCTAATGGAGTCAATAATCTTAATTCAATATGGATTAATACATGCTCAGTATTCAAATCTAATTTGTTTGATAGCTATTATAACTCAGGTGAAATCAGTATGCTTAGTATATGCAATGAAAAAAGCAATCAGAATACTGATAAAGTATACAAGCGTGACGAAAAATGCGAATGTGGAGAGAAAAAGGCATGTTTCTTTATGTATAACATAAAGGTGTAGGCGTATATAAACTAAGAAACAACTTAACTGGGAATTTTACAAAAAAAATACTCTTTTATAAGGATGAATGTCAAAGGACTGTTGCGTTGTATTACAATGCAGACAATCCTCTGACTTCATTATAGTATACATATGATTAGATAAACCGTGAGAGAATGGAGTATTATATGAAAAGAAACGAAAATGTACATACGGATGATATAAGAAAAATCAGTTCGAAAGAATTTGCTCAAAAGAATGTTCAACTTGAAGATAAGTTGTTTAGCGATTTTTTTAAGAGCTGATTATAAAGCTATGAAAGAAGATTTACCAAGAAAAACCAAAAACAAAGAGCAACATATAACTACATAGTAAGCATATTAGATACACAGGATGCTGTATATACCACTAATCGAGATATAAGACCTAGTGTTGAAGATAAACTATGGAAAATATATGAAGCAGGCTATGAAATGGCACTATATTCAATAATGTCAAGAATAGCTGATTACAAGAATGATTTACTTGAAATAAAAAATATAAACTCACGGTATTCTGATAAAATAGTTGAACTATTGTTTGAAAAAGATGTTATGAATCATAATGAATTAGCCAAAGAGTTGCAAGTGACCACAACAAATCTTTCAAACATAATGAAAAGAATAAGAGATTCAAAGGCGGATGTATTAAGAACTGAAAGAAGTGGTAAATACAAAATATATTATCTTACCGATAATGGAATAAGGTATGCAAAAAAAATAGTGAAGAGTAAGCAAAAAAAAAGAAGACCAATATTTAAAAAAAGCATGGGAACGGAAGGTGCTAAGAAATAGCAAGAGCTATGAAGATAAGTTTGATGTGAATGTATTTCAAATAGTGGAGCAAAGAGATACAGATGTTCAAAGGCAATGGCTGACGAATATACAGCAGGCACTAACAATAGATAAGCAGAAACAATCAACGAGCTTAAAATTTAACGAAATTATAAATGTGCCTGCTCAAAAAATTATAAATGCAAATGGTAAGGAGATGACAAAAAATGAAAAACAATCTGGAACGATTTCAAGAAGAAGTAGGAGAAGCATGGAAGGAAGAACTGACAAAAAAGTGCTATGCTGAAAGTTATGATAATGAGGATAAAACAGATGTGATATTTTCAGATATTATAGAAGAATTGAAGACAATGGTTAAAAATAATGAGATAGAAGATAACTATATAAAAAGTGCTATTAATGAAGAGAGCATATACAATATGCTTGTCAAGAAAGCACAAAGTGAAATGCTTATATATCTGAAATTTAACGAATTCAGAAAAGTGGACAAAGATACACAGAAGCAGATAATTAACGATATATTCGAATATAGAATACATAGGTATAATATGCTGTTTAAATTAAATGGACAAGCTTATGCTAAAAAAAGTCAAAGAAGTGGACGACCTTGTAAGATGCCTGTCAGCGGTTATTAATTTCTGCATATATCAGAACTACTCAATGGAATCAATAAAGTATCAATTGACTGATATGACAGGAATAGATGACGATATCGCAGAAATGCTGGCAATTAGGGTTGATGAGAATTTTGATAGTCTAAGGCTTACATATATAACAGAAAACGTAACGGGGTTAATGAGACCGGAAGAGTGAATGTGTAACAATTAAAGCTTAGATAAGCAAATGAAATTATAAAAGATAGGATTTGAATAAATCCTGATGCTTGCATGGAGGCAATACTATATAGAGAAAAGAACAAGCCATTCGAGTCTTTAGGATTTGGGTGGCTTGTTGCTGTGTTCAATGGTATTATATAATTGTATAAAAACAGTAAAAAGATATTGAATAAAAATACTTTTATGAGAAAATATTTATTGATTGAAGATGAGCGTGAAATACAATAAGAGGATTATAGAATATGAATAAACGCTATCAGATATTTATAAGTTCTACGTATGAGGATTTAAAAGAAGAAAGACAAAAAGTAACACAAGCTATTCTTAAATTATATCATTTTCCTATAGGAATGGAAATGTTTCATGCAGATAATGAGAAACAGTGGATTCAGATTAAGAATACAATTGATATGTCAGATTATTATGTATTAATTATAGGAAGATGTTGTGGAACATTGATAGAAAAAGAAAAAATAAGCTATACTGAAAAAGAATATAATTATGCGTTGATGAAGGGGATACCTATATTAGCATTTATTATTGCAGATGACGCAAAAAAACAATATAAAGAAGAAAATAATAAACAAAGAACGGCTTTAAGAAAATTTATAAAAAAAGTAAAAACAAAACCATGTGAATTCTGGCATACTCCTGAAGAATTGGCATATCAGGTTGCAACTACTTTAAGTATTAAATTTAGAGAGAATAATAGAAATGGATGGATTCCATATAGTCTATATGGAATAATGAGTTGTGATAAGATAGATAATATATATGTGGGTGAATATGATGTTATATATTATTCAGAATTACTGAATAGACAGAAAAAAGTCATTAAATCTAAACTAGTAATAGATAATAGAGGACAGGCAGTATTATATAATAATATAGGTGATGATATACAAGAAGTGACTTCAAATGAGAAAGACGAGGTTTTAATAGACAAAATAGCAGAATTAGAAAGATATGTTGAGACATTTGAAAACTAGTATCACATAGTGCTGTATATGGAAATGTTGTGTAGGCTAAAGGGAGAAGACTTATATAAATGATTAGATATCGCAGGTACAAGCATTATGATTATATAAGGTTAAGAAAATAGCAATATAATCCGATAATAAACATGTAAATAGGATTTATGAATTAAACATCATAATTTAATGAAGTGAATTAGATGCTTATATGCGAATGGAGTCGCTTAATGAATATATCAGAATGGTTGTTATATGAACATAGAGTATGACGATTGGTGTATGAAGCCCTGCATTTGTATGCAAGGCTTTTTATGATAAAAAAACAATTTGAGAATGAATATTGAGAGTTGAACAGCAGTTTATGAATTATAATTATATACCAGAAATAAAAAGTAAAGAAGAACAACATTATAT
>ENA-OQER01000103-OQER01000103.1-human-gut-metagenome-genome-assembly--contig:-NODE-103-length-44884-cov-2.655115_pt1 | contig 44884 bp, 56 predicted proteins | sample MGYA00242797_ERZ504639 | MGnify/ENA primary metagenome ERZ504639 (study PRJEB26092, sample SAMD00036306) | human gut metagenome | host: Homo sapiens | study: EMG produced TPA metagenomics assembly of... | reverse complement strand
CAAAAAGATAGAGAAGGTGCTTAGAAAAGAATAATATTTCATATTTTTGAGAGATGGAAGTTTTCATACAGGCCTGTTTAAGATTCCTTAACAATGATAAGAATGCGAAGTGTGACATTCTTGTTCATATGGATTCTTTTGAAAAGGCTAAGAATTTATTGGAACAGAATCATGAGAATATTGGGTAGATTGTAGAAGTGCGTAGCAATAACAATCCGTAGGTATCAAAGTCGGTGGTTTTTGACCAGGACATCAAAATAAGACTATAAAATAGCAAAGTAATAGGATTATAAAACAAGATTATAAAATAGCAAAATAATAGGATTATAAAACAAGATTATAAAATAGCAAAATAATAGGATTATAAAATAAGATCATAAAATAATTAAGATAATAAAGATGTTATATGGTGATACTATATGTACACATGGTACAGACAAGCTGTGATATGAATGAACATTGGATTCATATTACAGCTTTTGTTAAATAATATTTTACATCTTATTATAGAACTATTGATGATAGATAGAATAAGTAAATGTTGAATGGAGTTATTGTATGATAAAACATAATTATGTCAGTAAACTAAAGAATGTAATGAGAAAAAATATTAAAAAGAATATTAAAAAGAATATAGCAATGCTAGCATGCATAACAATGTCAGGTACGCTCTTGCTTACAGGATGTGGAAAATCATCAGAGACAGCGGCTGATATTGATAACACAAACAACAGCAGTGAAGTTGTAACAGAGGAAGTAACAACAAGAGATGTGCATCCTTATGATATAACATTGACATTTACAGGTGATATTAATCTTGCTGAGGGCGAGCCGACAACAAAGGAACTGGATAAAAATGATGGAGATATAACAAAGTGTATATCGCCTGAACTCATAAAATATATGAAGGCTGCAGATATAACGCTTGTAAATAATGAGTTCTGTTATAGTGACAGAGGGCAGCCATTGCCTAATAAAATGTGGACTTTCAGGGCTAAACCAGAAAGAGCGAAGGTGCTTAATTTGCTAGGTGTAGATGTTGCGCAGCTTGCCAATAATCATGTATATGATTATGGTGCTGATGCCTTGAATGATACATTTGCAGCACTTGAAGCTGCAGGAATACCTTATGTAGGAGCCGGTAAGAATCTTGATGAGGCCATGAAGCCATATTATGCAACAGTTGATGGTAAAAAGATAGCGATAGTGGCAGCTTCAAGGGCAGAAAAATATAAGATGACACCACAGGCAACTGATTCTACACCAGGAATTCTTAGATGCTATGATACAGAGCTGTTCATACAGACTATTAAAGAAGCAAAAGAAAATGCCGACTATGTAATAGCGGTTGTTCACTGGGGAACAGAGCATACAACAGTTCTTGAAGAGGTTCAGAGGTCAACAGCAGAGAGATATATAGATGCTGGTGCAGACGTAATAATAGGTGGTCACAGCCACTGCCTTCAGGGAATAGAGTATTATGAAGATAAGCCAATATTCTATAGCCTTGGAAATTTCTGGTTTGATGAATACAACGTTGACACTATGCTAGTTAATATAAGGATAAGTGGTGATGATGATACAGAGGGAAAAGTAGATGTATCAGTAGTTCCAGCAGTTCAGGATGGAACGCTTTCAGGCTGTGTAACTCGAATATGTACTGAGGATTCAGACAAAGACAGAATATTCAGCCTGCTTAACAAAGTTAGTATTAATGCAAATGTAGATGATAGTGGAGTGGTTACACAGGTGAAATGAAAGGTGTGATGTTGGAGTCCGCCAGATATTCTTAACGTTGTCTAAGAGGTGAAATCATTCTTGTAATCTATGACCTGGATAAGCAAAAAAGTGAATGGGGTCACAATTTCATTTTAGTAGGTATACAAAATGGGCTTGAGTGTATTACACTCAAGCCCACAGAGTATACCTATGCCTCATCCAGTGACTGCATATAAGCATGCATGGATTCAGCTACGATTTTACTATGTGCAACAGCTTCAACAACGGTTCTTGCACCATTTACAACATCACCTGATGCGAATATGCCTGGTCGGGATGTATGACCAGTTTCATCAGCTTCTAGAAGTCCACGTTTGTTGGCGTTAAGACCTTTAGTTGTATTAACAAGTCTTGTCATAGGTCCCTGGCTTATAGAGATGATAACACTGTCAGATTCATATAGCTTGTCTGTTCCTTCTACATCAGTGAAAGAACCGTCTTCATTTTCTATAATATCACGGAATATAACTCCATTATCTTTAATCTCAACAGGACGTTTATTATATTCAAATTCAACCCCTTCAAGCTTGGCATAGCTGTATTCATACTGGCTTGCAGCAACCTCTTTAGTTATAGAGAAGCATGTGAGGTAACGTACGCCTTTTCTTATGGCAGTTCTGGCTACGTCCATGGCAGCATTACCGGCACCGATTACAATAACACGTTTACCAAGCTTATAGCTGTCAGGGTTGTTTAAGTAGTTAATGCCAAAATGAACGTTGCCAAAGGTTTCACCTTTGATATGTAGAGTATTAGGGTTCCATACACCTGTACCTACGAATATTGCCTTATATCCGTCACGGAAGAGATCCTCGATAGTTATGGCACCTCCAATAGTTGTATTCGGACGTACCTTAATACCTTTAAGTTCAAGATGGCGGTATTCTATATCATCAAGCACTGCTTTAGGAAGTCTGAACTCAGGGATTCCGTATCTTAAGACACCACCAATCTTATCTTTTCCCTCAAATATAGTTACCTGATATCCATATCGTGCAAGTATAATAGCGATAGTGATTCCGGCTGGACCTGAGCCGATAATAGCGACACGTTTACCATTGGAAGGTTTAGGACCTCGGTCATCTTGTTAGCATAAGTTGTGGATATGTAATTCTCTATAGTAGAAAAATGAACTGGAGCTCCTTTACGCCCAAGTACACAGTGCCCCTCGCACTGGTTTTCATGGTTGCAGACAAGACTGCATACAGTCGTAAGAGGGTTGTTTTCAAACAACATTTTACCAGCTTCATCAAGCTTGTTTTCTTTAAGAAGTCTGATAGCCAGAGGAATGTTAGTGTTTATAGGACAGCCCTTCTGACACTGTGGAACCTTGCACTGAAGACAACGATTAGCTTCATCCATTACATGTAATGCCATAAAAATACCTGCTTTCTGCGCAGAATGCGCTTTATAATAAAAAGAGCTAAGATGCAACTTAAATGTACATCTTAGCTATATTTTATCATATGGATAAAAATATTAAAACAAAAGATAATATTTTAACGAGTATTAAACAAATATTTAAATAAGTATTTTAACGAATATTTAAATAAATGTTTTAATGAATATTTATGATGATATTTATCTTAATTCCCTTATAAACATATATAATTCAGAAGCATAAGCAGTAGCTTCATAATCTCTTGAAATGGTTGTGCCATCTTCATACTCAACAGTAAGGGTTAACTGTGTTTTAAGAGAGGACTGGTTATAAAGACAGAAGCTTATATAAAGGTGTTCAAAGTCATTATATCAGCGGAATATCCGTTTGCATGGTCTATATAAAGAAACTTTTCTTTTGAGTTAAATAAGCTGAATGTATGATATCCAAAATCAGCAGATGGTCTGAAAAGAGAATGCTGCATGCCATATTCCTCAGATATTTTATAGTTATTTTCGATAATCTCATCAGGAACAGGTTCGCGTGTAAGTAAATGTGTGTTTTCATCAGATGAGGATAAAGTTATCCGTCTGATTTGTGATGTGCTGTCGGTCAGCTGCATGTTGAGATCAAAGTATAACACCATGGTCTGGTTCTTTCCCTGTGCTCCCCATGCCTGTATGTTGCTGGCATGGTCAGCAGAATTCCTGCTGTATGCAAGTGACAAGCCCCCTTTTCCAAGTTCTTCATTGTTCTCACCAGCATATACTTTAAGAGTTGATGATGATGGACTGCTATGACTGCTATTCAGTGATGGTAATAATATATTATAAGATATAATGCATAATGTAACAGCAGCGGCAATAGCAACAGCGGTTATTATATAGCTTAAGCCTTTGTGCGAAGACACTTTTTCTGTATGTTTTAAACCGGCTCTGCCAGTGCCATAAGGCGTGCGGTTATCCATAGTATGTGGATTGTCCATAGTATGTGAGTTATCATCATCTGTCATTGCAGCCATAAGAGTCCGGTTTATAAGCTCGTCGCTTACATTTATTTTGCTGCAGTCTTTATCGAAGGCATCTTTAAAATTCATAATCGTTCACCTCTTTTCTTAAGATTTCCCTTGCTCTTTTTAGACGTGTTCTTACATTTACAGTAGATATACCAAGAATATCTGATATTTCTTCAGTTGAGTACTGCTCATGATAGAAAAGATATATTACATCGCGGTACTTTTGCGGAAGGGCAGCAACAGTTTCCCATACATACATCGAATCTATATCAAAAGCCTTATAAGAGCTGCTGTTTAGTGGTTCGTAAGAATTGTTTGTATACCCCGAAGAATTATTTACTGCGCTATCTGAGCTTACAATAGAAGAATTATCATCGTATTCACAATTATCATTGACACTTTTAATAACCTTTGAATTCCATGAACTTTTAATAGTGTTGATACATTCATTCACAGTTACTTTAAGCAGCCAGGCCTTTATGTGTATATCTGATTCAAATGTCTTATCATATGTGTATAATTTGATGAATACATTTTGAAATATATCTTCTGCCTCACTGACGTTTTTGGTTTTAAGAAGCGCCATTCTGTAGACGTCATTACTGTACATCTTAAGAATACGTTCATATTCTTTTGTGTTGTTTTTATATCCCATGCTGTTTCCCCCCGCTGTTATCTGGATATTGCTAATATTAACACAAGCATATTTATTATTGTAATATGCTGTGTATAGATAATACAATTACATGAAGAAAAATGTGACAAAAAAATATAGGTATATAAAAATAAATAGGCACATAAAAAATATAGGCATATAAAAATAAATAGTTTGTTAATAAAATATTAATATTTATACAATTTGTTGTATAACATTGTATTTTACTTGTATTTTGTATTCACTTCCCAAGGCTTTAACATATAAAATATATTAAAATGTTATACTTGTATATAAATTTTATATTGGTATAATTGCATAAATACAAAATTAGTATTATTAAAACTGTGAAAATGACCAATAGTCATTTACTTGCACCTTAAATGTCTATAAGAATTCTAACAGGAAATAAAATAGAAAAAAACAAAGAAAAGCCAGTGTTTATCTATAATAAATGGAAATGTACCATGACTTTTTAATCGGAGGATTATATAAAATTAGCTGAATAAAATTAAGCAATAATTAAAATTGTACTAAATGAGATACAAGAAATTGTATATATTTTAAAATGTTTATAAAAATCATTGTTAAAAAATAAATTATTTGGCTTTACATTTACAAAAAATGGGTATACAATCCGCAGTATGAAAACGAAAGGATAAGGAGATGGTTTTTGAATGATTTAGCACAGAAGCTTATTGAAGAACTTCAATGTGAGACCGTCTTTACGATTCCTGTTTTGGGTGGAATACCAGTTTCAGAGGCAGTTGTGGTCACATGGATCATTATGGCTGTGCTGGTTATAGTTGCATTTATACTTACCCGAAACCTTAAAGTGGATCATATAAGTAAGAGGCAGGCTGTTGCAGAAAGTATAGTAACAGGTCTTATGAATATGGTTCAGGGAATGGTTGGCGAAAAAGGCAGGAAATATGTGCCTTATCTCACAACAGTTATGTTGTATATTGGCGTTTCCAATATCATCGGACTGTTTGGCTTTAAGTCCCCAACTAAGGACTTAAGAGTCACGGTAGCACTGGCACTTATGAGTATTATACTTATTGAAGCAGCTGGTATCTATCACAAAGGTGTTAAACGCTGGTTACACGGCTTTGTTGAACCGGTTGCAATAGTAACACCTATAAACATTCTTGAAGTAGTAACAAAGCCACTTTCGCTTTGTATGCGACTTTTTGGTAATGTATTAGGAGCTTTCGTTATTATGGAGCTTCTTAAGATGATACTTCCGGTAGGTCTTCCGGTTGTATTTAGTCTGTATTTTGATATATTTGATGGTCTGTTACAGGCATATGTTTTTGTATTCCTTACATCATTATATATTGATGAGATTACAGAGTAGTGCATATAGCGTATATATGTATGGCACAGTTATATGCAGGATAAAGTCTGATAAGCTTGTGCAGCCAGCAGAAGATATTATTAGAAAAGAATCTTGAAACTTAAGAAAGAAAAAGGAGATTAGATTATGAGTGGAACAATCATAGCTATTGGCGCAGGTATCGCCGTATTAGGTTCATTTGGTGCAGGTATTGGTATTGGTATAGCAACTGGCAGGGCTTCAGAAGCTGTTGCAAGACAGCCAGAGGCAGAAGGCAAGATTACAAAGACACTTATTCTTGGTAGTGCGTTGGCAGAGGCTACTGCTATTTATGGTTTCGTTATCGCCCTTATGATTATCGTTATGCTTGGCTAATCCGCATGGATTAAGCATAAAGGCATGATGGTATCGTATGTTTATATCCGGTATTATCCGGGTACATAATAAAAATGTATCTACATTCTGATGTATGAATGTACATAATATAATTGTAAGTGAAGTATATCAGATAGAATATAAGCATACAGATAACATAGAATACATAGAATAGACTACGAAGAAAGGCAGGAAAATAAGATGCTCCAGTTAGATGTTTGGAATGTTTTATTTACAATTATTAACCTTTTAATTCTCTTCGTGCTTATGAGAATATTCTTATACAAGCCAGTTCAGAAGATTATTGCTAAAAGGCAGGAGGAAGCTGACAGACAGTTTGGTGAGGCTGCCGCTAAGCAGAGTGAGGCTGAGGAGCTTAAGACAAAGTATCAGGCTGTGTTAAGCGATGCAGAGAATGAGAAGAAAAAGGTTGTTTCTGAAGCAAGAAAGACTGCTGATGAAGAATATCAGCGTATAGTTGCAGATGCCCACAAGACAGCATCACAGATTAAGGATGATGCTGAGGCAGAAGCTGTAAGCCAGAAGGAACAGATATTAAAGAAGGCAGAAAAAGAAATTGCAGATATGGTTGTTGATGCTGCTGCTAAGGTTGTAGCAAGCAACAGTAAAGATACAAATGCTGCACTTTATGACACATTTTTGAATAAAGCAGGTGATAAATAGTGATACAGACAGCGATTGATTATGCATCAGAATTACATAAAACAGGTATGTCGCACGAAGAGTTATCCACTATTAAGGATATATTCGATGTTGTACCACAGGTTAAGGAAGAACTTAGTGACCCAACAGTATCACTTGAGAAAAAACATCTTGTGATTCAGAAGGTATTCTCTAAGAATGTGAGAAATTTCTTACAGCTTTTATGTGATAACGATGATATAAATTTATTTGATGAAGTATGTAAGGCTTTAAAGGAGCTTGAGATGACTCCTGAACAGAAGGAAAGTACAGCAGTACTTACTTATGTTGAGGCACCATCTGATGAACAGCTTGCAGGAATCAAGGGCTTTATAGCAAAAGAATTCCACAATCCTGATATTAAGTTAGAGATGGTACAGGATTCATCTATAAAGAGTGGTTTCGTGCTAAAGGTCGGCTCTAAGGAGTATGACTGGAGTGAGAAAGCACGTATTGACCAGTTAAAGAGCAGCATAGCAAAGGCTGTAAGTGCTGGTAAGACTACAGCAAGTGAGGAAGGTATACTTTCAATACTTGAGGCTAATATCAAGGATTTCGAGCTTGCAGTTAAGGATAAGGAAATAGGTGTTGTTAACTGGGTTGGTGATGGTATCGCCAATGTTGACGGCATTGACCACGCATTTTACGGTGAAATCGTTGTATTCGACAGCGGTGTAAAAGGCATGGTTCAGGATGTAAGACGTGATGAGGTCGGTGTTATCCTTTTTGGTAGTGATGTGACAGTTAAGGAAGGTAGCAAGGTTGCACGTACAGGTAAGATGGCAGGTGTTCCAGTTGGTGAAGGCTTCCTTGGAAGAATAGTTGATGCACTTGGATCACCTATAGATGATAAGGGTGATATTCAGGCAGATGGTTACAGACCAGTAGAGTGTGAAGCACCTGGCATAACTGAACGTAAGTCAGTATCCGTTCCTATGGAAACAGGTCTTCTTTCTATAGATTCCATGTTCCCTATAGGACGTGGACAAAGAGAGCTTATCATAGGTGACAGGCAGACTGGTAAGACAGCTATCGCAACAGATACTATCATAAACCAGAAGGGTAAGGATGTTATCTGTATATATGTAGCTATAGGACAGAAAGCATCTACTATTGCTAAGCTTGTTAATACATTAAAAACAGCAGGTGCCATGGATTATACAACTATTGTATCAGCAACAGCAGCAGATCCAGCACCACTTCAGTATATAGCACCTTATGCAGGTACAGCCATGGCAGAGTATTTCATGCATAACGGAAAGGATGTTCTTATTATATATGATGACCTTTCTAAGCATGCGGTTGCTTACAGAGCTATATCACTTCTGCTTGAGCGTTCACCAGGACGTGAGGCTTATCCAGGTGATGTATTCTATCTGCATTCAAGACTTCTTGAAAGATCAAGCCGTCTTTCACCAGAAGCAGGTGGAGGTTCTATAACAGCACTTCCTATTATTGAAACACAGGCAGGTGACCTTTCAGCATATATTCCAACCAATGTAATATCTATTACAGATGGTCAGATATTCCTTGAAAGTGAGCTGTTTTTCTCTGGTCAGAGACCAGCCGTTAACGTAGGTCTTTCTGTATCCCGTGTTGGTGGTGCAGCACAGACTAAGGCTATGAAGAAGGCAGCAGGAAGTATCCGTATCGATCTTGCGCAGTATCGTGAGATGGAAGTGTTTACACAGTTCTCATCAGATCTTGATGAGGGTACTATGAAGCAGTTACAGCATGGACGTGCACTTATGGAACTTCTTAAACAGCCTATGAGTCATCCATTTAGTATGGCAGAGCAGGTTATTATACTTGTATCAGCTAATGCGCATGTATTCAGTGATATTGAGCTTTCTAAGATCAAGGGCTTCAGGGCAGATATGCTTGAGTTCTTCCATAGCCAGCATTCAGAGATAGTTAATACTATTGAATCAACTAAGGATCTTACAGATGAGACGAAGGAAGCTATTATAGCAGCAGCTAACGAGTTCAAGAGTGAAAGATAAGGGGGATTGCTATGGCGAATACTAAAGAAATTCAGGCCAGAATAAGTAGTATTCATGATACGATGAAGATCACCAAAGCCATGTATATGATGTCCTCAGTTAAGCTTAGAAAGGCTAAGCAGAAGCTTGAGAATACCGAACCTTACTTTTATGGATTACAGGATCAGATAAGAAGTATATTATTCCATTTTCCTACTATGCAGCATCTTTTCTTTGATAACAGAAATGTAGATATACATGAGAGTGTCAAGAAAAAAGCATTTATTGTCATAAGTGGTGATAAGGGTATGGCAGGAGCTTATAACCATAATGTTTTAAAGGAAGCAAAGAGGTTGTGTGACGAGGCAGAACAGTATAAGATATTTGCCATCGGAGAAACAGGAAGGGCTTACTTTAGCTCACTTGGTTATAATGTGGAGAATTCTTTCAGATTCTCTGCAAATAACCCATCAGTCCATAGAGCCAGAGTTATAACGGAGGATATAGTAGAACGTTATAAGAAGGAAGAGATGGATGAGGTGTATATCGTGTATACTAAGATGGAGCATGGCATGAAGGAAGAAGTTCAGGTTGAACAGCTTCTTCCTCTTAAGACTAACGAATTCATCAAGGAAGAGTTAGCAGCTAATGCCAGACAGGGAAAGAGTAACGGTACACTTGAGGATTTTGAAGGTAATGATGATTATTTCGTTATCTATCCATCTCCAAAGGTTGTTCTTAATGATCTTGCATACAATTATGTTACAGGTTTCGTGTATGGAGCTCTTGTTGAGGGCTTTGCAACAGAGGAGAACGCCCGTATGGTTGCCATGCAGGCAGCTACAGATAATGCAGAAGCTATGCTTAAAGAGCTGTCTATAGAGTATAACCGTGTAAGACAGGCAGCCATAACACAGGAGATAACTGAGGTTATTGGTGGTGCAAAGGCTCTTAAGAAGAAAAAGATGAAGAAAAAAGCCCAGGCAGGATAAAAAGGGCTTCAGACTAGGCAGAAAGAGGTGTAATTCACGTGGAAGAGATGAAAGGAAAGATAGTACAGGTTTCAGGACCTGTAGTAGACGTTGAATTTGAAGGTAATTATCTTCCAGCTATCAAGGATGCACTTTATGTAATACAGGACGGTAAAAAGAAGGTTATGGAGGTTTCACAGCATATAGGTAATAATGTTGTTAGATGCATTATGCTTGCAGCGAGTGAAGGCCTTTGTAAGGATATGGAAGTCACAGCAACAGGAAGTGGTATATCAGTTCCTGTTGGCGAAAAGACTCTTGGACGACTTTTTAACGTTCTTGGTGATACCCTTGATGATGGAACTAAACTGGATGGTGAGGAGCACTGGAGTATTCACAGAGATCCTCCATCATTCGCAGAACAGAGTCCTGTAGTAGAGATGTTACAGACTGGTATCAAGGTAATCGACTTACTTGCACCATATGCAAAGGGTGGTAAGATAGGTCTGTTCGGTGGTGCTGGTGTTGGTAAGACAGTCCTTATTCAGGAACTTATAAGAAATATAGCTGCTGAGAGCGGTGGTTATTCTATATTTACAGGTGTAGGAGAGCGTAGCCGTGAAGGTAACGACTTATGGACTGAAATGAAGGAATCAGGAGTACTTGATAAGACAGCCCTGGTATTTGGTCAGATGAATGAACCACCTGGAGCAAGAATGAGAGTTGCAGAGACAGGACTTACTATGGCTGAGTATTTCAGAGATGTTAAGAAACAGGATGTGCTTTTATTCATTGATAACATTTTCCGTTTTGTACAGGCAGGTTCAGAGGTTTCAGCACTTCTTGGACGTATGCATCAGCCGTTGGTTATCAGCCAACTCTTGCAACTGATTTAGGTGAACTTCAGGAGAGAATCGCTTCAACAACAAAGGGTTCTATCACATCAGTACAGGCTGTATATGTACCTGCTGATGACCTTACTGACCCAGCTCCTGCAACAACATTCTCACATCTGGATGCAACAACGGTTCTTTCAAGAAAGATTGTTGAACAGGGTATATATCCTGCTGTTGACCCACTTGAGTCAACATCAAGAATCCTTGAACCCGATGTAGTAGGTGAGGAACATTATACTGTTGCAAGACGTGTTCAGGAGGTGCTTCAGAAGTACAAGGAGCTTCAGGATATTATTGCAATTCTTGGTATGGAAGAGCTTTCAGAGGATGATAAGCTTACTGTATACAGAGCAAGAAAGATTCAGAGATTCTTATCACAGCCATTCCATGTAGCTGAGAACTTTACAGGTACTCCTGGTAAGTATGTTCCTGTCGAGGATACTGTTAAGGGCTTCAAAGCTATACTTGATGGTCAGATGGATGAATATCCGGAAGCAGCTTTCTTTAATGTAGGTACTATTGAGGATGTTAAGGCTAAGGCAGAAACATTGAAATAAATCCCACATTACTTCGTAAAAAACAAAGGAGGTATGGGTTGAATACATTTTCATTGAAATTAATAGCCTGTGATAAGGTATTCTATGATGGACCATGTGAGATTCTTATATTTGATGGTTTTGACGGTGAGATGGCTATTATGGCTAACCATGAGCCTATGACATGTAGTGTTGAGACTGGAGAATTAAGATTCAGGGTTCCAGGAGAAACAACATGGCAGGAAGCTATAGTTTCGACAGGACTTCTTAAAGTTGAACACAATAAAGTTGACATAATAGTGTATTCAGCTGAAAGACCTGAAAGAAATAGATAAGTTCAGAGCTGAGGCAGCGCTTGAAAGAGCGAGGGAACAGCTTGCACAGAAACAGAGTATTATGGAATACCACGTATCAACGGCATCACTGGCAAGAGCTATGGCCAGACTTCGTGGTGTAAAGAATCATGATGTGTAAATGACTTTTGACACTTACTGATGTATCAGGATTGCTACATTGCTATGCAATTCACGCAATCCTTAAACACCTTAAACTCCCCATTATCCGGTGGTATGGCTGCTGGATAATGGGGAGTTTTTTATGCAGCTGATTGAAAATATATCGCAGTAGCGATATAATAAAAAAGCTATATTATAATAAAAAAAATAATCAGGTAGGAGATGGAAAATTTGAAGGGTAAAAAAAACATAAAATTATATCACGGCTCAGATGTTATAGTTGGTCAGCCTGAATATGGAAAAGGAAAATTAAATAATGATTATGGGAGAGGATTTTATTGTACAGAAGATATTAATCTTGCTAGAGAATGGGCATGTGCAAAGAATAACGATGGTTATGTCAATATGTATGAATTAGATATGTCAGAAATGAATATACTTAATCTCAATTCATCAAAGTATAATATACTTAACTGGCTTGCTGTATTAACTGATAACAGGACGTACTGGCAGAACGGAAGTGTCGCAGAAGAAGCTAAAAGGTATCTTAGAGAACATTTTTTGATTGATATATCTGATTATGATGTGATAATAGGTTATCGTGCAGATGATTCGTATTTTTCGTTTGCACAGGATTTTGTGGCAGGTGTTATATCGCTTCAGAAATTATCGGCAGCTATGAGGTATGGAAAGCTTGGGGAGCAGATTGTATTAAAAAGTCAGAAAGCATTTCAGACGATAAAATATACAGGAAATGAAAATGCGAGTCACGATATATATTATGTTAAGAAAGTGAAACGTGAAAAACAAGCAAGAAAAGAATACAGAATGAATAAAAAAGAAAAAGCAGATATTAATGACCTGTATATGCTTGATATTATGAGGGAGGGTATTGAAAATGGTGATGCACGCTTATCCGTGTGATTATGTAAATATGGCACAGAGAATAATGGGTGATATGCTTGATTATGCTGTTAATACATATGATGTGGAGATTGATGAGTTTTTTGGCATGTTTATAGTATCAGATATATCTAAACAGTTTCAGTCAGGTAATCCTACATATGTAGCGGGTAAAACTGGATGTGAATTGTTCAAAGAGGTTATAGCGGAATCAGGTCTTAAACTGGACGATAAAGAAGATGTAATGTACATTGATAAAACAGCAGAATACTGGACAGGCTGGGCACTTGCATATTATCAATGGTACACAGGCAGAACATTTGCAAAGATATGGAATGCTGTAAAGCTTAAAGATATAGTAGATATGTATCCTGTGTATCACGAGATGGATATACAACAGTTTGTTGATAGAATGAACGAACTGTGGGAAAGCTATTATATAGATACTAATCTAAAGAGGATCCGTATGCTTTCAGGTTATTCACAGAGAGAATTGTCAGAGTTATCAGGTGTGTCGTTAAGACAGATACAGTTGTTTGAACAAAGACAGAGAAATATTAATCATACCAAAGCTGAAAATGTATTCAGACTTGCAAAAATATTAAACTGTAAATGCGAGGATTTAATTGAAATATAATGGTGGTTTATTAAAGAACATAGTTAAATAAGAAAAAATGTCCTTTTTTTGCATAAAATGTCCTGTTTTTGTAAGTGATATTGCATAAATATTAATAAAGTGATAGATTCACAGATGTGGATGGAATAGAAATATAGTCATAAACGACTATAAAACACTCAAAACATATGCATGCTGAGCATATAGTTTCTTTGCATATATAGTATGATATTAGTGTTGAATTTGCGTTATACACTTATATCATGGTATTATAAGTGTATAATTATACAAAGAAACTGAGGTCGGACAGATGTTAAAGATTGCCATATGTGATGATGAAAAGATTTTTGCAGAGAAAATCAAAGAATTGCTTGAAGTATATCTTGATAGTAAACACATTGCTCGTGAAATAAATATATATACATCCGGGATTGATTTTGTTGCATTGGGTGAGAATGTGATGGAATATGATATTGCATTTCTGGATATAGATATGAAAGATATGAACGGAATACAGACAGCTGATAAAATAAGAGTATACTCACAGGATATATATATAGCATTTGTGACAGCATATATTAATTATGCACCAGAGGGATATCGTTGCAATGCAATAAGATATATACTTAAAAACAGCGATCAGCTGGCTGCATCTATATATGAATGCATGGATGCAATACTTGATAAGATAAGCAGCAGCCACAAAACGAAGACTATAGATTTCTGTGGCGGAAGCTGTGAGGTATTGGTAAACCGGATAATGTATATTGAAAGTAATAAGCATAAGCTTCTGTTTCATATAATTGGAAAAGATCCTGAGGATTACAGTATATATAGTACATTAAACGATGTTGAAAAAGAGTACATAGAAGCAGATTTTTTGCGTGTGCATCAGAGCTATATGGTTAATATGAAGTATATTAGTAAGCTCGTAAGATATTATGTTATATTAGAGAATGGTGAACGTATAAGTATACCAAAGGTGAGGTATAGAGAGGTTGCTGACAGCTATATAGCATACAGGGGAAGATTATAATGGGGAATAGTATTAACAGCGTGATAATAATAACTATCGAAATGATAACCTGCAGAATGTTATATGAGTCTTTTGTTGTCCGTAAGAAAAATATAACAGATAAAGTATATAATATGAGTATGGTTATTCTCATAGGTGTAATGTTTATCATTTCCAGGATTCTTAAGACATATATACCAGTAAAGCTGTTGGCAGGGATGATAGCGATAGTTATATATATGTATATTATGGAACAGATAAGTATTATCAAGTCAGCAGCAATAGCCCTGATATATTATTCGGTGGCAATTGTGCTTGATTATCTTATTATGCTCGTTATGATAAGTATATTCGGGAGCTTGGAAAATGTCGGGAATATATCAGAAACTGCTGGTAACTCACTTATTATACTGAGCAGGGCAGTATTTTTATTAATAACGATATTCTTAAGGCAATATAGCCTTAGGAAGAATGTTAACAGAGTAGATGTAAGCAATAGCGATTGCAGAAAGCTTCTGTTTTTCCCAGTGTTTACAGTTTTTATCGTTATAACACTTAGTGGAACGATGATGACGATGGATGCAACACAGCTTGCTGTCATATATTATGTAATAGCAGTAGGCGTTGTTATTATGGATATCATTATGTTTCATCTTGTAAAGGATATAATAATGAATTCATATAAGCTTCGTGAAAATGAGGTGTTAAAACAACAGGCAGCAGGACAGATAGAGTTATACAGAACTGTATCAGAGAATTTCGACAGGCAAAGAAGAAAAACACATGAGTATAAGAATCAGATGCTGTGTATAGAGACACTTGCTGAAAATGGGGAGTATGATAAGCTAAAAAGCTATGTTAAGAGCATAACAGGAAACCTTAACAGGGAACTTGATATGATAGATACTAATAACAAAATAGTTAATGCAGTACTTAATGCAAAGTATCATGAAGCTGTCGATAACAATATACTTATGGTATTCAAGATTAACGACCTTTCGGGAATAAATATATCAGATGAGGATATAGTCCAGGTGTTATCTAATCTTCTTGATAATGCAATAGAAGCAACCAGGCAGTGCGATATTAATCACAGGCTGATAAAGCTTAAGTTCACATGCGAGGATGCACATACTATATTATCAGTGTCAAACACTTATAAATATGAACCACAGATTACAGATGATGGATATATGATAACAAGAAAGGAAGAAAAGCAGGAACATGGCTTTGGACTTCGCAATGTTATGGCAGTACTTGATAAGTATAATGCAAGGCACGTCATAAGATGTGAGAGGGGAGAGTTTTTCTTTGCTATGATGTTATGATAAAATAGTCTTTTTTTGTAAAAAATAGTCTTTTTTTGCACATTGTATTGTTATATAGGGAAATTAGTGTTAAAAATATATATAGTTTATACGGAATGTTTATGTGGATGTAGAATGAATAGGCATAAAAGAATAATATAGTAGAAAGCTATATATACATAAAAATAATTTATATCATAAGAAATTATATATAAAAGATAAGCTAAAGAGAAGATACACCATAGAGAATATAAAGTGCAACAGAGGTAAATATTGGTGAAAATAGCCATATGTGATGATGAAAGAGAGTTCTTGGAGAACGTTGGTTTAGCAATAGAAACATACCTGAATGAAAAAGGACTGGAGTACAATATCGATTTATATAATTCAGGTAAGGTAATCATGGAATTACGCGAGAATATAGTATCATATGATGTTGTATTTCTTGATATTAATATGCCAGAGGTTAGTGGATTAGAAGTAGCAGAATGGATAAGAACATATTCAGATAACGTTAATATAGTTTTTATAACAGCGATTATAAGCTATGCGATTCAGGGCTATAAGTATAATGCAGTCAGATATATACTTAAGAATGAAAGACAATTAAAAGCATCAATATATGAATGTATGGATGCAGTACTATATAATATGAATTATAGGGGGATTGATAAAAGGGTATTTATATGTAATCATAAGGAAAAAGAAGTAATCATTAATAAAGTCATGTACATAGAAAGCAGTGCACATAAGGTTATGTTTCATATAGATGGGAAAGAAAGTGATGATTATGTGACAAACAACAAGCTGAATGATATAGAAAAGACATTAAAAGATTGTGAGTATATGATAAGGGTACATCAAAGCTATATGGTTAATATGATGTATGTAAAAAAAAGTAAGCGGATATCGTATATATTTAAAAAATGGCGAGGAAATAGGAGTTCCCAAGCCCCGCTATAAAGAAGTTAAAAAAACAATAATGGAGTTTAAAGCCATAATATAATTAAACGGAGGTATATAAAGATGAGTGATTTAAAAGTTAATGTACTTAAGGCAGTAAACAAAGTGACTAAGAACATGGTGGTAAAAAAGAATGATGAATGGCCATCTAAATGTACAGTAATTTTACATCAGCCTAAAAGACCAGGTAAGAAAACATTATAGTGATATGGAGTAATATATGCTTAAATACATTGCTGATATAACTATATTGGCTGTTGAAATAATATGCTACTTGATTTTTTTTTGGCATATTTGCCAGAGGTAAAAAAAATAAAGGTAAAACAAAAGATATCAGCGATTTGTCTGTTAATATCAATTGTATATGTGTTGTGTAGCATTTTTTGAAGAATTATACAATTGTGAATTATTAATGATTATGCTACAATGCTGATAGTAATAAGATTTTTATATGAAATCAGTGCTGTTAAGACTATAATATTAACTTTACTTATACAGGGAATAATAGGTGTTATAGATTATATTGTAATTATGATAGTGACTGCGCGATATAACAATATAGATATATTAGAAGATTCAACAGATTTGATAGGTGTGTTAGTCATAATTGCAAGTAGAATCATTTTGTTTTTGTTTCTTATTATCATAAAAAGAATCAGCGTTATAAAAAAGAAAAAACGTTATTGACATGAGTAATAAAGAATGGCTTCAAATTCCTTATATTTCCAATATTTACTTTGATTACGGTTATAGTGATGACTAATTCAATGGTTACTTCATATCATGAAGATATAGTTAATGTGTACTATGTTATAGCGATAGTACTTATAGTACTTAATATGGTTGTATTCCATCTTATTAATGAAATTCTTGAGAATTCCCAGAGGATAAGAGAAGCAGATGTTTTAAAGCAGCAATCTATAGGACAGCTTGAATTATACAATTCATTACGTAAAAAATTATGATATACAAAGAAAAAGAACACATGAATATAAGAATCAGATTATGTGTATAGATTCTTTGTTAAAAAAGAAAAACTATAATAAGCTTGAAGAATATATAAACAGTATATTTGATAAACTTGATGGTCAGCTTGATATGGTTGATACAAATAATGAAGTAGTTAATGCAGTTATCAATGCCAAATATTATGAAGCTTTACAGAATGATGTATTATTCATTCTAAAGATAAATGATCTTTCACATATAAAAGTTTCAGATGAAGATATAGTTACTATACTGTCTAATCTTCTTGATAATGCTATAGAAGCAGCAGGACAATGTGAGATAGATAAAAGGACAGTAGGTATAAGTTGTTATATGAGGATGATGTTCTTAGCATAGCAGTATCCAATTCATATAAAACAGAGCCTGAAATTATGGAAGATGGATATATGCGGACAATCAAAGATGATAAGGAACAACATGGATTAGGAATTCGTAATGTAGTTGCAACATTGGAAAAATATAATGCAGAATATATTATTGATTATAAGAATGGAGAGTTTGTGTTTTCAATAATAATGTAGATGGCAGAAACCAGATGTCTGATGGCGTCTGGTTTTTTGCTATATAGATTGTGGTTGCTATTTAGAGGGGTGATTTAATATAGTCGTTTTTTTGTTCAATATAGTCGTTTTTTTGATAATGGGGTTGAATTGTGTATTTTGTGTGTTAAAATGTAAATAGAAAGAGAATTGTATATATGATTGATGAATTAATAGTAAAAATAGTTGATAGTATGATAAATACAGATATTATATCAAAAGATGACAAGGAAGCATATGTGTATGCTTATACAATTACACTGGAAAAAGTATTGACACTAATTACGATAAGCATAATGGGTGTGGTTTTAAACAGGCTTGTGAATATAATAATATTTTTGTGTACATTTATGTTTCTTAGAAGAAGAACAGGCGGTTTTCATCTTGAAACATTTGGTCAGTGTTTTATGGGAACTAATCTTATATGTGTTATCATTGAGGCATGTGACTTCGTATGGTTAAAGTATATGACACTTGTTATGTTTCTTTGTATGGTATCTGTTTTATACATAATATGTGTTGGTACAGTTAATCATCCTAATCTTGCACTTAATGATGGCGAATTAATGGAAAGTAAGAAAAGAGCAAGAATTATAGTGGCTTTGGAAGCATTATTAACTATAGTTTTGTGTATTGTGAGGGTTGATAGAACAATAACAGGATATATGGCTATGGGTATTAACATATGTGCATTGTTATTGGTTATGTCAAAGATACAGAGCAGGATGAATAAGTAAGATGCTTGGTACATAGAAGGTTATTTGTTAGTTAGATTTCATGTATCTTAGGCATTTGAAGTTGGAAAGGGGTGATAGTAAAAAGGAAAGTATAACGTTTTGGAAAATATTAAACCATTTATGGCAGATTTTTCAAAAATGGTTGTAGAGAAGGTAACAAAAGAAATTAAATCATTAAGAAAATTTTAAAAATTGGAGGTAATTTGTTATGAAAAAAAAGATAGCGAAGGTATGTGCATTATCGGCAGTGTTTAGTCTGTTTTTATCAGTTAGTGCTTTTGCTGGACAGCAGACAAGAAGAGTGGAATATAACAATGAGCCATTTTCATTTGGTTATATGGATGATTACAATGTTTCACATAGTATACGTGGAACTGCCTCAGTACAGGCAAATGTTGGATGGGATGAAGGATCTTCAGGTTGGGTAATATCAGCTAATTTTGATAGACCGGATGTTACTGTTGATGGAAATAGTATAGGTATTGAATATAATAGCAGTACTGTATATAGAGGAAACATGGCTTATCAGGAATTTGAATTGAATAATTCTGGACATTATGTTATCCCATATATTTCATGTGATGAATATGGAGATACATCATTTTGGGTTAATTCAAGGTAAAAGCTTATGAAAAAAAGTGGTATTAAGTGCTATATTTTTTATGATGGCTATGTTGGCGGCGTGTACCAAATACCAGATAAATGAGGAACAGTCTGATAATAATAATCCTTTTCCTGATTATGTATATAATCAGGAAAGGAGCAGGGGGTATATGGGCAGTCAGATATGGCAATAGCAGAAAATGGCTATTATTATGTAATTGACAATATTTTGTATTTTTATAATATAAATAGCGATGTCAATATGCCGTTATGCTCTAAGGTAAACTGTAATCATGATGGTGAAACATGTGATGCTTATGTTAGTGGAATTAATACAGAAAATGGCACATTTGGATGTAATTGCATGAATGAAAAAGTTATGTATTATAATAATCATTTATATTGTATTGAGGTTACTAAAGACAGGGATTATTATTTATGCCAGTATGATGCTACATTTGGAAATAAAGAACGTATTACAAAGCTTGCATCAGTAAAAGATGAGCAGATAACGGTAACCAGTGTACAGGCAAGTATGATATCAGATGGTTATTTTTATTACTATACATCATTTTTGGATGCTGACTATGCAAAAATGGTTATATTGCACCATTTTATATATGTAGAATAAGGCTTGAAAGCAATTCATCAAGAGAGGTTCTTGGAGAATTTCAGTTTCCGGGAGATTATGCTATGAAAGCTGGACAGAACAATGGTTTTGGCGTTTATCTGTCAGATAATAATATTTATTTTTATGCTGGCGGAACAGCGAGAATGTATTTTTCTGATAATAATGTACAATACCGTGTTTCAAAGTATGATTTAAGTACAGGTCAATATACAGAATTATGGACATATACAGGTGATGACAGAGTAGATGTATTTGGAGAAAATACAGGAAAAGTAGATTCTATGTCAGATGGCAGTTATGTCAGGATGGATAGTAATGGTAATTTCTACATTATGACATCATCAACAGGTAATGATAATGATACCTTAATTAAGGTTAATTTTGATAAAAATACAAGTGAAGTTATTTACACTACAGATATGGAGAAGTTGTATTCATTACAAAGTGATGGTGAGTATTTATATTTTTTGAGTCTACACAAAGCAGAGAAACAAAGTCATATTTCACAGCAATAGATATGAATGGTACATTAAAAGCACAATATGAAATGGAATATGATGAGGAATTTTTGGAAAAAGCAAAAAATATTATGAGCAGTATCCAGAGGATACTTCTGTTGTTGCGGATGCATCAGGAATCTGTGTATATGGGATTGACGAAAGATATATTCTTATGGGCAGCAATAGTGATTCAGATGTATATAAGAATTTAAAATCTCTTAATAGCAAACCGTATAAAAAGGTGATAACAACAGGCGTAGGAGTAATAAATAAAATGGATTATCTGAATAGTGGCACTGCATCAATAAAACAGATATATCAGAATTTATCATAGTTACAGAGCAGGGTTAAATATAAAATGTTTAATCCTGCTTTTTAAAAATAATTACGGGGAGAAGGGATGTTATGGCAGAGCTTAAAAGAATTGTTGGAAAAACATATATAGGTCTGTTAGTATGTTTATTAGTGTTTAATATGCTGATACTTGTCAGCGATAAAACAGATGACCTGCAGGTAACATATGCATATATAGAAATGCTTAATACGGCTGAAGGTGTTAAGTCAGATAGCAAACTGAGTACGGAAGCGGCAACGATAGCGTGGCAGGAATATTTTCAGAAATATGAAATCAATGGCAGTGACAGTTCTGACAAGACAGCAGCTGCTAAACAGGCAAGAGAGAAGTTAATGCAGCAGGCAAAGTATATAGATAATTACAAGGGGATAATTGAGGATAAAAGACAGACAGCAATATTATATGCAACAGCGGGAACTTATAAAAAGAACAGCTTTGAATATAACAACTTATTAAAAACGCAATATGATTTATCACAGATAATAGATGCAGATGTACAATTAAGTAATGGATTGTGGTTAGAAAAATTATATAAGAATAATTATATTCATTTATTAACATTAATTACGTGTGTATATACAGTATATATGTTTTTTTTCGGAAAGAAAAAACGGATTATATCATATTGTACATACAGGTCAGAGTGGAAGGGGAGTTCTGTTTGTTAAGAGAAGTATAATATTGTTAATACAGGCGGTAGTAACGAATGTTGCACTGTATACAGAGTCAGCGGTTATGCTGCTTAACAGATATGATGGTGTAAAAGACCTGAATGTTGCAGCCGTAAGTGATGAATATTTTATACTTACTTCGGGTAAGCTTTCAAGAATACAGTTTTTAGGATTAATAATATTATTATCGATATTGGCAAATGTTGTATTATCGCTTGTTTTATGGGCAATTTTATTGTGCTTTGGCAATGTAAATATTGGTCTGTTTTTTTATTGCTGTATTTGTGTGGCTGATGTGGTGATATATAAGGTTATTTCAGCAAAATCTATATTGCAGATATTTAAGTATCTGAATGTATATTATTTATTTTTTCCGAATAAAGCAGCAGAATACTTTAACTGGGGATGTTTTAACATTGCAGTATCTTTGTTAACAACTACGATAATTGTATCGGTATTTATAGGAATACTGGCTTTGTTTGCAAGTGCATATATCAGCATAAGAAAATATTTCACTGGTAAGATGAATATAGTAGAAAACGCTATAGAGTTAATTCTGACATATATTATGAGATTAATGGTAAAGACGAATAATTTCGGTAAAGAAGTTTATAAGATATTAATTTCACAGGGAATAATATGGATACTGCTGCTTCTTGCATATATTGCAGCTAATGTAGAGCCAAGCTATGGGGTTATATATGATGCCAAAAAGAGTTATATGTTAGGATATTATGAGAAAGCGGAAGGGTTAAGTTATGGTACGGAATTAATAGATATTTATAATGAATATAATGATGAATATGAAGATTTTCTTGATAACTTTGATTATTCTGCTGAAGGCGCGAAAACACTTCTTGCTAATAGACAGGACTTATTTAATACTGTAAAGGAGAATTTAATTATATTAAACAGATGAATGAGAAGGGAATATCAGCCGTTGTAATTAATCCATATGAGTATACAGAAACAATAGGAAACAGAGAGTGGAATAATCAGGAACTTATTGCAATGATAAATGTTATTGCAGCTATTGTTATTTCATGCGGGTTTATAGCATATGAAAAGAAATCAATGGTAAAGAGTCTGGCTCTTACGGGAATGAACAGAAGAAAATGGCTGGTAAAGAAGTTGTTTATCCAGAGTATGCTTAGTCTGCTATTTGCCTGTATTACATATGGGATGTATTATAAGAAGCTTTGTGGTGTATATACATATACCAATATAACAGCACCATTGAAAAGTATAATGCTGTTTCAGAATTACATAATAAACCCACCGATAATAGTATATATTTTTATTGATTTTATGATTAAATATATGTTCCTTTTGGGAATACAAATGATAATGTCAGTTGTATCTATATATGTTAAATATTCATATTGTTTTATTGTAGGGCTGGTAATTATTTTACCACAATTATTGTATATGCTTGGGTTTAAGTTTATGTATAAAATATCAATAGTAAAGTATATGGCATTTTTCAGATGTTGGATAGAAAGCGGAAGGACGATGACTGTTTACTGGTTTTTGACTGGAATAATTATTTTGATTGGAATAGGCGCAACTATATATATTATGAATGTATTCCAGCATAAGGCTGTTATAAATAAAAATGATAAGGAAAGGAGTTAATTAAAATATGGAATTAGAGCTTATAAATTTAAAAAAAACTTATGGAACAGTACAAGCGTTAAAAGGAATAAATTATAAATTTACATCAGGAATATATGGAATATTAGGTTCAAATGGTGCAGGAAAGAGTACTATGATTAATCTTATTACCGATAATATTTCAAGAGATAAGATTAAGGTGGAAGTATTTTATATAGTCAGGATAAAGAAAAAAAAGACATATTGAAGCTTGGAAAAAATTTTAGGAAAAATTGTTGGATATATGCCACAACAGCAGGGATTTTATGAGGATTTTTCGCCTATGGCATTTCTTAAATATATGGCAGAAATTAAAGAAGTGAAAAAAATTAAAGTATCAGATAAAAATGGAAATACAATTACTAAAAGTGTTAATCAGCAGATAGAAGAGCTTCTCGATGTAGTTAACCTTAGTAATGTTGCATATAAGAAAATAGGTGGTTTTTCGGGAGGTATGAAACAGAGAGTTCTTTTGGCACAAGCTTTATTAGGAGAACCTAGAATTCTTATACTTGATGAACCCACTGCTGGACTTGACCCTAAAGAAAGAATTTCAATAAGAAATTATATTGCAGAATTATCAAAGAATAAGATAATTCTTTTTGCAACACATGTAGTAAGTGATATAGAGTGTATAGCCGATAAGGTTATTTTATTAAAAGATGGACAAATTATAGCAACAGGCACTCCTGTAGAATTGATTGAGAATATGTCAGGAAAAGTAGGAGAAATTACTTGTTCTCTTGAGCAGATTAGTGATAAACAGAAAAAATATAAGATAGGTAATATAAGACAAAGAAAAAATGGTTTAGCATTGAGGGTAGTAGGAGATGAGTTACCTGATGAAGCAGTAAAAGTTGAAGATAATATTAATCTGGAAGATGTATATTTATATTATTTTGAATAAATATTAATTATAAATAGGGGGATATATATATGAAAAAGAAAAAATATGCAATTATACTAATATGCCTTTTAGTTATAGCGATAGCTATCATAGCAATAAATATAAGGATTCCAAAACGAATCAGTATAAATCAGAATATATCAGAACTATCTGTTACAAGGGGGAAAGATGGAGTAAAACAGAAAATAGATGATTGTGATAAAATAGCTGGTATGATTAATGGAATACATGTGAGAACATATTCTGTTGTTTCTATATTAAAAGGAGATGCATCGCGTACTGGTTGGGAGTATTATCTTTCGTATAAAGATAGTGATGGAAAACATAAAAGTATAGTGATATCGCAAAGCAATATAGAGTATAATGGGAAAAGTTATACAGTAGAAGATACAGACATGATTACAGATGTTATAAATGAACTCGCTGCTGTATATAGTGAATATGATTCAAAGATAATTAAGTTTAATCTTACAGATTTGAAAAATATTATTATAAAAAGTAATATTACATCAAAAAAAGTGACTATAGATGGAAAAACATTAGATGATTGTATTGAAAGACTATCAAAAGATAATATGCCGGAAAAAGCTAAGCCAGACACAGAACGTACTTTATATAAGATTACATTTAATTATAATGACGGAACAAGTGAAGAAATTCCTGTGTATTTTGGAGATGTTTTAATGTATAAAGGAAAATATTATGAACCGTGTCGTAATCTGTGTGAGGTTATAAATGAGCATGTTGGTGATTAATGTATAATGGTATATTTAACTAAAGAGTTGCCCTGCAGCTCTTTTTTTATTGTGCAAAATGTGGTATTCTATTATTTAATGAAGTTTTATAAAGATACGGGATTATCATCCCACTTTTATGCTCATATCGGGGAGGGTTCCAAGGTCTTTCGCCAACCTATGAGCAAGCTCATGTGGGATTAGACCTTTTACCATGGTATCAATTATATAGCAGGAAGGAAAATATTATGCCAGTAACAGATTATTTAGTAAGAAATGCCGAGTTATACCCGGATGAGGTAGCTCTAGTTGAGCTTAATCCTGATGAGAAGGATACTAGAAGAACGACCTGGAAGGAGTTCGATCTGATTCAGCCTATTAATAACATGCCATACAGGCGTGAGATTACATGGAGTGTATTCAACGAAAAGGCTAACAGGTTTGTCAATATGCTTATAAGCAGAGGGGTTAAGAAAGGTGATAAGGTAGCTATTCTTATGTATAACTGTCTTGAATGGCTTCCTATATATTTTGGCGTGTTAAAGACGGGTGCTATCGCAGTGCCTTTTAACTTCCGTTATGATTCGGATGAGATATATTACTGTGCCGAGCTTGCACAGGTTGATGTTATAGTTTTTGGTTTTGCTTTTATCGGAAGAATAGAGGTAAATGCAGAGAGATTATCAAGAGGAAGACTTCTTATATATGTTGGTGATAACTGTCCAAGTTTCGCAGAAAGTTATCATGAACTGGTAGCAGACTGCTCCAGCAAGGAGCCGGATGTTAAGATAACTGAGGATGATTATGGTGCTATATACTTTTCTTCTGGAACTACAGGTTTTCCTAAGGCTATATTACATAAGCACCAGAGTCTTACACAGGCAGCTATCATGGAGCAGAAGCATCATTCAACAGGAAGAGATGATACATTCTTGTGTATACCGCCTCTTTATCATACAGGTGCTAAGTTCCACTGGATGGGAAGTCTTGTGGCAGGAAGTAAGGCGGTGCTTCTTAAGGGAACCAAGCCGGAGCAGATATTATCTGCGGTATCAAGTGAACACTGCACTATTGTATGGCTGTTAGTGCCTTGGGCACAGGATATTCTGGATGCACTTGATTCAGGAAGGATTAAGCTTTCAGACTATAATCTGTCGCAGTGGAGACTCATGCATATAGGGGCACAGCCTGTTCCACCTTCACTTATAAAAAGATGGAAAGAGTATTTTCCTAATCATCAGTATGATACTAACTATGGTTTATCAGAATCAACAGGTCCAGGATGCGTACATCTGTGTGGAGAATATAGATAAGGTAGGTGCTATTGGTATTCCAGGATACGGCTGGCAGTGTAAGATAGTGGATGAGCATGATAACGAGGTCTGTCAGGGTGAAGTAGGTGAGTTATGTGTAAAAGGACCTGGCGTTATGACATGTTATTACAGGAATGAGGAGGCTACAAAGGAGGTACTTAAGGACGGATGGCTGTATACAGGAGATATGGCTATGCAGGATGAAGATGGATTCTACTTCCTTGTTGACCGTAAGAAAGACGTTATTGTATCAGGTGGAGAGAATATATATCCTGTACAGATAGAAGATTTCTTAAGAAGATTCCACAAGATTAAGGATGCGGCGGTTATCGGTCTTCCTGACAGAAGATTAGGAGAGAAGACAGCAGCTATCATAGAGATAAAGGATGGAGTTACATGTACAGAGGAAGAGATAGAGAACTTCTGTATGGAGCTTCCTAGATATAAGAGACCTAAGGAGATTATATTTGCAGAGATTCCACGTAATGCAACAGGTAAGATAGAGAAACCTAAGCTTCGTAAGATATATGGGCTGATAAGCTTGTGGCACAGGAGAATCAGGTTGATTGCTGTATTTTAATGGATATGTATAGCAGAAAGTATGCATAAATGAATATTAGTGTAACAAGAAAGAACGGAGTAATATATGAAAGAATTGATGTTAGGCAACAAAGCGGTTGCCAGAGGATTATATGAGGCTGGGTGTAAGGTGATATCCAGCTATCCAGGTACACCAAGTACAGAGATTACAGAGGAGGCGGCAGCTTACAAGGAAGTATACTGTGAGTGGGCACCTAATGAAAAGGTAGCACTTGAAGTGGCGCACGGAGCTACACTTGGTGGCGTAAGAGCAGCATGTGCCATGAAACATGTCGGACTTAATGTGGCAGCAGATCCCCTCTTTACTATATCTTATCAGGGACTTAATGCCGGTCTTGTAGTATGTGTGGCAGATGATCCTGGCATGCATTCATCTCAGAATGAGCAGGATTCAAGACATTATGCCATAGCAGCCAAGCTTCCTATGCTTGAACCATCTGATTCAGAAGAATCAAGAGTGTTTGCCAAAAAGGCATTTGAAATGTCCGAAAAATTCAATACTCCTGTACTCCTCAAGATGGTTACAAGGGTAGCACATTCACAGAGTATAGTAGATGCAGAGGAACGCGTAGAGCCAGCACAGGTACCTTATGTGAAAGATCCAACTAAAGTTATGATGACTCTTAATTCGCGCAATGCACATGTAAGAGTGGAGCAGAGAACGAAAGACCTTATAGAATATGCAGAGAATTGTGAATTCAACAGGGTTGAGATGGGAAAAGATACAAGTGTTGGTATTATCACAGATTCTACTTCTTATCAGTATGCAAGGGAAGTATTAGGAGAGGACGCATGTATATTAAAGCTTGGACTTATCAATCCTCTTCCAGAGAAGCTTATAAAGGATTTCGCAGCTAAAGTTGACAGAGTAGTAGTTCTTGAAGAACTTGATCCAATTATAGAGAATCATTGTAAGCAGCTTGGTATCAAGGTATCTGGCAAAGATACATTTCCTATATGTGGTGAATTCTCACAGAATCTTGTAAGAGAATGTCTTGGCATGGAAGTACCTGCTCATATGAGCATAGATGAGAATCTGCCGGCTCGACCACCTGTTATGTGTGCAGGATGTCCACATAGAGGTATATTCTACATATTAAAAAAGAAAAAATGCATGGTATACGGAGATATCGGATGTTATACACTTGGTGCGGTGGCCCCTCTTAACGCTATGGATTTAAATGTGTGCATGGGAGCATCATGTTCAGGTCTTCATGGCTTTAACAAGGCTATGGGAGAAGCAGGAGAAAGCAACAGCGTAGGTGTTATTGGTGATTCAACATTTATACATTCTGGTATGACCGGTATAACTGATATTTCTTACAATATGAGTAACTCGACTGTTATTATTCTGGATAATTCCATAACAGGTATGACTGGCCATCAGCAGAATCCTACAACTGGTAAGAATCTTAGAGGTGAGCCGGCAGGTAAGGTTGACCTTGAAGCACTGTGCAAGGCACTTGGCTTTAACAGGGTAAGAGTGGTTGATCCATATGATCTTAAGGCTGTGGAAGAAGCTGTAACAGAGGAGCTTGCTGCTAAAGAACCATCTATCATTATAAGCCGCAGACCTTGTGTTATGATAAAAGGAACAGTCCACAAACCACCGATAAGTGTTGATGAGGATAAATGTGTTGGTTGTAAGCAGTGCATGAGTATCGGTTGTCCTGCTATAGCAGTTAAGGATAAGAAAGCACACATTGACCCAACACTTTGTATAGGATGTAAGGTGTGCTCACAGATGTGTAAGTTTGGGGCTATTTAAGGATTACATTATTATCAGAATATAAAGTCCGATTTATTCAATAAATATCAGGCTTTAATAAGAAATGAGGAACATATATGAATGATTCAGTTAAGAATATTATGATTGTTGGTGTAGGTGGACAGGGAACACTGCTTGCCAGCAAGATGTTAGGATATGTGCTTATGCATCAGGGTTATGATGTCAAGGTATCGGAAGTGCATGGTATGAGCCAGAGAGGTGGAAGTGTTGTTACCTATGTAAGATTTGGTAAAAAAGTATATTCACCAGTTATAGATAAGGGAGAAGCTGATTATATTCTTTCTTTCGAGAAGCTTGAGGCTGAACGCTGGATAGAATATCTTAAGGTTGGTGGACAGATTATCACCAACACGCAGGAGGTTGATCCTATGCCTGTTATAACAGGTGCTGCAGAATACCCGGCAGATATTGTTAAGAAGCTGGAGGAAGCTGGTGCTAAAGTTGATGCAAAGGATTTCTTATCAATAGCTGAGGAGGCTGGTTCATCTAAGGCTGTTAATATCGTGCTTATGGGAAGATATCAGAATATTTTGATGATATACCTTATGAGGACTGGAGTGCAGCTATAGATGCAATCGTACCAGAGAAGTTCAGGGAACTTAATCATAAGGCGTTTGATCTTGGAAGGCAGGCATAAAATTCTTATATGATAATGGTGCTATATGATGTAGCACCATTATTTTTTTTATAATACATGTCACTTTTCCAGCTGCGTATCTGTAATATATACATAAGCTTATGATGTTCAGACCAAAGGTCAATATGCCGGGTGTGTCTGCATATATTTGGCACAAACCTGTCAAGTACAGAAATAAACGTGGAAAAGGACGGTGGTTTTTATGAAGAAATCAATAAAAAAGATATTGGTAGATGTGAGCGTGATTACACTGATTATAGGCTGTTTGTCAGCAGTGATGGCATGCAGCAGTAAAACATCTGATAGCGGAAAGACAGACGTAGATTATAAGTATGCATCATATGTATATGATGACAATGAGCCGCAATATTATATGTCAGACAGTGCAGCGGCAGCAGAAACAGGTTACTACTATATAGCTGGTGCATCAGGAGTCAGTGACAATACGAATAGCTACATGTATTACTATGATATGGTTAAACAGGAGGCTATTCCACTGTGTTCTGATATTGATTGTGACCATAAGACGAAAGACTGTGAGGCATATATATCATCAGATATGTGTCTTAGTAGTAAGATATGGTATCACAATCAGAGAATATATATGATAGAAAAGACCGCTGAGAAGGATATACTTGTTTCTTATAATAAGACTATGAGAGATAAGAAAGAGGAAAAAACATTGTCCATAGATGGTTATTCTGTCAATGGAAATAAAAACAATGCATGTATCAGCCATGGAAAGCTGTATTATATGTTAGCAGGTAATAATACAATCATGCTGTGTTCAGTATCGTTATCGGATGACAGCGAGCCTCATATTATAAAGACATATGAAAGTACATATAACTATCTTGAACTTATAGTATTGTATGGTATAGGAGATAAAGTATATATAAACTGGAACAGCGGTATATCCGTGGGAGAAAGTATATATTATGTTGAGGTGCTTGATATAAATACAGAAAATGTGCAGAGACTTACAATATGAATGAACAATATCCTGACATAGCTGATTCAATCTTAAACTGGAACAGTGAAGTCAGCTTTGATAAAAGCAATAATATGTACTTCCCATGTGCAATGAGGATAAATATATTATAAGAAAGTTAAATCTGGACAACGGAGAGATAAAAGATATATTTACATTGGATATTGAGGGAACGACAGTGGAAGCAAAGCAGGAGAAAAAAGAAATTAAAAATGGAGAGTTTTCGCAGTTTAAAGAAATTGGGGATGAGAATTACATACATTTTTATGGATATGATGGAAAACATCTGTATGTATACAGAGGAGTTAATATTTCTAAATTAGTGGGAAAAAGCATAGAAGAAAAACGGGCAGCCTATGACAATTATATTTATATATTTGATACAGATGGAAATGTTGATGAAACGGTTGTACTGAATAAAACTAATGAGAATTCTTCAGGTAATATAACTCTTGACTATAAAGGCGGTGATGAAAGGTGCATGCTTGTAACAACTGCCAGAGCGGATGTAGCAGGTATGGAACTGTCACAGGAGGAAAAGATAAGATAGAGGCTATTGATAAAGAGGCGGCAAAGAAAAAGAAGGGTGGAGCACGTATATGTGTAACTGCGGTTCTTGATAAGTCACAGATAGGAAGCACAAGCATGCAGTGGCAGCAGATAACACCAGAGTAGTTGGAGAAAGCCTATGGAACTGATAAGAATAATAAAGAAAAGCATTCTGTGTATAATATGTGCGCTGGCAGCGGTTATAAGCATATGTATTTATCAGGTTAACAGCAGCAATGATGCTGTGACATATAGATATTACAGACAGATTATCAATGATTATGACAAGATTAAAGAAGACAGGGTAGGTCTGACAGCCAGTAAGCTGACAGCCGCATATGATACATATAGGGAAGAAGATAGCGAGTATATAAACAAAGCAGCAGAGCTTGTTGAGAATAAGGAAAAGTACGTGAAGTCTTATAACAGCTATTATGACAATAGTGCGGACAACATCAAGTCTAAAAATTATAGCAGAATAGCAGATAGCACACTTTTTGGTGATACAGACAGCTATTATATTCTCAATGCCAATAAGCAGTTAAAAGATAAAGAAAAGCTTGAAAAAGCAGATGTGGCATTTAATAATACAAACACGGCAGCTATTGAGCAGCTTCTTAATAATAGAGCTATACCGCTTATCTACGTGATTATGATGACGGTTATCATAATACATTTTACAGAAGAGAGCGACAACGGAGTATATGTGCTTGTAAGAACAAGCAGGAGAGGAAGAATATTTCTGCCTGTTATAAGATGCTTTATTATTATAGTATTTAATATAATATTATCATGTCTGTTTAATTCAATAACATATGGTATATATGCAAAGATATATGGTGTTGATGGAACATGCTGTATACAGAATTCGAAAATGTTTAGTATGTTTCCTTATGCTGTTAGTGTAAATCAGATTTTTGTTATATATGTATTAGTATATGCCTGCGCAATGACTGCCATAAGTCTTTTGATATATCTTATGATAAACCTTGTGAATAATTATAAGATAGCAGTTACGCTGCTTATAGCGGTGCTTTTATGCGAATATATGCTGTATGGCAGAATACAGTATAACAGTACATTTAACAGTCTTAAATATATTAATGTATTTAATATTATATTTCCTGGAGGCTCTTATCTTATGTATGAGAACTGGGGAAGAGATGGCTTTATAACAGATATAAGTACAACAACGTGGATTCTTACAGCTGTTTTACTTGCTGCAGGACTGACTGGAAATGTGATTGCTTATTCATTAAAATATACAATCAGACAAAAGAGTGTCATAGAAGCTGCTGCGGTAAAGATAAGTCAGTCTAATCAGAAGCTTGTGTCTGGTATGCCTTTATATGTTATGGAAATCTATAAAACAATGATAGTACAGAAGGGGATTGTTTTTATACTGGCAGGGATATATCTGTTTACATCGGCTAAGGTTATGAAGGGCATAGATTATGGCAGTAATAACAAGACATATAAGCTTAACAGTTTTTATGTGGAATTCGATGGGCATGAGGCAGATAAGGAGGTCAGTGATTATATTGAAGCATTAAGAGATGAGGCTGTGCTAGTGCAGGACAGTAAAGAAGATGGCTCTTATGAGAAGGAAAATGCCAAAAAGCTTCTTGGTACAGTGGACATAATGCAGAAGGAATATGATTATGTTAAAAATATAAATGAGTCCCGTGAGGCAGATGCGGTTATAGTTAATCCATATAATTACGATGATATATTTGGAAGCAGGCTGTATTCTAACAATGAAACAATGAATCTGATATCCGTTGTTATCATTATACTGATAGCGGCAGGAGATTATGCTTCAGAGCGGCAGCAGGGAATGAATATGCATATAAGAACAGCAGGAAAAAGAAAGAAGCTGTGGTGGATCAAGCTGTCAAAGATTGTTATGCTGGCGGTCATTATATGGGGGCTTGCTGCTGGCATTAATATATATAACATAACACGCTGCTACAGCTATAACCAGATTGATAAGAGTATATTGTGTCTGCAGAAATTCGCAGATTTTCCGTTTGATATAAGTATACGTTCATATATTATCATTAATTACATATGCAGGTTATTATGGCTGATAGTTATAGCAGTTATAGCATATATGGTATCGTACAGATTTAGTTATAAGGTGTCAGTAATCATATCACTGTGTATGCTCATTCCACATGTCTTATATGTGCTTGGTGTAGGATTGGCAAAGAAGATGTCAATAATAGCCGCAATGGATATAAACAGGATGTTTGATTCATATGGGTATGGGTTAAAGAGTGTGCTGCTGTTTATCATAGTATTTCTAATCATGGAAATAATACTGGTATATAATTATAAAAAAGCAGTGAAGTAGTGAAACAGTGAAACAGTAAAGCAAGAGAAGGGTTTCACAAGCAGGAATAACAGGGATGGATATAGTCTTAAGGTGTATCGGCAAAGACTGCAATGGTGTAAGTTATAATACCATTGCAGTCATTTTTGCATATAATCCCCACGATATGCGAATATTGTGAAAAAATCAGAAAATTATAAAAATGAAATTGAGTGAATAAGGTGGGGATGCTATAATGAGCGCAGGTCAAATAAAGAATAGCATAGAAATAAGAAATGAGGATGTGTATGTTCAATCTTGAAGAAGAGTTAAAAAAACTTCCAGATAAGCCGGGAGTATATATTATGCATGATAAGCATGACACAATCATATATGTAGGCAAGGCAAAGGTGTTAAAAAACCGTGTAAGGCAGTATTTCCAGAGCAGTAAGAATCATTCTGCAAAGGTTGTACAGATGGTTTCGCATATAGCATATTTTGAATATATAGTAACTGATTCCGAGCTTGAAGCACTTGTGCTAGAGTGTAATCTTATTAAAGAACACAGACCTAAGTATAACACGATGCTTAAGGATGATAAGAGTTATCCATTTATCAAGGTTACTGTAAATGAAGCATATCCAAGAGTGTTATTTTCAAGAACAATGAAGCATGGCACAGGAAAGTTCTTTGGTCCATATACATCAGCAGGTGCCGTAAAAGAAACTATAGAACTTTTATGCAAGCTTTATAAGGTAAGAACCTGTAACAGAAGACTGCCTAAGGATATAGGCAAAGAAAGACCATGCCTTAACTACCATATAGACAGTGCAATGCACCATGCCAGGGGATGGTTAGTGAATCAGAGTACAGGAAAAATATAGAGTCGGTTATCAGTTTCCTTAATGGTAACTATTCAGAGATAATAAATGAGCTTACGGATAAGATGATGGATTGCTCCAGAAAGCTTGAGTATGAGGAAGCAGCAAGATATAGAGATCTTCTTAACAGCGTAAAGCAGATAGCACAGAAGCAGAAGATTACAGCGGATGATGCTACTGACAGGGATGTAATAGCATGTGCTATGGATGCAGAGGATGCGGTCGTGCAGGTATTTTTTTATAAGACAGGGAAAGCTGCTTGGAAGAGAGCATTTTCATATGAAGGTTGCTGCGAATGATAGCAGAAGTGCCATATTATCACAGTTTATGAAACAGTACTATGGTGGAACTCCATATATTCCTAATGTTATCATGACACAGGAAGAGATAGATGATGCAGATGTTATCGCCGAGTGGCTTGGAAGCAGAAAGAAAAGAAAGGTATCTGTCATAACACCTAAAAAGGGTGACAAGGAGCGTATGGTTGAACTGGCACATAAGAATGCACTTATGGTTCTTACCAAGGATGCTGAGAAGATTAAGCTTGAAGAAAAGAGAACAACAGGTGCCATGAAAGAGATAGCTGGATGGCTTGGACTTAAGAACCTAAGAAGAGCAGAAGCTTATGATATATCCAATACAAGTGGTGTTGAATCTGTAGGTTCCATGGTTGTTTTTGAAGATGGAAGACCAAAGAAGAATGATTACCGTAAGTTTAAGATAAAGACAGTCAAAGGACCTGACGATTATAAGAGCATGAGTGAGGTGCTTACAAGACGTTTCCAGAGAGGCATGAGGGAACGTGCGGGTGAAGAGGAGTCAAGAGGCTTTTCGGTGTATCCTGATCTGATTATGATGGATGGTGGACGTGGACAGGTAAATATAGCACTAAAGGTGCTGTCAGAGCTGGATATTCACATCCCGGTATGCGGCATGGTTAAGGATGATAATCATAATACAAGAGGCTTGTATTATAACAACGTAGAGATACCTATAGACAGACATAGCGAGGGCTTTAAGCTTATAACACGTGTTCAGGATGAAGCACATAGATTTGCCATAGAGTATCACAGATCATTAAGAAGTAAGCTGCAGGTTAATTCGGTGCTTGATGATATAGAAGGAATTGGACCGGTAAGGAGAAAAGCACTTATGAAGCATTTTCTCGATATAGAAAAGATAAGGGCAGCAGGTGTGAGTGAACTTATGGAGGTTGATGGCATAACAGAGAATGTGGCACAGAATATATATAAGTATTTCCATTGAGTATGTATGTAGAATGTGAACAGGCAATATGCTGGACTGTCTGTAACTTATATTTGTTGTCCGTTTGCCACCAACTAATATTCAATTCAACAACAATATATTTGAAGAAAATCTTTTAATATCAGAGCCGCTGTGTTACACTAATGTATAAGATGGTGTAAGTGTCGAAAGTATAAAAGTCATTTCTGTCCTTAGAAAAATCCTTTTTACTTAAGATACGGTAAATATCGAAAGCGGAATAAAATGTTGTGAATATTGCATTCAATATGTACGCATGTGGATACATATGGTAAAAATATATATTAAATATAAAACAGGAAAACATTAATCAAATATATAATAATTGCGGCATTGTCAGTAATGACTTTAATATGCAGGATAGGAGTAGTATATGAATGGTAAAGAAAGAGTTAATTTATCAAAAGTAATTGAGAAGATGAATCTTGTGAATCTTACACCAGATATAGATGTCAAGGGAATATGGATTCATGTGCCTGAGTTTAACAGACCAGCACTCCAGCTTACAGGGTTTTATGACCAGTTTGATAATGACCGTATACAGATTATAGGCAATGTGGAATATTCATATCTCAAGAGTCTTTCAGATACAGAGCGTTTTGAACGTTATATGCAGCTTTTATCAAGCAATATTCCATGTCTTATATTCTGCAGGAATCTTGAACCTGAACCAGAGATTATAGAGCTTGCAAAGAAGTATCAGATACCTATTCTTAAGTCAGAGGAGTCAACTTCTTCATTTTCAGCAGAAGTTATAAGATGGCTCAAGGTACAGCTGGCTCCTTGTATTGTAATCCATGGTGTGCTTGTTGATGTTTATGGTGAGGGCGTGCTTATAACAGGTGAGAGTGGTATAGGTAAGAGTGAGGCTGCACTTGAGCTTATTAAGAGAGGACATCGTCTTGTAACAGATGATGCAGTTGAGATAAGAAAGGTAAGTAATGAAACATTAGTGGGTTCAGCTCCAGGTGTAACAAAGTATTTCATAGAGCTAAGAGGTATCGGAATCATAGATGTTAAGACACTTTTTGGTGTAGAAAGTGTTAAGGAAACACAGGAAATCGATATGGTTATCAAGCTTGAGGACTGGAATAAGGATAAGGAATATGACAGATTGGGTCTTGAAGAGGAATATACAGAGTATCTTGGCAATAAAGTCGTATGTCATTCGCTTCCAATACGTCCAGGACGTAATCTTGCTGTTATTGTAGAGGCAGCAGCGGTAAACCACAGACAGAAGAAGATGGGTTACAATGCAGCTAAGGAGTTATACAGAAGGGTTCAGGAAAACCTTATGAAGGGTGACGAAGAGGACGACCTTTAATTACAATAATCAGATAACAGATTATGACTGGGGGTAAGCTTGTATGTGTGGTAAGGATAATATAAGTAATGCAGATATTAATAATGATAAAAGCATAGTACTTGGAATAGATATTGGTGGAACAACATGTAAGTGTGGAGTTTTTAGTGTGTCAGGAGAGCTTCTTTATAAGGATGAGATTCCAACAAGAAAGGATGAGGGTGGAAGCCTTATACTGGAAGATATAAAAAAACATATACCAGATATGTTGGAAGCAGTAGAAAAAGCAAGTGATGATATAGCCGGAGTAGGAATAGGAGTTCCAGGTGCTGTCAGGATGATGGCACAGTTAACAAATGTGTCAATCTTGGATGGGGTGTGTTTAATGTGGCACAGACATTCAGTAAGATGACAGGATACAAGGTTAAGGTTGGAAATGATGCGAATATGGCAGCGCTTGGTGAGTACTGGATGGGAAGCGCAAAAGAGTACTCAAGCAGTCTTTTAGTTACACTTGGTACAGGTGTCGGCGGTGGTGTTATCATTGATGGAAAGCCTTTGTGCGGCTTCAATGGTGCAGCGGCTGAGATAGGCCACCTTCCTGTAGCTGATGAGGAGAAGGAGTATTGTAACTGTGGTAAGAGGGGCTGCCTTGAACAGGTGGCTTCCGCAACTGGCATAGTCAGGACAGCTGTCAGAATGCTTAGCGAATCAGATGAGCCGTCAGCGTTAAGGGATATTCCTTATATATCAGCTAAAGCCGTGTTTGATGAGGCAAAGAAGGGAGATTCCGTTGCTTTAAAGGTTGTTGATTATATGTGCCGTTATCTTGGTAAAGGTCTTGCATGTGCTTCTGGTATGGTCGATACAGAGGTTATATGTATAGGTGGTGGTGTTTCAGCAGCAGGCGAATTTTTGTTAAGCAGAATAGAAAAGTACTATAAGGAGTATGTGTTCCATGCTTCAAGAAACACTAAGATATTAAAGGCAACACTTGGCAACGATGCTGGTATGTATGGCGCAGCCAGACTTGTATTAAATGAGTAAGCAGAATTATGTAAATAATGAATATAGACAGGGAGTATGATAATACATGAGTCAGAATGATTTGTTGGAAAAGCTTAAGGATATAGCAGGTGAATCACAGGTCAGAACAGATGAACCTATGAGCAGTCATACTACATTCAGAATAGGAGGCACTGCGGATTATTTCGTAATGCCTTCTTCTGTTGAAGAGTTACAGACTATAATACGATTATTGAAAAAATCAGACATAAATTACTATGTTATAGGCAATGGGAGCAACCTGCTTGTAGGAGATAAAGGTTTCAGAGGAGTTATTATACAGCTCTCAGATGCTTTTGATGAAGTGGAGTATATTGATGATGTAACAGTAAAGGCTATGTCAGGTATGAAACTGTCAAGTTGGAAACAGCTTTCAGATAAAGGACTTGCAGGCTTTGAGTTTGCAACAGGTATTCCAGGAACAATAGGTGGGGCAGTCAGAATGAATGCTGGAGCTTATGGTGGAGAGATAAAGGATATTATTGTCAGTGCTGAGGTCTTAGATAAGAATGGTGATATCCATACTCTGGGTAAAGATGAGCTTGAACTTGGATATAGAACAAGCTGCATAATGAAATATGGATATATAGTAGTAAGTGCAACACTTAAGTTAAGTAAAGGCAATACTGATGATATAAAAGAGAATATAAAAGAACTTTCACAAAAGAGAAGAATGAAACAGCCGTTAGAATATCCAAGTGCGGGAAGTACATTTAAAAGACCAGAGGGATATTTTGCAGCAAAGCTTATAGAGGATGCAGGACTTAAAGGTCTGTCAGCAGGTGATGCACAGGTGTCAGAAAAACATGCAGGCTTTGTTGTTAATAAAGGCAGGGCAACAGCAAAGGATGTATGTGAGCTTACAGATAAGATAAAAGAAGAGGTCTTAAAGAAGTCTGGCGTTAAGCTTGAGCTTGAGGTTGTTAAAATAGGAGAGTTCTAGATACAGGTTTAGTCAGGAGCGAGGCAGTATATGAAGATTATTATAGTCACAGGTATGTCGGGAGCAGGCAAATCGACAGCGTTGAATGTTTTAGAGGATGAGGGATATTATTGTGTGGATAATATGCCTATATCTCTTATATCAAAGTTTGCAGAGCTTGCAGACTGCCAGAAGCAGAATAATGGATATAACAACATAGCACTTGGTGTAGACATAAGGAGTGGCAATTCACTTGCCGAGTTCGATTCCGTACTTGATTATATGAAAAGCAGGAAATATGATTATACAATTCTGTTTCTTGAGTCAAGTGATGATGTACTTATAAAAAGATACAAGGAAACGAGAAGGACACATCCGCTTGCTAAGGATGGAAGAGTGGATAAAGCTATACTGCTTGAAAGAGAGCAGCTGGGGTTTCTTAAACAAAGAGCAGATGTTATCATAGATACAAGCCAGCTTCTGACAAGAGAGTTTAAGGAAGAACTTGAAAAGATAGTGCTTGAAAGAAAGGAGTTTAACAACCTTATCGTTACAGTGTTATCTTTTGGGTTTAAGTATGGTATACCAGCTGATGCTGATATGGTGTTTGATGTAAGATTTCTCCCTAATCCATATTATGTTGAAGAGCTAAGACCGCTTACGGGTAATGATAAAAAGATACAGGATTATGTCATGAAAGCACCAGAGGCAGAAGAGTTTCTTGTGCGTGTTGATGGACTTATACAGTTTCTGCTTCCTAATTATGTCAAGGAGGGAAAGTCAAGCCTTGTCATAGCAGTTGGATGTACAGGTGGAAAGCATCGTTCGGTGACACTTGCCAATGCGATTGCAGACAGACTTTCAAAGACACCTTATGGCTGCAAGGTGGAACACAGGGATATAGAGAAGGATTCAAAGCGTAAGGGTTAAGAATTCATAAGAGTTTAATATTTAATGAAGCCATGGTCAAAAGCCCCGGCTTTGATACAACAAATGCAGGGTGTACCCTTGTATAGCAATATAAGAAATGGAGATAATTAATGTCGTTTTCTTCAGATGTTAAGGAAGAGCTGAGTGCAAGGCTTGATTCGGCAAGACACTGCCAGATAGCTGAGTTTGCAGCTATTATGGGAATGTCGGGACGTATAAGACGTTCATCGGGTGGTGAGATGCAGGTTGAACTGCTCACTGAAAATGAGGTTGCCAGATACAAGTTTATTGTACTTTTAGAGACTATATTTGATATAGATTCCTCAGATATATTATATATATCCGAGAGCAGCAGGGATACAAGCATAAGAATATGTGACCAGAAGCAGGTCGCAAAGATATTACAGACACTTAAGTGGGCAGATGATACATTTGAACATATAGAACCAGTATTTGTGGACCCAAGAATAGTACAGAAGGATTGCTGCAAAAAAGCATTTATAAGAGGAGCTTTTATAGCCGCAGGCTCAATAAGTGACCCTAATAAGTTTTATCATTACGAAATAGTATGTGATTATGAAGAAGATGCAGAGTGTGTTAAAGATATGCTTTGCTTTTTTAATCTTGATGCAAAGGTTACGCAGCGTAAGAATAATTATATAGTCTATATGAAGGAGGGCAGCAATATAACAGATGCCCTTAATCTTATGGGAGCATATGTTTCCCAGATGGAGCTGTATAATGTCATGATTCTTAAAGAGATGAGAAATGATGTTAACAGGAAGGTTAACTGTGAAACGGCGAATCTTAATAAGACAATATCAGCGGCAGTCAAGCAGACAAGAGATATTGAGTATATAAGAGATACAGTAGGACTTTCAAGCCTAAAGGAAGGACTTTACCAGGTAGCAAAGATACGTCTTGAACATCAGGATATGAATCTTAAGGATATAGGAGAACTTCTTGATCCGCCTGTTGGAAGTCCGGGGTTAATCACAGACTAAGAAAGATAAGCGAAATGGCAGATGAGATAAGGGCTGCCAGGCAGGGGTATTGACAACAAGCGTATAATAAAACTTAGGCGGGGCATATTTATGATAGATATAAAGATGTTGACAGAACTATTATAATGCTGCAGTCGGATGTAAGAAAGGTTTCTGCATATAAGGCAGAAATGCAGGAGATTATATACAGTAAGGATATAATGGAGGATAATGAGATGACAAAAGTAGATATTATTTCAGGATTCTTAGGAGCTGGAAAGACAACTCTTATAGCTAAGCTTTTAAAGGAAGCATTTCCAGGAGAACAGGTAGTTCTTATAGAGAATGAGTTTGGCGAAATCGGCATAGATGGTGGATTCTTAAAGGAATCGGGTGTTGAGATAAGAGAGATGAATTCAGGATGTATATGCTGCTCTCTAGTAGGTGATTTTGGTACATCACTTAAGGAAGTAGTTGAAAAGTATCATCCAGACAGAATTATCATTGAGCCATCTGGTGTTGGTAAGCTTTCAGATGTTATAAAGGCAGTTAAGGATCTTCATATTGAGAATGAAATCAGGCTGAACAGCGCATCGACTGTAGCAGATGCATCTAAGGTAAAGGTATATATGAAGAATTTTGGTGAGTTCTTTAACAACCAGATTGAGCATGCAGGAACTATTATTCTTAGCAGAACACAGAATGTTTCAGAGGCTAAGTTAAAGACAGATATAGAACTTATCAGATCACTTAACAAGGATGCACATATTATTACAACTCCTTGGGATGATATTAATGGTAAGCAGATTCTTGATGCAATGGAAAATGTTACTAATCTTGAGCTGGAGATGCTTGCAGAAGCAGCAGCTAAGGCTGCAGAGGAACATGAACATGAGCACCACCATGATGGAGAGTGTGGCTGCGGACATGACCACGATCACGAGCATGAGCATCACCATGACCATGACGGAGGAGTGTGGCTGCGGACATGACCATGAGCATGAGCACCACCATGACCATGACGGAGAGTGTAGCTGTGGACATGATCATCATCATGGACATCATCATGCTGATGAGGTGTTTACAAGCTGGGGTGTAGAGACTCCTGATAAGTATGATAAGGAAACACTTTCAGAGATACTAAGAAAGCTTTCTGAAACAGATGATTATGGTGATATATTAAGAGCAAAGGGTATGCTTCCTACACCAGAAGGTAAGTGGATGTTCTTTGATCTTGTACCAGAAGAATATGAAATCCGTGATGGTGAACCAGAAATCACAGGAAGAATATGCGTTATAGGCGCTAAGCTCAAGGAAGATGCTCTTAAAGAGTTATTCAATGTATAAACTAAGTTTTTAAATAGTGCAGTCCATGTTTTGCACATAATGACATGGGCTGCATTTTTAGGATTTATAAAAATATATGGCAGAAACAGCATAAATAAAGTATAAGAAAAGAGGTAAAATATGGCACAGGAAGAAGAATATCAGATTCCAATATTCTTAATAAATGGACAGCTTGACAGTGGTAAAACAAGATTTATCCAGGATACAATAGCAATGGGACAGTTTGCAGAAGCCAAGAATAAGCTTCTTATTGTATGCGAAGAGGGTGAAGAAGAATATAGTGAGAAGCTTTTAAAGGACAATGGTGTAGATATGGTTGTCCTTGAAAAGGAAGAACTTACAGAAGAAAGGCTGAATGAGCTTGATAAAGAATATGATCCATGGATAGTTATAGTTGAATATAACGGTATGTGGGATCCAGCTCTTATTATGGCAACAGCCAAGCCAAGAGGATGGGATATATATCAGTCTATTACGCTTGTAGATGCAGCTTCGTTTAATCTTCAGTGGAATAATATGAGGTCTATCGTAGCAGAAACAGTTAAGTATGCCGATATGGTTATATTTAACAGATGCAAGTCTGGTATGGATCTTGGAAGCTACAGAAGAAGTATGAGAGCGCTTAACAACACACTTCAGATAGTATTTGAGGATGATAAGGGTGAAATGATGTCTATAGCAGAACAGCTTCCTTATGATGTGAATGCTGATGTTATAGAAATAGATGATGCTGATTATGGCATATGGTATATGGATGTATCAGAAAGACCAGATGTGTATGTTGGCAAGAAGTAAGATTTAAGGGACAGGTACTTAAGAATAAATACTTTAAGGATAAGAATTTCGTTCCAGGACGTAAGGTTATGACATGCTGCGCAGAGGATACTCAGTTTATTGGTTATATCAGCTTCTATAATGACATAGCTTCATTGGAAAACAGGCAGTGGATAACTGTTACAGCAACTGTTAAGGTTGAATTCCAGATGGCATATAAGAAAAAGGGTCCTGTTCTTTATGTAGAAAAGGTAGAGCCAGCAGAACCACCAGTGGAAGAGATGGTGTATTTCTAATATGATACAGGATATATTTCCAAAAGTTTTAAATAACCAGTATGTAGAGTGCAGTCCATGTGATAACGATATTATATTTTTCTTTAAGGGTTCATCACTTCTTGCAAGGTATGAAGGAGAAGATGTACTTGTATATCCACAGTACAAGGAGTTCGTTCTGGGGATAAACAAGGCGGATAACAAGGATACAGTGGATAACTATACATTTGTTTATCTTCTGTCAGTGGATGATACAAGATATTTCTTGCAAGAAAGAGCGGTGAGCTGCTTAAAGGCCAGTATATTGGTGAAATGGCTGACTCAGACATACATAAAGAATATGATACAGTTATTGACGGCTTTGATTTTGTCGGAGTTAATTCTTTTAGAAAGGCTGAGCCTAAGGCGCAGGCATTTGCAGCTATAACAGCATTTCATATATACGGATGGTACAGGGATAATCACTTCTGTGGAAGATGTGGTAAGCCAACTATTCACGATGACAGGGAACGTATGTTAAAATGTCCGTCATGTGGCAATATGATATATCCTAAGATATGTCCGGCGGTTATAGTAGCAGTAACGGATCATGACAGGATTCTTCTTACGAAATACGCGGGAAGGACATATAGGAATTATGCACTTATAGCTGGCTTTAACGAAGTTGGTGAGACACTTGAGCAGACAGTCAAAAGAGAAGTTATGGAAGAAACGGGGCTTAAGGTTAAGAACATAAGATACTATAAGAGCCAGCCATGGGGATTGTCAGGTTCGATACTTTCAGGCTTTTATTGTGAGCTTGATGGTGATGATACGATAACACTTCAGGAGGAAGAGCTTTCACTTGGTAAGTGGGTGAAGGCAGAGGAACTTTCGCTTGAAGATGATGGAATAAGCCTTACAAGGGAAATGATACTTAAATTCAGGGAGGATTGCCTGACTGAATAAAAAATATGCTGGATTCCTGCAGGAATCCAGCGTATTTTTTTATAATAGCAGTTTTATGTTAATTTTTATAATTTTTAAAACATATGTTAATATCAACATTTCCAGATACACCAGGTACCGTACCAGTGCTTGTGTACTGCCACATAGTATATTTGTATGGGTAATAAGGAGCTGCAGTCTGATATCCTGCGAACCACTTGTCGTAAGATTCAAGACGGTTAAGTTCAACATTGTCCATAAAGTACAAGAGATTACTATATATGAGCGGTGTGTAGCCGGCAGCCTTTATGGTATCACAGAAGGCTATAACAACATCAGTAAGCTCACTTGCACTAAGCTTTTCCTGACGGAAGGAATCATTTTCTATAGCCTCTATATCAATAGCTACAGGGTATGTAACATTGTAAGGTCTTATAAGGTCAAGCACATAGTTGGCTTCTTCAACAGCTTCATCACGGCTTACAGCCTGTGTGTAGAAATATACTCCGACATCAACATTGTTGGTAAGAGCACTTGTTATATACTTTTCAAAAGAAGTATCCTTGACAAGAAGTCCTGAACCATAAGCTCTGTAGCCACATCTTATAATAGCATAATCTATGCCAGCTGACTTTGCCTTGGCAAATCTACATCAGAAGTTGTTAAGTCTTGTAAACGGTCAATTCCCGTATTACGTTTTAGTCGATTTATCATCAGAATATGTCATAAAACCATTACCATTGCGTGTGAATCCGGATGTGCTGTAATCAGT
>ENA-OQER01000102-OQER01000102.1-human-gut-metagenome-genome-assembly--contig:-NODE-102-length-45102-cov-2.381901_pt1 | contig 45102 bp, 71 predicted proteins | sample MGYA00242797_ERZ504639 | MGnify/ENA primary metagenome ERZ504639 (study PRJEB26092, sample SAMD00036306) | human gut metagenome | host: Homo sapiens | study: EMG produced TPA metagenomics assembly of... | reverse complement strand
GGCCTCCAGCTGTGCGGGGATCGCAGTCTCCAGCTCGTCCAGAGAGACGAAGACTTTTTCGCGGGTATCGCGGCGCACCAGCACGCACTGGTTCTTTTCCAGATCCTTGGGGCCGATCTCCAGACGCAGAGGCACGCCCTTCATCTCCCACTGGGAGAACTTCCAGCCCGGTGCATTGTCGCTGTCATCCAGCTTCACGCGGGCGTACTTGCTGATCTTCTCGGCCAGCTCGGCAGCCTTCTCGGAAACACCGGCTTGTGGGCTGCGATGGGCACTACGACCACCTGAATGGGGGCCACTGCCGGGGGCAGGATCAGGCCGTCGTCGTCGCGTGGGTCATGATGATAGCACCCACCAGACGGGTGGAAACGCCCCAGCTGGTCTGGAACGGATGATGCAGCTGGTTGTCGCGGCCGGTAAAGGTCACGTCATAAGCCTTGCTGAACTTATCGCCAAAGTAGTGGCTGGTGCCGCTCTGCAGGGCCTTGCCGTCCTTCATCATGGCCTCGATGGTATAGGTAGCCTCGGCACCGGCAAACTTTTCCTTGTCGGTCTTGCGGCCCTTCACCACGGGGATGGCCAGATCCTGCTCGCAGACATCTGCGTAGCAATTCAGCTGCTGCTGGGTCTCAGCCTCAGCCTCGGCGCAGTCTCGTGGATGGTGTGGCCTTCCTGCCACCAGAACTCGCGGCTGCGCAGGAAGGGGCGGGTGGTCTTTCCCAGCGGACAACGCTGCACCACTGGTTGTACTTCATGGGAAGCTCACGGTAGCTGTGCAGCACGCGGACCAGTGGTCGCAGAACATGGTCTCGCTGGTGGGACGCACGGCCAGACGCTCTTCCAGCTTGTCGGAACCGCCCATCGTGACCCACGCCACCTCCGGCGCGAAGCCATTGACCAGTTCGCCCTCCTTCTGCAGCAGGCTTTCCGGGATCAGCACGGGCATTGCCACGTTCTCATGGCCGGTGGCTTGAAGCGGGCATCCATGTCCTTCTGGATCAGCTCCCAGATGGCCTGACCGTAGGGGCGCAGGATGATGAAACCCTTCACGCTGGAGTACTCCACCAACTCTGCCTTCACGCAGATATCGGTGTACCACTGTGCGAAGTTCTCTTCCTGGCTGGTGATCGCCTGTACGAGCTTCTTTGAATCTTTTGCCATTTTTGCTTTTTCCTCCTAAGGCCGTGCGCCAAACGGCTTGCGTTCCGCACGAACCATATTAAAAGCCCCGTCCATGCAGTGCGGCCGGGTGCCGCACCAGAAGGCAGGGCTTTTTGACTGAATCAGTTCTGCGCGTGGCTGTCCACAAAGTTTACCACATCGCCCACGGTGCGCAGGGACTCGATGGCATCGTCCGGCACCTCAATGCCAAACTCATCCTCCAGCGTCATCACCATATCCACGATATCCAGACTGTCGGCCTCAAAATCGCTCATGATGTCACTGTCCATCGTGATCTTTGCCGGGTCAACATCCAGCTGCTCCGCCAGCAATGCACGGATTTTTTCAAAAGTATCCATTCCTGTGGTCTCCTTTTTGCAGTTGTTTTGCCTGTCCTGTACACCGGTGCCGTGCGTGCGGCTGCCGTGACGGATGCACCCGCAGATGCTGCGCGGCCCCGGACTGTACAAAACTCTCTCTTTTTTTATATCCCATGCCATGCGTATTGTCAAGCCCTGTTTTCCATTCTGGCAGATTCCTTTGCGAAAAATTGCCGGAAAGGTGCATTTTCGCTTGACAGGAGCGCTCCGGTTTCTTATCATTATAGAGTAGCGAGTTTATAGGGACTGACCACAAGTCCATGAAGGAGTTTGAGCATGAAGCTTTCATTTACCAAAATGCAGGGCTGCGCTAACGATTATATCTATCTGGACTGCCGCAAAAGCGGTGTGCCGGAGAACATTGCAGCCCTTTCCGAAAAATTGTCCCGGCGGCATTTTTCATTGGTGCGGACGGCATCATCTGCATCTGTGCTGCGCAGACGGCGGGTGCGGACGGCATGATGCGCATTTTCAACGCCGATGGCAGCGAGGGCAGGATGTGTGGCAACGGCATCCGCTGTGTGGCTGAATGGCTGTACACCCACGGCATTGCCAAAGAGACCCTTGCCATTGATACCCTCAGCGGCCTGAAGACCGTCACCCACAAGGTGCTGGCCTGTGCAGGTGGAGATGGGCGCTTACAGTGCCATGCCTGCCAGCCTGCCTGCTGTGAACATGGGCGAAGAACCGCTTGTGGACAAAGAACTGACCGCGGACGGCAAACGTGGCATGTGACCTGCATCAGTGTGGGCAACCCCCACTGTGTGACCGTGGTGGAGGATGTGGACAGCCTGAAGCTGGAAGAGATCGGTCCGGCCTTTGAGCACCACGCAAACTTCCCGGAGCGCATCAACACCGAGTTCGTGCAGGTGGTGGATGCCACCCACCTGAAGATGCGGGTGTGGGAGCGCGGCAGCGGCGAGACATGGGCCTGCGGCACCGGCACCTGCGCCACCGTGGCGGCTCTGACCGAGCTTGGCATCTGCCCGGCAGGCGAGGACATCCATGTGCAGCTGCGCGGCGGTGTGCTGACCATCCGGGTGTTGCCCGGCAGACAGCTGCTGATGACCGGCGCCGCCGAGACCGTGTGCGAGGGCACGACAGAAGTGTAAGGAAAACGAAAACCTCTCAGTCGCCTGACGGCGACAGCTCTCCCGAAGGGCGAGCTTTTCCACATCAAGAGGAAAAGTTTTTCTTCACAACAAAAAAGCTCCCCCACTCGGGGGAGCTGGCATCGAGCGGACGCGAGATGACTGAGAGGGTCATACCAAAACAGAATCGAGGGAAAGTACTATGAAGATGAACAAACACTATAACGAGCTGAAGGCAAGCTATCTGTTTGTGGACATTGCCCACAAGGTGGCCGCTTATCAGGAGGCACACCCGGAGAAGGAGATCATCCGTCTGGGCATTGGCGATGTGACCCAGCCGCTGGCAAAGTGTGTGGTCAAGGCCATGCACGATGCAGCCGATGAGATGGGCACCAAGGAAGGCTTCCACGGCTACGGCCCGGAGCAGGGCTACCCCTTCCTGAAACAGGCCATTCAGGCTACTACGCAGGCCGCGGCACCCAGCTGGCAGAGGATGAATTTTCATCTCTGATGGTGCAAAGAGCGATCTGGCCAACGTACTGGGCCTGTTCGATGTGGACAACACCGTGCTGGTGCCGGACCCCGTTTATCCCACCTACGTGGACGATAACGTGACCGATGGCCGCAAGATCATCTACAGCCGCACCAGTCAGGAGAACGGCTTCCTGGGAATGCCGGATGAGAATGTGAAGGCTGACATCATCTATATCTGCAGCCCCAATAACCCCACCGGTGCCGCCTACACCCGCGACCAGCTCAAGGCATGGGTGGACTACGCCAAGAAGAACGATGCCATCATTCTGTACGATGCTGCCTACGAGTGCTTCATCTCGGACGAGAACCTCGCCCGCAGCATCTTCGAGATCGAGGGTGCACGGGAGTGTGCCATTGAAATTTGCTCCTTCTCCAAGATCGCAGGCTTCACCGGCACCCGCTGCGGCTACACCGTGGTGCCCAAGGAGCTGGAGCGCGAGGGAATGAACATCAATAAGCTGTGGCTGCGCCGCCAGACCACCAAGTTCAACGGTGTGCCTTACGTGGTGCAGCGCGCCGCCGCTGCGGTGTTCACCGAGAGCGGCATGGCCGAGATCCAGCAGAATTTGGACTACTACCGCAAGAATGCCAAGGTCATCGCGGACGCTCTGGACGAGTGCGGCGTGTGGTACTGCGGCGGCAAGAACAGCCCCTACATCTGGCTGCGCTGCCCCGGTAACATGAAGAGCTGGGAGTTCTTCGACTGGCTGCTGGAAAACTGCGGCGTGGTCGGTACCCCGGGCGTGGGCTTCGGCGAGTGCGGCGAGGGCTACTTCCGCCTGACCGCTTTCGGTGACGCCGAAAAGACCAAGATGGCCGCCGAGCGCATCAAGACCGCCATCAAGGCACTGTAAAACCTAAAAAATGCACCTGCTGTCCGTTTTGGACGGCGGGTGTATTTTTGCGCATTCTCTTGACAAATCCGTATTTACTGTATATACTGTACATATACAGATAAAACACAAAAGCCAAAGGAGCAGCCGATGGAACTGTTTATCAACAACAAAAGCGGCGCGCCTATCTATGACCAGATCTACAACCAGATCAAGCAGCAGATCATCAGCGGGGCTTTGCAGCCGGACGAGGCCATGCCTCCATCCGGGGGCTGGCACGGGATCTGCGCATCAGCGTCATTACCACCAAGCGCGCCTACGATGAACTGGAAAAAGAGGGCTTCCTTTACGCAGTACCGGCAAAGGGCTTTTTTGTAGCCCCTAAAAACACCGAGCTGCTGCGGGAAGAGAACCTGAAAAAAATTGAAGCGCACCTTACCGAAGCTGTGAAGCTGTCCGCATCCTGCGGGCTGAGCAGGGAAGAGCTGCGGGAGATGCTGGAACTGCTGTGGGAGGGCTGAACATGAACGCACTGGAACTGCGGGGACTTACAAAGCACTATAAGGACTTTACCCTCGGACCGCTGGATCTGACACTGCCCGGCGGCACCATCTGCGGCCTGATCGGTGAAAACGGCGCAGGCAAAAGCACCACCATCAAATTGATTCTGGACATACTGCAGAGGGACGGCGGTACCGTGACCATTTTGGGCAGGGACAACCGCACCGATCTTGTACACACCAAGGAAGAAATCGGTGTGGTGCTGGGCAGCGAGGGCATCCCCCTGTGCCTGAACGCAGAGCAGGCAGGCAAGGTGATGGCGGGCATCTACCACAATTGGGATGCCGCTGCCTACACAGAATTTTGCCAAAAAATTTGAGCTGCCGGAAAAGAAAAAGTATAACGACTACTCTACCGGCATGAAGATGAAGCTGTGCATCGCCGTGGCGCTGGCGCACCACCCGAAGCTGCTGCTGTTGGACGAAGCACCAACGGGCTGGACCCGGTGGTGCGGGACGAGGTGATCGACCTGCTGCTGGACTTTGCCCGGGACGAAAACCACTCCATCCTTATCTCCTCCCACATCGTCAGCGACTTGGAAAAGCTGTGCGATACCATCGCCTTCCTGCACAAGGGCAGGCTGCTGCTCTGTGAGGAAAAGGATGCCTTGCGGGAGGAATACGCCTTGTGGCATGGCACGGCGGCGCAGCTGGCGGCGTTGGATGCACAGGTGTACGGCAAGCGGGTCACCCCCTACGGGTAGAGGCGCTTGTGCGCCGGGATGCAATGCCCGCCGGGGCAGAGCTTACCCCGGTAAGCATTGAGGAACTGTTTGTGCTGATGGTGAAAGGGGAGTGTGCTGCATGAAAGGCTTGCTGTTAAAGGACGCATATCAGGCATGGTATTATGCAAAAATGGTCGTTGTGGCAGCTGTAGTCATGATGGGTGTGGGCGTGATCTCGATGATGAACGGGGCCAATTTCTTCATTGTCTATGCGGGCTTTCTGATGGGCATGATGCCCATGACCCTGCTGGCCTATGATCAGGCCAGCAAATTCAGCGAATACAGTGCCGCGCTTCCGGTCACAAAAGAGCAGCTGGTGGGCAGCAAATACATCGTTGGTCTGTGTGGGCTGGTGCTGGCGGAACTCTTCGCCGCCGCAGCCCTTGGCGTGGCAAGCCTGCACTGGACAGCTGTGGACCATGCGCTTGTGGTTTCCACGCTGGTGCAGGTAGGCATGACAACGCTGCTGAACAGTGCCGTTCTGCTGCCGTTGAATTACCGTTTTGGCTACGAAAAGGCAAAATATGCGTTTTATTTTATGGTCGGCCTGGTTGCGGCTCTGATGGTGTTTGGCGTGTCCGCCAATGAGGACGGCCTGGCCCGGAACCTTCTGCCGCAGGGCGTTCCGCCACTGGCTCTGCTGGGCATTGTACTGATCGTTCTGGGGCTGTACTCCCTCTCTTGGCGGCTGTCCGTTGCATGGTACGGAAAGGCAGAGCAGTAAAATGAAGAAAAGTCAGATCGCGGGTATCCTGTTCGGCGTTGCCATGGGCGTTTTTGTTCAGCGTGTCGCTGGGGACAGTGGGTTTTGTGCTGGGCGCCAGCTTTGCAATTCTGGGCATGGTGATGTTTAAAGGGCTGGATGACCCACAGGATAAAAAGTAAGTTGTAAAAAATGCGCCGCCCCTGCCGGGAAATCTTCTCCGGCAAGGGCGGCGCTGTATTTATTTTTCGGGCTTTTCGGCGTTTTTCTGTGCGGATTCCAGCTCCTCCACCCGCTTTTGCAGGGCGGTGATCTTGTCGTCCATTTTCAGGAACGTCCACACCAGAACAGCCAGCACCACCGCAGGCGGAACCACCATCAGCAGGGACTGCTGGCACCAGAGCAGCAACGAATAGCCGCCGAACACGGTAAAGAGGAACACGGCAAACAGGCTTGCAGCCAGTACAGCAAAAAATCCCATATAAATGCCCTCTCTCGGCTTATTCCTCGGTCTCGTCCTCTTCGTCCGGGTCCAGCTCGATGCTGAACACGGCTTTCTTCAGTTTGCCGCAGCCCTGCGCCTTCAGGCCGGATTTATAGGGCTCTCCGGCCAGATACAGGGCAAACCGCCCCTCACACAGCATTCCGGCAATGCTGGTGCCTGCGGTACCCACGGTGGTGTCGGTGGCTTCATCGGTGGGCTTTGTCGGGGTCAGCTCTGCAAGGCTCACCTCAAACAGCTCGCTGCCGTCCAGATCGGTCTCCAGCGTGATGTGGTTGTCGTGGCGCTGGAACAGCGCTTTATCGGAAGTCAGCGGTGTGACGGTGCTCACAGTGACCACAGCCTTTTCGCCGTCGATGCGGGTACGTCCGGCGGGCAGGGTGGTGATGTCCCGCGCCATGATGTACTCAATGACGGTGTCGAGATTGTCGCTCACGCCAGATAGTTGGGCAGGTTGTTCAGGGTATCGTAGATCATAGAAGAACTCCTTTATCGTGCAAAACAAGGTTCACCGCCTGCATATAGCACAGACGGTGAACCGGAATTTTAAATTTTATTCTGCGTCCTTCGGGTCGGTCATCAGCTCTTTGATGCTGGGCACCACGCCGCCCAGATTCTGAAGCTCCGAAGGATGATGATCTTGGTTGCCTTGCCGTTGGCCACCTTGGCCAGAGCTTCCAGACTGCGGATGGCCAGAACCTTATCGCTGGGCATGGCCTCGTTCAACAGGCGGATGGCATCGGCATTGGCCTTCTGCACGGCCAGAATGGCCTGTGCTTCGCCCTCGGCTTCCAGAATGCGCTGTTGCTTCACAGCATCCGCGCGCAGGATGGCGGCTTCCTTTTCGCCCTCAGCGGCGGTAATGGCGGCCTGCTTTTCACCGTCGGCTTTCAGGATGACGGCGCGCTTCTCGCGCTCAGCCTTCATCTGTTTCTCCATGGCTTCCTGAATTTCACGCGGCGGGATGATGTTCTTCACTTCCACGCGGTTCACCTTGATGCCCCACTTGTCGGTGGCTTCGTCCAGGATGGCGGTGATCTTGCCGTTGATGACATCGCGGCTGGTCAGGGTGTGGTCCAGCTCCATTTCGCCGATGATGTTGCGCAGGGTGGTGGCGGACAGGCTTTCGATTGCCGCAATGGGCTGGTTGACACCGTAGGTGTAGAGCTTGGCATCCATCACCTGAAAGAACACCACAGTATCGATCTGCATGGTAACGTTATCGCGGGTGATGACCGGCTGAGGGGGAAAGTCTGCCACCTGCTCCTTCAGGCTCACCTTTTTGGCGATGCGCTCGATGAAGGGAATCTTAATGTGCAGGCCTGCCGACCATGTGTCGGAGTAGCTGCCCAGCCGCTCAACGACATACACCTTGGACTGGGGCACGATGACGATATTGGTGATGATCACCAGCAGGACGACAAAGACCAGCGCGAGGATCAGAAAAAACATGACCATAGTGGTTCTCCTTTTTCAGATGGGTGCAACGTTTCAGCGCAGAACGCAGATCACGCTCTGCGGCTTTCGGTCAATACGGGCTCCACGATGAGCAGGGTGCTGTGCAGTTCGGTCACACGGCAGCGCTGCCCGGGGGTGAGAATGTCGCCGGGAGTGGCGCAGCGGGCATTCCAGTCCACGCCGTCCAGTCGCACACGGCCCGGCAGGTCGGCGGTGACGGTGGTCAGCACGGTGGCCTCCCGGCCAAGGTTTCGGTCGCCATTGGTGGGGGTGATTTTCTGGCGCAGCTTTGCACCAGCGGCCGGAACGCCAGCAGGCACAGAATGCTTACCACGATGAACACCAGGGCCTGCGCCCGGAACGAATCCGTGAACAGGCAGGTGAGCAGGGCGGCAGCTGCGCCGACGGCGAACCAGACGGAGGTCATGCTGAAGGTGGAAGCCTCCAACAGCAAAAAGCCCACCACGGCAGCCAGCCAGAGAAATGGAACAGTTCATGGTTCTCCCTCCTTATGCCCCTATTATAGAGTATCCCCCGGGTGGAAGGTCAAGCGTTTTTTACTGGAACGTTGCGCAGAAAACGAAATAAAGAACAAAAACTCCCTCAGTCACGGCTTTGCGTGCCAGCTCCCTCAGAGAGGGAGCCTTTTGCGTAACCGGGAAGGTGAATTAGCCTCCCTCTTTGAGGGAGGTGGCATCGCGTCAGCGATGACGGAAGGAGTGAAAAAGCCGCTGCACAAAATATGTGCAACGGCTTTTCTCAAATCAGGTGATATCGTAATAGCTGTGGTTCGGATTGTGGCCGTTCTCCTCCACCACGATGGTAAAGCCCATGGGGTTCACCTCCGTGTGCTTGCCGGAAGCCAGCGGCTCCACGATGATGTGCTCCGAGCGGTTCACGATGACCTCAGCGGTTTCCGCTTCGCCTACGCGCTGGTAGTGCAGGATGCCGTCCTGCGCCCGCAGCACCCGCAGCTCACCGGTGCGGAAGGCTTCGCAGCTGTGGCGCAGCTGCGCCAGCTGTGCCAGCACCGGCTTCAGGCGCTTTTCGTGGCTGTCCCAGCAGAAGAAGGCACGGTTGAAGGGGTCGCGGTAGCCCTGCATCCCGATCTCATCGCCGTAGTACAGGCAGGGCACGCCGGGCAGCGTGTAGATGATGGCATAGGCCATGCGCAGGCGCAGCATCCCTTCCTCGTAGCTTCGCCGACCACACAGCGGCCGCTCTGCCACTCGCGGCCCCGACCGTTGGCGGGCTCGTCCGCGATCACGGTGAGGGCGCGTTCGGTGTCGTGGGTGGAGAGAAAGTTCAGCGCAGTGTCCATGGCAGGGGCGGGGTAGTGCTCACAGATGGACAGAATTTCGCCCATGGCCTGCTCGGCGGGCTTACCCTTTACAAAGTCCAGCACAGCGTTCTTGAAGGGGTAATTCATCACGCTGTCCAGCCCCTTGCCCAGCAGATAGGTGCGGCGCTGGCCAAAGCCGTATTTGGTGGTGGCGTCCTCCCACACCTCGCCCAGCAGGAACTTCTCCGGGCTGACCCGCTTGACAGCGGCGCGGATCTTTTCAATAAAGTCGTCCGGCAGCTCGTCGGCCACATCCAGACGGAAGCCTGCGGCACCGCGCCGCAGCCATGTGTCAATGACACCGCCCTCGCCGGTGATGAACTCCACATAGGAGGGGGTCTCTTCGTTCACCTCGGGCAGGGTCTCGAAGCCCCACCAGCTGCGGTAGCCGCCCTTATACTTGGGGTCAAAATCGTACCAGCTGCGGTAGGGGGAGTTGGGGTCGCGGTAAGCGCCGCCATCCCCATAGCGGCCTCGCGGTTGAAATAGCGGCTGTCGGAACCGGTGTGGCTGAACACACCGTCCAGCACGATGCCAATGCCGTACTTGGCGGCCTCGCGGCAGAGCACCTCGAACTCCTCGTTGGTGCCCAGCAGCGGGTCTACGTTGAGATAGTCGGCGGTGTTGTAGCGGTGGTTGGAATGCGCCTCAAAGATGGGGTTGAGGTAAAGGTAGTCCACCCCCATCTCCCGCAGATAGGGCAGCTTGATGCGGATGCCTTCCAAGTCGCCGCCGAAATAGTCCTCGTTCAGGTGGCCGCCGGTCTCGTTGGGCTGCCAGAAGGGTTCGGCGTGTTTGTCGGCCTGATACAGCCGGTCCGGGAAAGGCATGGGCTTGTTCTCAATGCCCTCGCAGAACCGGTCCGGGAAGATCTGATAGAACACCTTGCCCTTGATGCACTCCGGGGTCTGGAAACCGGCATCGTAGACGGTGATCTGCCACTTTTCGCCTTCCTGCCAGCTGACAACGCCGCAGTTGTCCGGCCCGCGGTAGATGCGGCGGAAGTCGGTGTAGAGGTCGAAGTAGTAGAAGTACAGGCCCGGGTCGTTCAGCGGCAGCTCCACGGAAAAGTGGTTCTGCTGGGGGGTCTGGCCGTCGAACTTCATGCGGTAGTGCACCGGCACGTCGTATTTTCCCTCCTTCTGGAGCACCAGATGAGGATCGACATAGCCCAGCTCTTCCGGGATGCACAGGGTCAAACGTACGGTCTGACCGGCCCGCAGTGCGCCAAAGGGCTGCTTGAAATAGGGGTCGTAGCTATTGAACAGACAAGACAAAGCAGGGTCGTCCTTTCTCAAAAAAAGCCCCGGCGGGCCAAACGCCGCCGGGGCAGATGGATTTTTTAAGGGAAAAATTACTTGCCCATGGCACCGGGGAAGCGTACCAGATGTCGTGTGCGTAATCCAGCACAGAGCGGTCGGCGCTGAAGATGCCGCTGTTGGCAATGTTCTTCAGGCTCATGTGTGCCCACTTTTCGCGGTCGGCATACAGCTTCTGCAGGTCGGCCTGTGCGCGGCGGTAATCCTTGAAGTCGGCCATGACCATATACGGGTCGCTGCTGCGCAGGTTCTCGGTCACTTCGTGGAAGTTCTCGCCGTTCCAGCCGCGCTCCAGGAAGTTCAGAGCGTTGTTGCAACATCGTCGCCCATGATGAAGCGTTGGGATGGTAGCCCACCTGCTTGAGGTTGTTCACCTCGGGGGTCAGCATACCGAAGATCAGCTCGTTCTCCTTGCCGGCAGCGTCTGCGATCTCCACGTTTGCGCCGTCCAGAGTGCCCAGAGTGATAGCACCGTTCAGCATGAACTTCATGTTGCCGGTACCGGAAGCTCGGTGCCTGCCAGAGAGATCTGCTCAGAGACCTCGGCTGCGGGCATCAGGTGCTCGCTCAGAGAGACGCAGTACTCTTCCAGATAGACCACGCGCAGCTTGTCGCGCACAGCGGGGTCATTGTTGATGAGGTCGCCCAGCTTGCAGATCATGCGGATCATCTGCTTTGCCATGTAGTAGCCGGGAGCAGCCTTTGCACCGAAGATATAGGTCTTGGGGATGAAGTCGGCGTTGGGGTTCTCCTTCAGGTACAGGTACTGGGCAGCGATGTTCAGCGCGTTCAGGTGCTGGCGCTTATACTCGTGCATACGCTTGACCTGACAGTCAAAAATGGAGTTCGGGTCGATGACCTGACCGGTGCTCTTTGCCAGATAGTTGGCAAAGCTGGTCTTGTTCGTCAGCTTGATCTCGTTCAGGCGCTTGAGAACGGTCTTGTCGTTCTCGAACTTGTTCAGCTTGGACAGATCGGAAGCATCATGCTTGTAGCCGTCGCCGATGGTCTCGTCCAGCAGCTTGCACAGGCCGGGGTTAGAGGCCAGCAGCCAGCGGCGGTAAGCGATGCCGTTGGTCACGTTCTTGAAGCCTGCGGCTTGAACAGGTAGTAATCGTGGAAGACGCTGTCCTTGATGATCTGGCTGTGCAGCTTGGACACGCCGTTGATGCTGTTGGCGGTGTAGGCGCAGATGTTTGCCATGCGCACCTGATTGTCGCCGATCAGTGCCATATAGTCGATCTTGCCCTTGTCGCCGGGGAAGACCTTCTCCAGCTCTGCGCGGGCGCGGCGATCCATTTCCACCACGATCTGGTAGATACGGGGCAGGGTCATCTTGAAGATGTCCACGTTCCACTTTTCCAGAGCCTCAGCCATGACGGTGTGGTTGGTGTAGGAGAAGACCTTCTGGCAGATGTCGAATGCCTTGTCCCAGCCAAAGCCGCACTCATCCAGCAGAATGCGCATCATCTCGGGGATGGCGAGGGTGGGGTGGGGTGGTCGTTCAGCTGGATGGCCACCTTATCAGGCAGGTTCTCGAGGGTCGCATAGCTGGACAGGTGGTTCTGGACGATATCGCCGATGGATGCGGCAGACAGGAAGTACTGCTGGCGCAGGCGCAGGATCTTGCCCTCAACATGGTTATCGTTGGGGTACAGCACCTTGGAGATCAGCTCTGCATTGGCGTTCTTGCTCATTGCAGTGTTGTAGTTGCCCAGAGAGAAGCTGGACATATCAAAGTCCGGGGCCTTTGCCTGCCACAGGCGCAGCTTTGCAACGCCCTTGCCGTCGTAGCCCTGCACATACATATCAGAGGGAACAGCCATGACGCTGTTGTAGTTGGTGTGCTGGATATAGTGGAAGCCGTTGTCCCAGTTCTCGTGGATCTCGCCGTCAAAGCGCACTTCTACAGCCTGATCGGGGTGGCTCTTCAGCCAGACCTGACCGCCGGGCAGCCAGTTGTCGGCACGCTCCTGCTGCCAGCCGTCCACGATCTTCTGCTTGAAGATGCCGTACTCGTACAGGATGGAGTAGCCGGTGCCGCAGATGCCGGTGGTGGCCATGCCGTCCAGATAGCAGGCAGCCAGACGGCCCAGACCGCCGTTGCCCAGACCTGCATCCGGCTCTTCCTCAAAGATGCTGTCAATGTTGATATCAGCGTCGGACAGGGCCTTTTTTGCCACCTCGTCCAGACCCAGGTTCAGCAGGCTGGTCTTCAGACTGCGGCCCATCAGGAACTCCATGCACAGGTAATACACCTGCTTGGTGCCGGTGCCAATGGCCTTGGACTGGAACTTCTTGTGGTTCTCACTCATCATCTGGCGGCAGATCAGAGCCAGAGAGCGGTAGATCTGCTGGTTGGAAGCAACACTCAGCTCCACGCCGTACTCGCTGGTGAGCTTGTCCTGAAGAAGTTTACCGAATTCTTTCGATGTCATAAAGGTACTCCTATCCGCATAAGTTTTCAGCTTTGCTAAAATAATTGAAATAATTGGCGCCTGCAGGCACTTTCCCTCACTTGCTCTGCCGCCAACATAACAAAGATATTATAATATGGCAGAATGACAAATGCAAGGAATCAGGGGATTTTTTCTGTAACTGACATTTTTTTATTGAACTTTCTGATAAATATGCCAAAATTTCAAAAAATACACTTTTTCTTGATGCTTATTTATATTATAATAGGGAAAGAAAGCTGTGTTCCGAAACATTTTCGGGGACAAACTCCGGGAGAAATGTGCCGGGTAACTCGCCCGGCGGGTGACAAGACACCAAAACGGTACCGGGAACGGTACCGTTTCCCGGCAAAAATCAGAAGATCACTGCCCGCTGCGGGCAGAAAAGGATAAAAAGGGGAAACAGATATGGTCAACAAGGTACGGGTGAACATTGCAGGTACGCCGTATGCCATTGCTACGACGGACCCGGAAAAATATATTTTGTCGCTGGCGAAAAAGCTGGATGAAGACATCACCAAGCTTTTGGACGATAATGCGAATCTTTCGGTGACTAAGGCGGCGGTGTTCTGCGCCATGGATTATCTGGACGAATACCGCAAGAGCACCGGCAGTGCTGAGAATATGCGCAGCCAGATCCAGGATTACATTGCGGATGCTACCCGCGCAAAGCTGGCGGAAGATAAGGTCAAAGCAGAGAATGAGGTGCTGCGGCGGGAAGCTGCCGCCCTGCGCGAACAGCTGGAAAAGATGCGCAATAAGGAAGCCCGGCGCGAGGAGCGCGCCCAGCAGGCGGCACAGCAGTCTGCTGCCGAGGGCGAAGCGGACAAGGCGGAATAAGCCGTTTACAGGATAAAGGAGAAGTATGTCAAAGATCGAGATCCTTGCCCCGGTGGGCAACGAAGAAATGCTGCGTGCCGCTGTATTCAGCGGTGCCGACGCAGTGTATCTGGGTTTTCGGGTTTCAATGCCCGCACCAGTGCCAACAATTTTAACGCGGATACGCTGAAAGATGCGGTCGCCTTCTGCCATGCGCGGGGCGTGGCTGTGCATGTGGCGCTGAACACCACCGTCTATGGCGGCGAGCTGCCCGCGCTGGAACAGGCCATCCGTGCCGTTGCAGCCAGCGGTGCCGATGCGGTCATCTGTCAGGATCTGGCAGTGGCAACGCTGATCGGTAAAATTGCACCGCAGCTGCCGCGCCACGGCTCCACCCAGATGAGCGTGCACAGCCTGCAGGGTGCGCTGGAGCTCAAGGAGCTGGGCTTCACCCGCGTGGTGCTGGCCCGTGAGCTGAGCATGCCCGAGGTGGAGCATATCACGAAGCACTGCGGCATCGAGACCGAGTGCTTCGTGCACGGCGCGCTGTGCATGTGCGTCAGCGGCCAGTGCTACATGTCGGCCTTTCTGGGCGGACGCAGCGGCAACCGCGGTTCCTGTGCCGGCCCGTGCCGCCTGCCGTTTGAGGCAAATGCCCTGCCGGAGGGCAAGCCGGGCCGCTGCACCACCTGCCTTAAAGGATAATTCGGTCATTGATAAGCTGGACAAGCTGCAGGCGCTTGGCGTGGCATCGGCAAAAATCGAGGGCCGTCTGCGCACGCCGGAGTATGTGGCGGCGGCAGTCAGCGCCTGTCTTGCAGGCCGCGAGGGCCGCGCTACGACCGCGACCTGTTGAAGAATGCTTTCAGCCGTTCCGGCTTCACCTCCGGCTATCTGGATGGAAAGATCGACGGCACCATGTTCGGCGTGCGCAGTGAAGCAGATGCAGAACAGACCAAAAAGACCCTGCCCATGCTGCGGGAGCTTTACCGCCGTGAGCGCAGCCGCGTGCCGGTAAAGATGAAGCTGGAAATTGAAGAGGGCGGCGAAAAGCTCACTGTCACCGATGCAGACGGCAGCAAGGCCTTTGCCTATGGGGATGCAGAGCCGCAGCCTGCCCGTACTGATCCCACCGAAAGCCTGCACCGCAGCCTTGCCAAGACCGGCGGCACGCCTTTTGCGGTGGAAGATCAGGATATTACCGTGGAAATGGACGGCGGGCCGTGGTTTATCCCGGGCGGTGCGGTGAACGAGCTGCGCCGGGAAGCGCTGGATGCCCTGCTCAAAAAGCGGGAAGTGCTGCGCCCGTGGCCCACCACCGAGGAGCATGTGCCTGCCCTGCCGCTGCGCACTCTGCCGCCCCACCGTACCCTGCGTGCCCGGTTTGAGAGCTGGGAGCAGGTGCCGGAGCGGGCGCTTGACGGCATCGAGTATCTCATCCTGCCCATTGCGCAGGCCGACCGCGTGCCCCGGGAATGGCGGGCAAAGACCCTTTTGGAACTGCCCCGGGTCATGTTTGGCAAGCTGGAAGAGGATACCGCCCGCCGCATCGCGGCCACGCAGGACTCCGGTTTTGCAGGCTATGAGGTGAGCAATATCGCCCACCTGCGCCTGTGCCGAGGCCTGCCCATGAGCGGCAGCTTTGGCCTGAACATCACGAACCAGCTGGCCGCGCAGTTCTACGCGGACAACGGCCTTGGTTCCATGCTCATCCTGCCCGAGGTGAAGGACAGCGACATCAGCACCATTGCGCCCACCCATAACGGCAGGCCGGTGCCCACCGGCGTGCTGGTGTACGGCCATATGCCGCTGATGGTCACCCGTGCCTGTCCGCTGCAGAACATCCACGACTGCGCCCACTGCGATAAGACCGGCGTGCTGACCGACCGCAAGGCCAAGAAGTTCCCAGTGCGGTGCGGCCTTGGTGTGCGCACCATCTATAACCCTGTACCTATTTATATGGGGGATAAGCCGGGCGCTTTGACGGTGGACTACGGTGTGGCTTACTTCACGCTGGAAAGCCGGGAGGAAACGGCCAAAATTCTGGAGATGATCCGCACCCATGCACCCTTTGAAGGTGATTTTACCCGTGGGTTGTATTTTAAAGGTACGAACTGAAACTCCTTCCGTCATTGCTGACGCAATGCCGCCTCCCTGAGGGAGATGTCGAGCGTATGCGAGACTGAAGGAGTTGCTATAAAATCAAAACGAGGTATACTATGGAACCCATCACAGTAAAATATAAGGTATTGGACACCCGTGCCAAGGTGCCCTCTTACGCAACCCCCGGCTCTGCTGCAGCCGACTGTGCGCCGTACTGGACGCGCCGCTCACCCTTGCCCCCATGGAGCGGGCACTGGTGCCCACCGGCCTTGCCATCGAGCTGCCCGGCCCCACAGCGTGGCACTGGTGTACGCACGCAGCGGCCTTTCCATCAAGCACGGCCTGTGCATGGCCAACGGCGTGGGCGTGGTGGACAGCGATTACCGCGGCGAGCTGAAGGTGCCCATGGTCAATCTGCAGGGAAGCCTACACCATTCAGCCCGGTGAGCGTGTGGCCCAGCTGTGCATCGCACCGGTGTACACCGCTGCCTTTGTGCCTGCCGAAGAGCTGGGCGATACCCAGCGCGGCGAGGGCGGCTTTGGCTCTACCGGAAAGTGAGATGGAATCATGAACCTGATCTTAGCTTCCGGCAGCCGCGCAGGCGGGAGCTGCTCTCCTTATATACCACCAATTTCACCGTCTGCGTCAGCGACTTTGACGAAAGTACAGTGCAGGCCGCTACGCCTGCCCATCTGGTGGAACAGCTGGCCCGGGGCAAGTGCCTTGCCGTTTCGGCCCAGCACCCGGGCGCTGTGGTCATCGGCTGTGATACGGTGGTGGATGTGAACGGCGAGGTGTTTGGCAAGCCCCACAGCGAAGAGGACGCAAAGCGGATGCTGCGCGCCCTTTCCGGTGCCACCCACGAGGTGCACACCGGCGTGTGCATCTCGGACGGTGCGCGCACGGAAAGCTTTGTGGACAGCTGCCGCGTTACCTTCTTCCCGCTGGGGAAAGAGGAGATCGACTTCTACGCTTCCACCGCCGAACCCTACGATAAAGCCGGTGCCTATGCCATTCAGGGACGGGCGGCCCTCTGGCTGGACCGTATTGAGGGCGACTACTACACCATCATGGGTCTGCCGGTGAGCCGCACCGTACAGCTGCTGGCACATTTTGTGTGATAAAACTGGAAAAAACGAAGAAAACTTGCGCAAACGCTTGAGAAATCATTGCCTTGCGGCTATAATAGAACCGTGTTATTCTGCGCAAAGGCGGCACAAAAGGCTGCCGGATGTTCTGGCGCTATAGATAAAATGGGAAGCATAAGGAGAATTTTTACAATGGGCCTGTTTTCTAAAGATGTAGGTATCGATCTGGGTACCGCAAATACTCTGGTATATATGAAGGGCAAGGGCATCATCATGCGGGAGCCTTCGGTCGTGGCTGTGGATACCAAGACCGACGAGGTACGCTGTGTGGGTGCCGAGGCAAAGGCTGTCATTGGCCGTACCCCCGGCAGCATCGTGGCTGTGCGTCCGCTGAAGGATGGCGTGATCGCTGACTTTGACATCACCACCAACATGCTGGAAAATTTCCTCAAGAAGGCATGCGGCAACAGCATGTTTCTCCCGCCCCCGCGTGGTCATCTGCATCCCGTCCGGCGTTACCGAGGTGGAGCGCCGCGCTGTGCGCGAGGCTACCCTGAAGCCGGTGCCGTCAGGTGTCCGTCATTGAGGAACCCATGGCAGCAGCCATCGGTGCGGGCCTGCCCATCAGCGAGCCTACCGGCAGCATGATCGTGGATATCGGCGGCGGCACGGCTGAGATCGCTGTGATCTCTCTGGGCGGCATCGTGGCCTCCCGCAGCGTGCGCATGGCAGGTGATATGTTCGATCAGGCCATCATCGCCTTCATCAAGCGCAAGTACAACCTGCTGATCGGTGAGCGCACCGCAGAGCAGATCAAGATCGAGATCGGCTCCGCCTATGCGCTGGACCCCGAAATGACCATGGAGATCAAGGGCCGTAACCTCGTGGACGGCCTGCCCAAGAACATCGTCGTCCACTCGGAGGATGTGCGCGAAGCTCTGCTGGAATGTCTGGTCAAGATCACCAGCGCCATCAAGGAAACGCTGGAGCGCACCCCGCCGGAGCTGAGTGCGGATATCATCGACCGCGGCATCACCCTGACCGGCGGCGGCGCACTGCTGCGCGGTCTGATCAGCTGATCCAAAGCGAGACCGGCATCGACGTACACATTGCGGAAGACCCGCTGGACTGCGTGGCTAAGGGTGCCGGTGCGGTGCTGGATCATGTGGATGTCCTGCATGACGTGCTGGACACCGACGGCGGCCACATGTAACACGGGCAAGGCCCACACTTGCGGAAAAAGGCTCTTTTGCGCAGCGTCTGCGCTGATTTCCGCTGCAAACAATGTCTCTTGCGCGGATGGCAGGGCTGTCCGCGCTTTTCTTATGGCATGGCATCCACCCGAAACAGGAGGGTACTCCCTTGAAGGATTTTTTTGACACATGGAAATTTAAGATACTGGTAGCCGTGGCGGTGTTTCTGGTGGGCATTATGGCCTATGCCGGTGCCAACGGACGGCTGACTGCTGCCCCGCAGGAACTGCTGGGCGTGGTGCTGATGCCGCTCCAGAAGGTCACATCGGCACTGAGCGGCGGCATTGGCTCGGTGTGGGAAAAATACACCAGCATCGATGAGGTCATGGAACAGAACGAACAGCTGGAAGCGGAGAATGCTGAGCTGCGCCAGCAGATCGTGGACTATGACGCATCAAGCGGAAAACGAAGCCTACAAGGCGCTGGCCCGCATTCAGGATTCCAACACCGAAGCAAGCTATATTTCTGCCTTTGTGATCGGTCGCGACCCGCTGGATGAGTTCGGAGGCTTACGCTGGACTGCGGCACGGTGAACGGCGCAGCCGTGAACGATGCCGTGATCAGCGATAAGGCTATCTGATCGGCATGGTGGTGGAAGCCGACACCACCAGCTGCAAGGTGATGACCATTCTGCACCCCAGCTTCAGCGCTGCGGGCGTGGTATCCCGCACGCGGGAAAACGGCATTATCAATGGCAGCACCGATTATGCCGGTGACGGCCTGTGCGTGCTGACCAATCTGGAACGCGCCACTGAGACGAAGATGGGCGATCAGGTGATCACCACCGGTCTTGGCGGAGTGTTCCCGCCGGATCTGCTGGTGGGAACCGTGCAGAAGGTGGAGCCGGAAGTCAGCGGCAAATCTTCCATTGCAGTGGTGCGCCCGGGTGCAGACCCGCGCACGGTCAAGCACGTATTCGTTATTACCGACTATTAAGGGGGCGCATTTGTATGGAATCACGCCGCATGCGCAGCCGCAGCCAGATCCTGAAATGGGTCTGCTACGCGGTGGCACTGTTTGTGTGCGCGGCACTGCAGACGACCCCAGGCCTGCTCCAGCTGGGGCAGGCAAAGCCGCTGTTCATTCTGCGCTGTGTCTGGCTGTGGCCGTGTATGAAGGCGAGTTTGCAGGTGCGCTGTTTGGTGCCGTGAGCGGCTTTTGTGGGACTACACCGCCGGGCGCACCGTGGGTATGCTGGCGCTGGAACTGCTGTTGCTCTGCTTTGCGCTTTCGGTGCTGGTGCAGGTGTATCTGCAGGGCAGCACATGGAACTTTGCGCTCATCAGCACCGGCACGGCCCTTGTGGTGCTCTCGCTGGACTGGCTGTTCTTCTACTACATGCCCGGCTACAGCTGGGCGCTGAGCCGCTGGCTGACCTTTGTGCTGCCTTCGGCCATGATGACGCTGGTGCCGTCGCTGATGCTGTTCAGTCTGGTGCGGCACATTTACAGCGCATTTAAAATCGACAACGGCGTAGTCTGAACCGCCGGAGGAAACGCGGATGAACCAAAACGAACGAAAAACCGTTGCGCGCCGGATGATCCTGCTCATTGCAGTGGCATGTGTTATCATGGGCCTGTACGTGATGCGGCTGATCTTTCTGCAGCTGGTCAACGGCGACGACTTCAAGGCCAAGGCCACCAACACCACCGACTATAACTTTACGGTCACGGCGGCCCGCGGCGATATCGTGGACAGTGCCGGGCGGCGCATTGCCACCACAACCACCAGCTACAATGTGGTCCTCAACAAACTGCTGATGGGCGACCGGGATCTGGACACCATGCTGCAGCAGATCGTGGAGCTGCTGCGTGCGAATGGCGAGAGCTGGAATGATACGCTGCTGATCGGTCAGGCGGACGCAGCAGGCAATTACGCCTTTACGGACGATGACACGTCCACCAGCGACCAGAAGCAGCTGGCAGACATGAAGGAAACGCTTGGTCTGCAGCAGTACGCCACCGCCAACGATGTAATGGAAATGCTGGTGGAAAAGAACGATCTGCAGGATTTTTCGCCGGAATGGCAGCGTGTGCTGGCCGGCATCCACTACGAGATGGACCGGCAGGCGTTCTCCAATGTGAACAATTTTGTCATGGCGGAGAACGTGAGCGCCTCGCGATGGCCACCATCAAGGAGCACAGCCTGCAGCTGCCAGGTGTGGAGATCGTGGAGACCACGCCCGCAGCTACGACCAGAGCGATATCATCCCGGCGGTGCTGGGCCGTGTGGGCAAGATCACGGCGGAAAAGTGGAAGGTGACCGATTCCAACGGTCAGGTGACCTATCCGCTGCGGGAAAAAGGCTATAACATGAACGATGTTCTGGGCATTTCCGGTCTGGAATCCGTTTATGAGGACGAGCTGCGCGGCAAGGACGGCGTGGAGACCATCACCCGCAATTCGGACGGCGTGATCGTGGATACAAAGCTCACCACTGTGCCGGAGCCGGGCCATACCGTGCAGCTGACCATTGACAGCAACTTCCAGCGTGCCGTGGACAAGGCACTGGCGGACAACATTGATATGATCAACCGCGTGTACAATACCGGCACCATGAAAGCTGCCGCCGGTGCGGTGATGGTGCTGGACGTGAAGGACGGCAGTGTGCTGGCTGCTTCCAACTATCCCAGCTATGACCAGAACCTGTATGCCGCTAACTACAGCGAGTACAGCTCCGACCCGAGCCTGCCGCTGTTCAACCGCGCATTGCAGGGCCTGTATACGCCGGTTCTACCTTCAAGCCCGCCGTGGCGGTGGCTGCACTGGACAGCGGCTCATCAACCAGTATTCTACCGTTTACTGCAACGGCGTGTACAACTACTTCAAGGATTACCACCCCCGCTGTACCCGCCACGGCCACAGCGGCAACATCGATGTGGTGACGGCCATCAAGTGGAGCTGCAACATCTTCTTCTATGATGTTGGCCGCCGCCTGACCAGCGATGTGTACGATGCCTATGCCTACAAGCTGGGTCTTGGCCAGCGCACCGGTGTGGAGGTGAGCGAGGCCGTGGGCCGTCTGACCACCAAGAGCGACTCCAACTATACGGCATCGCTGGATGTGCAGGCCGCCATCGGTCAGGGCAACACGGTGGTCTCGCCCATCCAGCTGGCTACCTACGCGGCAACGCTGGCCAACAACGGCACCCGTTACCGCACCCATTTCGTCAAGGCCATTCTGGACACCAACACCGGCGAGGTGCTCAGCGAGACCAAGCCCGAGGTCATGGATGTGATCGAAGGCACCGGCAACACCTTTGAGCTGGTGCGGCAGGGCATGAAGCAGGTGCCCAGCACCATCAGCGGCAAAATCTCCAGCTATCCGGTGCCGATCGCCTGCAAGACCGGTACACCTCAGCGCAGCGAGACCTATGCGCCCGGTAAGCACTATCTGAATGCCATGATGGTGGCTTACCTTCCGGCGGATGATCCGCAGATCGCCATTGGCATTAGCATTGAGTACGGAGGCTATGGTGCCCGTACCGGTGATCTGGTGGTGGACATTGCAAATGCCTATTTTGCCCTGAAGGATGGCAGCCTTGCCCAGCAGGCCGAAGCGGAAAAGGAAGCCGAGCAGGCCCAGCAGGAAGATCAGGCGCAGACCACTGACCCAGCACAGGCCGCTGCAGGCCAGGCCACCGGCAATGCCGCAGCCCAGCCTGCACAGATGACACCCGCCGCAGACACCGAGCAGAACCCCGATGCCATTGCGCCGGAGAACTGAAAACGGGAGACAAAACCGACACGGGAAAGGGCACTGCAGCGGGGTTTTGAATGGAAACATCCCTGAAAAGAAAACAAAATTGAATATTCTGTATAAAAAACAGTTGTAAAAGATTGGATTTTGTGATATCATTTCAGGCAAAGGACTTTTTTACAAAAGCGTTCCAATCGTTTAGGAAGAGGAGAGGGTAACGGATGACGATTGCACTCATTGCGCATGACTCCAAAAAGGAGCTGATGGTTCAGTTTTGTACGGCGTACTGCCGCATCCTGAGCCAGCATAAACTGGTAGCGACCGGCACCACCGGTAAACTGATCGCAGAAGCTACCGGCTTACAGGTGCAGCGCTTTCTGGCCGGTGTGCAGGGCGGCGACCAGCAGATCGCATCCCGCATCGCCTGCAATGAGATCGACCTGTTGCTGTTCTTCCGTGATCCCATCAACGCAAAGCCCAGCGAACCCAACGAAATGACGCTGCTGCGCCTGTGCGATGTGCACAACATTCCCATGGCCACCAACATTGCTACTGCCGAGGTACTGATCCACGCTTGGAGCGCGGCGATCTGGATTGGGCGCGATATCGTGCATCCCCAGAACTGACAAAACGATTTGGAATGGTTCCGCGTGCGCTGCGCATATTCAGCGGAAACTATATTGATAATGTGAAAATCGGGAACATCTGCGGATGTTCCCGATTTTAATTTTCACGGGAATGGGGTCCGAACCGCAGAATGCATTTCTGCCGCCGTGCGGCTGTTTCCGCAGGAAGCAAAAACAGCAGATGCCGTGTGCCGCAGCGGCCTTGCCTGTGAAAAAAAGAATTCCGGAAAATCCGCAGATTTCCGGAATTCTAATATAAAAATAATGTTTCCGCTGAATATGGCCAGAGTGCAACAGAGGCCATTTGAAACGTACGGTTAAACTTTAAAATCCTCGGCCATCTCCGCCACATCTTCCGGGGCAAAATCGCCAAGCGGCAAGATCAGCCGTGCCAGCGTTTCCTGCGGCAGAGCTGCAAGAATCGTGCTGTCATCACTGCCGGTGCCTGCGGGCGGGCAGACGGTGTGCACGCCGTCTGCACCGGTCTCCACCCGGGCACGGTGAGTGGTTGCCACATATTGCATCCCAAGCTTGTCTGCAGCCGTCAGCAGGGCGGCAAACAGCGGCGTGCCGCCTTCGCCCAGAACGTCTGCGTCCTGCCCGGCCAGTGCTTCGGCGTTCAGCACGATGCACTCGATGCCAAGGGCCTCTGCTGCCTTTTTGGCGCTTTCCGCATCGGCGGTCTGTTCTGCTGCCAGCCGCACGGCAGCGCCCGCCACGGCAAAGCCCTGCTGCTGTAAAATGCGCACAGCTACGGCGCATTCTCTGCTGCCGTCCATCTGCACCAGAACCTTATCCTGACTCTCGTAGGTGTCGAACCCACTGCCGGGCAAAAATGTGTCGCTCATGTTCCCTGCCTCCCGCCATGTGCTTTGCTTTGGGCCACGGCCAGCTGGTCGCAGCGTTCGTTCTCCGGGTGGCCTGCGTGGCCCTTGACCCAGACGTAGGTGATCTTGTGCCGGGCTTCCTGCTCCAGTGCCTGTGCCCAGAGGTCCGGGTTCAGGCAGGGGAGCCATCTGTTTTTTTCCAGCCCCGGCGCTGCCAGTTTTTGGCCCAGCCTTCTGAAGCCCATTGATGACATACTGGCTGTCGGAGCACAGCCGTACCTCACACGGCTCCTTGAGCTGGCGCAGTGCTTCGATAAAGGCTGTCAGCTCCATGCGGTTGTTGGTGGTGCTGTCGTCGCCGCCGCTCAGCTCTTTTTCGTAAACTTTGCCGTTAAAACGGTAGCGCAGCACGGCACCCCAGCCGCCCGGGCCGGGATTGCCGCTGCATGCGCCGTCGGTGTACACTTCGACCTGCTTCATGCGGTTCTCCTTATAAAATGAGTTGCTTCTATTTAGCGCTATTTTCCGGCTTCTGTCAAGTGCGAATGTATATTCCGTGCCGGAGCTGCCAAACCTTGGAATTGACAAAAACGCCGGGAAATACTATACTTATCCTAACAAAATGCGTATAGGGGCGCACCGCAGGCGTGTGCCCGGGCGTCCAACAGAAAAGCCACGGTCGCATCGAGCAGATGGACCTATCTGGCACAAAACCTCTTACGGAACAGGCAGCGGTTTGCAAAAAACACGCTGAGAAATAAATTCTATACGGTGCATCCAACGGAAGCCGATGCGATTTTTCAAGGTGCTTCCCATGCACAGCGCGGCTGTTTCCACAAGCGGGGACGGCCTGCGCTGTAATTATTTTGGAGGTCAGAATGGCACAGTCGAAAGAAAATACCAATAATTCCGCACGCAGCAAGGCAGCAGCAGCTGCTCAGAGCACCGGCGCACCCGCCGCGCAGACGGGCGAAAAGCGCCCCCGCACCACCCGCCGCCTTATTATAACCGTCGGCCCCGCCGCCCGCAGCAGCCCAGAGAGGCTGCTGTGCCCATCCACATCTACCCGCTGGGCGGTCTGGGCGAAGTGGGCAAGAACATGACCGTGTACGAGTGCAACGGCGACATGATCATCGTGGACTGCGGCCTTGTGTTCCCGGACAGCGACATGTACGGCGTGGACATGGTCATCCCGGACTTCACCTTTGTGGTGCAGAACAAGGATAAGATCAAGGGCCTGCTCATCACCCACGGCCACGAAGACCACATCGGCAGCATCCCGTATCTGCTGCAGAAACTTGACCTGCCCATCTATGGCACCCGCCTGACCTGCGGCCTGATCCGCAACAAGCTGGAGGAGTTCGGTCTGGCAGGCAGGACCAAGTTCGTGGAGATCACCCCCAGACAGAAGATCAAGCTGGGCTGCTTTACCATTGAGCCCATCCATGTGAACCACTCCATCCCGGATGCGGTGGCCTTTGCCATCGACAGCCCGGCTGGCACCATCATCCAGACCGGCGACTTCAAGATCGATTACACTCCGCTGGCCTGCGGCGTCACCGACCTGTCCACGCTGGCCGAGTACGGTCAGCACGGCGTGCTGGCTCTGCTGAGCGATTCCACCAACTCCGAGCGTCCGGGCTTTACCGCCACCGAGCAGAAGGTGGCTGCAGGCGTGCGCAATCTGTTCGCCCGTGCCCGCAACAAGCGGATCATCATTGCCACCTTTGCTTCCAACATCTACCGCGTGCAGCAGATCATCGATCTGCCGTGGAGGATGGCCGCAAGGTGGCATTCAGCGGCCGCAGCATGGTGAACAACACCGCCATGGCGCAGGAGCTGGGCTATATGCACATCCCCGGAGGGCACCTCATCAGCGTGGATGAGCTGAACCAGTATCCCCCGGAGCAGGTAGTGCTCATTACCACCGGCAGCCAGGGCGAACCCTTGAGTGCCCTTTCCCGTATGGCATCCTGCAGCCACCGTCAGGTGCGCGTGGGCCCCGGCGACTTCATTATCATTTCGGCAAATCCCATTCCCGGCAACGAGAAGAGCGTGACCAAGATCGTCAACGGTCTGCTGCTGCTGGGGGCAGAGGTCATTTACGAGAGCATGTACGATGTGCATGTTTCCGGCCACGCCTGTCAGGAAGAACAGAAGCTCATGCTCACCCTGACGAAGCCCAAGTATTTCCTGCCGGTGCACGGCGAGTACAAGCAGCTCAAAAAGCATGCCCTCACCGCCGCAAGCCTCGGCATCCCCACCAGCAACATCCTCATTGCGGAGAACGGCTCCAATGTCATTCTCAGCCAGGACGAGATAAAGCTGGGCGAGCCTGTCACCGCCGGTGCAGTGATGGTGGACGGCCTTGGCGTGGGCGACGTGGGCAATGTGGTCCTGCGCGACCGCAAGCACCTGTCCGAGGACGGTCTGGTCATCATTGTGGCCACCGTGGACAGCAAGACCGGCAAGGTGCTGGCCGGCCCGGACCTTGTGAGCCGTGGCTTTGTGTATGTGCGCGAGAACGAGAGCCTGATGGACGGTGCACAGAGCATCGTGGAAAATGCGCTGGACCGCTGCGTGGATGAACATGTGCGCGACTGGAACAGCGTCAAGACCCGCGTGCGCGAGGCACTGAGCAGCTATATCTATCGGCGCACCAAGCGCAGCCCGATGATCCTTCCCATCCTGATGGAGGTCTGATCCGGGCACGCTGCCGCAAACAATGCGGCGGAAGGCAGGAGATTTGATGAAACAAAAACCAAGATGGACATTGGAGATGCTCACCGCCAGTCTGGCCGTGCTGTGCGGCCTGCTGGTGCTGGTGCTGCTGATCCAGCGGCCCACGGCATGGCTGGCGCTGCTGGCACTGGTGGTGCTGTGGGGCGTTGTGGTGGTGCTGTTCCGCTGCCAGCTGCGCAAGTGGGTGGCCCGGTGGATGTGCGGCGGCAGCTTTGAAGGCTCCAAGCTGCAGTTCAGTCTGGAGCCGCTCTCTCAGCCGGCCGCGCTGCTTTCCGGTGAGACGGTGCTGTGGTACAATGCACAGTTCCGCACCCGCCTGTTGAACGGGCAGGATGCGCTGGTGAACCGCGTGCAGAAGGTGCTGCCCGGCCTTGATCTGCAGCAGTGCCGCAAGCAGGAGGGCCAGCTGCTGACCCTCGCGGACGGCATGTGGAGCGTACACAGCTCCACGGTGCCCGGCGATGCGGAGAGCATGACCCTGCTGGTGCTGAACGAGGAGACCGCCCTGCGCAAGGTGGAGGCGGAATACAAAGCCAGCCGTCCGGGCTATCTGGTGTTTCTGGTGGACGGCTACGACGATGTGTTCGGTGACATGCTGGACAGCGAGCGTGCCCGCCTGCTGGAAGGCATCAACCGCACGCTGGAGGATATGATCGGCCGGGGCAGCGGCTTTTTGCGCCGTGTGGCCAGCGGCCGCTATATCGCTGTGGTGGAAGAGCGCCAGATGGAGCAGTTCGCCAACCGCGGCTACGATGTGCTGGACAAGATCCGTGCGCTGGATCCCAGCGTGAACCTTTCGCTGTCCATCGGCATTGGCCGCGGGGCCAAGACCCTGCGGGAAGCTCAGGATATGGCCGTGCAGGCGCTGGATATGGCGCAGGGCCGCGGCGGCGATCAGGCCGCTGAAATGACACCGGACGGTTTTACGTTCTACGGCGGCGTGAGCCACGGCGTGGAAAAGCGCAGCAAGGTGCGCAGCCGCATCGTGGCCGATCAGTTGGTGAAGCTGATCAAGGAAGCAGATCATGTAGTCATTATGGGCCACCGCATGAGCGATCTGGATGCCATCGGCTCCGCCGAGGGTGTGCTGCGCATCTGCAAAATATGCGATGTCCCGGCGGTGATCGCGGTGCGGCGTGACGCTACCCTTGCGGGCAGCCTGATCGATGCATTGTGCCGTGCAGGCAGAAGGACGACTTTATCGACCCGAAGGACGCACTGCCCATCATCTCCAAGCGCACCTTGTGCATCGTGGTGGATACATATCAGGTGGGCCTTGTGGAGAGCAAGGATATTCTGGAAAAATGCGGCAAGGTAGCCGTGATCGACCACCACCGCAAGGGCGTGGGCTACATCGAGAACCCGGCGCTGGTCTGCCATGAGCCGTATTCTTCCTCGGCCAGTGAGCTGGTCACGGAGCTTTTGCAGTACGTGGGCGAGCGCGACGACAAGCCCAACCGTGTGGAAGCCGAGGGCCTTTTGTCCGGCATCATGCTGGATACCCGCGATTTTACCCTGCACACCGGTGTGCGTACCTTTGAAGCTGCCGCTGCGCTGCGCCGCTATGGCGCGGAGACGGAGCGGGTGCGCCAGCTGTTCGATGTGACCATGGTGGAGTACAATGCCAAGGCAGATCTGGTGGAAAAAGCACGCATGTACAAAAATTGCGCGATCTCCGTCAGCGGCGAGGTGGCACCGGAAGCCCGCGTGGCCATTGCACAGGCGGCAAACGATCTGCTGACCATTCAGGCGTGGATGCCAGCTTTGTGGCAGTGCAGGTGGGCACAGGCGTGAACATCTCGGCCCGCAGTCTGGGTGCCGTGAACGTGCAGGTGATCATGGAATCTTTGGGCGGCGGCGGCCACCAGACCATGGCAGCAGCACAGCTCAAGCATATCACGCCGGAAGCAGCCCGTGCCCGCATCGAAGGTGCCATCGACAAATACTATGCATCGCAGAAAAAGGGCGATGTAGAAGGAAAATAAACGGAACAGAGAGGATCACACCCATGAAACAGTACGATTACCTGATCGTTGGTGCCGGCCTTTACGGCGCGGTCTTTGCACAGGAAGCAAAAAAGGCAGGCAAGAAGTGCCTTGTGATCGATAAGCGCAGCCACATTGCAGGCAATATCTACACGGAGCCGGTGGAGGGAATCAACGTCCACCGCTACGGTGCACATATCTTCCACACCAACAACAAGGCTGTGTGGCAGTATGTGAACCAGTTTGCAGAGTTCAACCGCTACACCAACAGCCCGGTGGCAAACTACCACGGCGAGATCTACAACCTGCCCTTCAATATGAACACCTTTAATAAGATGTGGGGCGTTGTTACCCCTGCCGAAGCCAAGGCCAAGATCGAAGAGCAGAAGAAGGAAGCAGGCATCACCGACCCGCAGAATCTGGAAGAGCAGGCCATCAGCCTTGTGGGCACCGATATCTACGAAAAGCTTATCAAGGCTACACTGGCAAGCAGTGGGGCCGCCCTGCACCGAACTGCCGGCCTCATTATCAAGCGTCTGCCGGTGCGCTTCACCTACGACGACAACTACTTCAATGCGTTGTATCAGGGTATCCCGGGCGGCGGCTACACCGCATGGTGGAAAGATGCTGGACGCACCGAGGTGCGGCTGAATGTGGACTAATCTGGCCGACCGCGAAAATCTGAACGCTCTGGCCGAGAAGGTGGTCTACACCGGCCCGGTGGATGCCTACTTTGACTACAGGCTGGGTGCTCTGCAGTACCGCAGCGTCCGCTTTGAGACCGAGGTGCTGGACACCGACAACTATCAGGGCAACGCGGTGGTCAACTATACCGATGCGGAAACTCCCTACACCCGCATCATCGAGCACAAGCACTTTGAGTTCGGCACCCAGCCCAAAACGGTCATCAGCCGCGAGTACAGCGCTGAGTGGAAGAAGGGCGACGAGCCGTACTACCCTGTCAATGACGAGAAGAACGGTGCCTGTATGCCGAGTACAAGAAGCTGGCCGATGCGGAGCCGGACGTGATCTTTGGCGGCCGTCTGGGCGAGTATAAGTACTATGACATGGACAAGGTCATTGAGGTGGCTCTGGACGTGGCTGCAAAGGAACTGGCGTAACCGCTTCCCGGGCAGAATGTGGTCGTGTGGGGCAGGCTTTTTGCCTTTTGCAAGAAGCATGGCCGCCGGATGTTCTCTTTTGCGTGCCAAAGAGAACCAGAAAGCACCCGCTACTTTCGAGGCGCGGGAGGCACGAATTAAGGGCTGCTCGCCTTAATAATCCCAAAGCGGTTGGGCTCCATACAAAAAATCCAAGTCGCTGCGCTAAAGGATTTTTGTGTTACGCCGATTTAAAGTCGCTGCGCGACGGCCGCAGGCCGACAGCAGCATATGTCGTTTGCCGTTACGACCCCTCCCGTGAAAAAGTAAATCAGAAAATCCGCAGATTTTTCTGATTTACAAATTAAAAATAAAATTCCCGCTGAATATGGCCAGAGCGGAGCGGCGGCCATTTTAAATGGTCAGGCGCTTCCTCTTGCCCAAAAGCGACAAATGCGCTATACTATAAACACAACAACTGCACCGGTTTTCCGGTGAGAAGTGAGGGATACTATCATGAAAGTGATTCTCAAGCAGGATATCAAGGGCATTGGCAAGAAGGACGAGATCCACGAGGTCTCCGACGGCTACGCCCGCAACTATCTGTTCCCGCGCAAGCTGGCCGCTGTGCAGATGCCAGCGCTGTGAACGTTGCCCGCAGCAAGGAAGCTGCTGCCGATTTCCACGAGGCTGAGACCGTAGCTGCTGCCAAGGATCTGGCCGCAAAGATCGAGGGCAAGACCGTGACCATCAAGGCCAAGGGCGGTGCATCCGGTCGTCTGCACGGCAAAGTCACCGGCAAGGAAGTTGCCGATGCTTTGGCTCAGCTGGCAGGCGCACCCATCGATAAGAAGAAGATCGAGCTGGAGACCAAGGACATCAAGGATGCCGGTGTGTTCAACGGCAAGGTCCGTCTGCACGTTGGTGTGGTCGCTTCTTTCAAGATCATGGTGGAAGTGGAACAGGCCTGATTTTTCTGCCATCTGCGCCCCCTCACAGCAGGGGGCGCTTTTTGGCTTTTCAGCGAAATGATGCAAAAGGATAAACTACCATGCCGAACGAACGACATTATTCCAATGAACTGAATCTGGAAAGCGTGGGCATCAACCTGCCCTACAACATGCAGGCAGAGCAGAGCGTGCTGGGTGCGGTGCTGCTCAAACCGGAAACGCTCACCGACTTGGTGGAGATCATCCGGCCGGAGATGTTCTACACCCGGCAGAATGCGCAGATCTACTCCGAAATGCTGCGCCTGTTCACCGCCGACCAGACCATCGACTTTGTGACGTTGCTGGACGCTGTTATCTCGGACGGCGTGTTCCCCAGTGCCGACGAAGCAAAGGTGTACCTGACCGGCCTTGCCGAGACGGTGCCCAGCATTTCCAACGTGAAGGCCTATGCCAGATCGTGCAGGAAAAGTATCTGGTGCGCCAGCTGATGGGCGTTGCAAAGGACATCCTGCAGGATGCCGGAGATGAGCCGGATGCGACCTGCTGCTGGAAAACGCGGAGCAGCGCATTTATGAGATCCGCTCCGGCCGCGATTCCAGCGCACTGACACCGCTTTCCTCCAGCATGGTGGAGACCCTGACCAACCTGCAGAAGATCAGCGGCCCGGATGCGGACAAATACAAGGGCATCCCCACAGGCTTCCGCCTGCTGGATACGGTGCTCACCGGCCTTGGCCGCGGCGACCTCATCATCCTTGCGGCCCGCCCCGGTATGGGCAAGACCAGCTTTGCGCTGAACATCGCCACCCGCGTGGCCATGCAGCAGAAGGTGCCGGTGGCCATTTTCAGCTTGGAAATGACCAAGGAACAGCTCACGAACCGCATCCTTTCTGCTGAGGCCGGCATCGACAGTCAGGCATTCCGCACCGGTGCCCTGCGCGCCGAGGACTGGAATATCTGGCCCTTGCCACCGAAAAGCTGCACGATGCACCCATCTATATGGACGATACCTCCGGCATCACCATCACCGAGATGAAGGCGAAGATCCGCCGGGTGAATCAGGACCCCACCCGCCCGAATGTGGGCTCATCGTCATCGACTATCTGCAGCTGATGACCACCGGCCAGCGCAGCGAAAACCGCGTGCAGGAGATCAGCTCCATCACCCGAAACCTCAAGATCATGGCAAAGGAAATGAATGTGCCCATCATCGCACTTTCTCAGCTGTCCCGTGCGGTGGAAAAGCAGGGCAACAATTCCAGCCACCGGCCCCAGCTTTCCGACCTGCGCGATTCTGGTTCTATCGAGCAGGATGCCGACTGCGTTCTGTTCCTGTACCGCGATTCCTACTATGCCAGCCAGAACCCGGACGGCGCTGAGGTGGATGCTGATACGGCAGAGTGCATCGTGGCGAAGAACCGTCACGGCGAGACCAGCACGGTGCCGCTGGCTGGGATGGTGCCCACACCCGCTTTATGGATGTGGACTTTAAACGCTGATGAACAATGAAAAAATTCTGGCGCATGTGCGCATGTTTGTTCTGCGAGAAAAGCTGCTTTGTCCGGGTGAGCCGCTGCACTTGGCTGCAGCAGTGTCCGGCGGGGCGGACAGCATGGCACTGCTGCGCATCCTGCTGGCCCTGCAGCCGGAATTCGGGTTTGTGCTTTCGGCCTGCCATGTGAACCACGGCCTGCGCGGTGAGAGCGCTGACCGGGACGAAGCCTTTGTGCGGGCGGAATGCGCCCGGCTGGGTGTGCCGCTGCGGGTGTTCCATGCTGCAGAGATGGCCGACGAAGTGGGCCTGCCGTCGGAACATGCCGGGGAGGACTGGGCGCGCCGCCTGCGCTATGCCTGCTTTGCGCGTTTGTGCGGGGAGGGGATAGATGTCGTTGCAACGGCCCATACTGCAAATGATCAGGCTGAGACCTGCAGCTGCGGGCGACCGGGCGACGGCTGCACGGTGCGGCAGCATCGGCCAAAGCGCGGGTGCTACCTGCGGCCATTGCTGGCTCTTACCCGGCAGGATACCGAAAGCTTCTGCCGTGCAGCCGGGCAGGCATGGGTCACAGATGAGACGAACGCGACCGATGCCTATGCCCGCAACCGGGTGCGCCGTGCGGCGCTGCCTGCGCTGCAAAGCACCAACGGCGCAGCGGCGGAAAACCTTGCCCGCTTCTGCGAGAAGGCAGCCCGCGCGGATGCCTATTTTGCCCGGAAGGCCGAAGAGCTGCTTTCTGCTGCACGTCTGGATGCGGCACAGGCTGCCATCAAAAGCCCGGAAGCCTGTACGGTGTGGCGGCTGGGCCCGCTTTCCGCTGCGGATGCGCTTATTTTGGAAGCAGCCATGCACTCGCTGACGGCTCCCGTGCGTGACGCAGAGGAAAAATATGTGCAGCTGCTGTGCGGCCTTGTGCGGCGCGCAGCGGTGCGGTACAGCTGACTGACCGGGTGCGCTTTTGTGCCGGAGACGGATGCTTCTGGCAGGAGATTGTGCCGGAACGGTCCCGGCAGCAGGAAGACAAACGGCCGGAAAGCCAGCCCTTTCAGCCGGAAAAACAGGCAGAATACTGCCTTGCGGGCGGCTGGAAGGTGACTGCAGGGCTTTTTACGGCTGATTTTGAAGAAAAAATACAAGTCGTTCATAAAAAAGACTTAAAAAATCAGGCGGATTATGCTAGAATAACTACGTTGTATGCTGGTCTTGTCCTGCGCACTCGCCAGCCGGGAGATGTCTACCGCCCGGCGGGGCGAAGTGTACACAACCGGCTGCGCAAGTGGATGAACGAAACGGGCATCCCGGCCAGCCAGCGCGATCAGCTGCCGCTGCTGGCGGCGGGCAGCGAAGTACTGTGGGTCTGCGGTGCAGGCTTTGCCGAGGCCTTGCCCCGGATGCAGACACTGCGCAGGTGCTGCAGATGGAAATGGAACATAGGGAGGAAATAACATGAGTATGCATGATGATATCAAGACTGTTCTGGTCAGTGAAGAAGAGTTAAAGGCAAAGGTTGCTGAGCTGGGTGCCCAGATCAGCAAGGATTACGAGGGCAAGAACCTTGTTCTGGTGTCCATCCTCAAGGGCTCGGTGGTGTTTATGGCCGACCTGATGCGTGCGGTGAGCATTCCCTGCAGCATCGATTTTATGGTGGTGTCCAGCTACGGTGGCAGCAACACTGTTACCAGCGGCCTTGTAAGATCATCAAGGATCTGGACGGTGATCTGTCCGGCAAGGATGTGCTGATCGTGGAGGATATTCTGGATACCGGCGTCACCCTCTCGAACCTTGTGCCCATGCTCAAGATGCGCAACCCCAACTCGGTAAAGATCTGCACCATTCTGGACAAGCCCAGCCGCCGCAAGGCCGATATCCAGCCTGACTACGAGGGCTTCCAGGTGCCGGACGAGTTCGTGGTGGGCTACGGTCTGGACTACGATGAAAAGTACCGCAACCTGCCTTATGTGGGTGTGCTCAAGCCTGAAGTCTACGAGAAGTGATTTCTCACACTATAATTCATCCAAGAACTGGAGTTGATTTTTTTGCAATCCAAAAGACCCCGTTTCAATCCGCTGATCCTTGCTCTGGCGCTGGCGGCGGTGCTGATGGTCTGGTCGGTGCTGGGCGGCACCGGCTCTGCCAGCAGCTCTTCCATGGAATATTCCACGGTGGTGCATTATTTTGAAAGCCTGCAGGTCACGCAGTTCTCGCTGGACCTGAACACCGGTGTCATCACCATGAACCTCAAGGAAGGCGGCAAGAACAACCTGCCCCTGCCCGATACCACGTCCCAGAGCACCACGCAGGCCACCGGCGGACTGCTGAGCGGTATGCTGTCCTCCTCGGATGAGGATACTGCTGCGCAGAAGAACAGCGACGGCACTGTGACTGTGCGCTACAAGCTGCCCTATGCATCCATGTTCGTCAAGTATGTAGGCGACTACATTGCCGCCTACGATGCCGCAAACCCGGATGCTCCCATGGTGTACGATTATACCCCTGTCAAGGAAAACATCCCATGGATGGAGATCCTGTTCTATCTGGCAATGCTGGGCTGCACCGGCTTCTTGCTGTTCTCCATGATGCGCGGCGGCGCTGGCGGCGGCGGGATCATGAACGTTGGCAAAGCCAAGGTGAAGGACGAGCACGAGAACCAAAAGACAGCCACCTTTGCCGATGTTGCCGGTGAGGACGAGGAAAAGGAAGAGCTGAAAGAGGTCGTGGAGTTCCTGAAAAGCCCGGAGAAGTTCAACACTCTGGGTGCCCGCATTCCCCACGGCGTGCTGCTGGTAGGCCCTCCGGGCACCGGCAAGACCCTGCTGGCCCGTGCCTGCGCCGGTGAGGCCGGTGTGCCGTTCTATTCCATTTCCGGCTCTGACTTTGTGGAAATGTACGTCGGCGTGGGTGCATCCCGCGTGCGTGACCTGTTCGATAAGGCAAAGAAGTCCATGCCCTGCATCATCTTCATTGATGAGATCGATGCTGTGGGCCGTCAGCGCGGTGCCGGTCTGGGCGGCGGCCACGATGAACGCGAGCAGACCCTGAACCAGCTGCTGGTGGAAATGGACGGCTTTGAGGCCAACGACGGCATCATCGTCATGGCGGCCACCAACCGTGCCGACATTCTGGATAAGGCCCTGCTGCGGCCGGGCCGCTTTGACCGTCAGGTCTATGTGGGCCTTCCGGATGTCAAGGGCCGTGAGGAGATCCTCAAGGTCCACACCAAAAGAAGCCGCTGGCCCCGGATGTCTCTCTCAGGGTCATTGCACAGCGCACCGCAGGCTTTGCAGGCGCAGACCTTGAGAACCTTGTCAACGAAGCGGCTCTGCTGGCTGCACGCCGCAACCGCAAGGCATTACCATGGAGGATATCGAGGAAGCTCCATGAAGGTGATGGCTGGCCCGGAGAAGAAGAGCCGCGTTGTGACCCCGGAGGAAAAGAAGCTGACTGCTTACCACGAGGCAGGCCACGCTGTGGCGGGCTTCTACTGCAAGCATCACCCCCGTGTGCACGAGATCACCATTATCCCGCGTGGTCAGGCTGGCGGCTACACCATGTATCTGCCTGAGAAAGACCGCAGCTACGTGACAAAGGGCGAAATGTTCGAGGATATTGTTTCCAGTCTGGGCGGCCGCGTGGCCGAACAGCTGATCCTGGAGGATATCTCCACCGGTGCTTCCAATGATCTGCAGCAGGCCACCAACATTGCCCGCCAGATGATTACCAAGTACGGCTTCTCGGAGCGGCTTGGCCCTGTGGTGTACGGTACCTCGCAGGAGGAAACCTTCCTGGGCCGCGATCTGGGTCAGGGCAAGGGCTACAGCGAGACCACCGCTGCCGAGATCGACGGCGAGATGCGGGATATCATCGATGAAGCCTACGAGACCTGCCGCCGCACCCTGACCGAGCACATCGATCAGCTGCACGCGCTGGCACAGGCCCTGATGGAACGCGAGAAGCTCAACGAGCAGGAGTTCAACACCATTATGGCGGGCGGCACATGCCCCCGCGTGAAGGCGATGAGCCGAAGCCGGACAGCCTGCTCAGACCGTGCAGGCTGCCACTGCAGAGACCGCTCAGCAGGCCGAAACTGCTGAACCTGCAGAGACCGCTGAGCCTGCCGAACAGGCCGAAACGGCCCAGCCGCTGCCGGAGACCGCTGCACCGGAAACGCCGGATGCACAGACCCGCAGAACTGATTTGATCCAATGGAAGGAGCGAGTGTCGTGGAGGAAAATTTTAACCCGGTCGCACGGACCCGCGCAAACTATTACACCCCCGGCAGCCCGGTGCAGTTCGTCTGCGTGGAGCTGCTCAAGGGTGATGTCAGCGGGGAGCACGCGGTCTGCCTGACCTTCAAGAATATTTCCAAGGTGACCCTGACCGCGCTGGAGATCCACTTCAAGTGCAAGGGCGTGGACGGCGTGATCCTGTGCGAGGACCGGTTCGAGTACCGTGACTTGGAAGTAAAGCCCGGCGAACTGTTTGGCATGGACGATGCGGTGTTCGTTACCGCAAAGGCCATCACCAGCGTGGATGTTTCGCTGTGCAACGTGTACAACGGCAAGCGGGTGGTGCATCTGGACGGCATCAAGCGCGTGCGCCTGCCTGCCCCCAAGCGCCTGTCTGCTGAGCTGGAAAAGGCGCTGGAGACCCGCATGAACCGCCCGGAGCTGAAGTATCAGCGCAGGTGTTTGAAAATGGCTGGTACTGCGCCTGCGGTGCCTTCCACCCGAAGGAGGAGGATACCGTGTACTGCTCGGAGTGCGGCTGCGACCGCATCCTGCTGCAGAACGCGCTGAACACCCTGCTGCAGCCGGAACAGCCTGCCCAGACCGAGCCGGAACTGGAAACGCCTCTTGCCCCGCAGGCCGAAGAGCCTACCCGCATTATGGGCGCAGCGCCCGTGCAGGAGGAGCCGACCCGGATCATGGGTGCACCGTGCCGTGAAGCAGAACCACAGCCGGAAGAACCTGCTGCAGAGCAGACCCGTGTACTGGATGCCGGAATGCGGACACAGTTCCCGGGCAGGGCATCTCATGCAGCTGCGGACGAAGGCACCGTGTGATGCCTGCTGCAGCCCGCTGTGCACAGCCGATATCTCAGCAGCCGGAGCCTGCCTATGACGACGAGGAAGAATACGAGGACGAGCGCGGCAGCGTGGCCGAAGCGCTGATCGCTGGGTGCCGCCTATCACTGCCATTGTCTGTGCAGCAGTGGCACTGTGCGGCTTCGTGTATTACCAGTCGTGCTGTAACACAAACAGCAGCGGAGAGGGCGGTATGCCTTCTCCGCTTTTTTGTATGCCAGAAGAAGGGAGAACCATTATGCCGGAAGAAGCCTTACAGGCTGCCTTTGAGATCAAGACTGCCTGCGATGAGATCAGCCGCCGCCTGCTGCGCTGGCACTGGGAGCACAAACCCGGTGCGCACAGCTTGGTGCATTGCTGGATCACGTTGCACAGCGCCAGCAGGAAAGCCCGGACTACTACGACCGTATGCCGGATCTTTCCGGCAAAAACAGCTGGCAGCAGCTGGATACCACCATTTGTATGCGGGTTCTGCTGGACCCGGAAAAGGATGCCGCCAAACCGCTGGACCTGCTGGGCAATACCAGCAATCCGGGTGCGGCCCGCCGCGCCTGCAATGCTGTGCGCACCGCCCGCAACGAAGCCGCCCACGCCACCGATCACACCGATGCCGCTCAGGCGGCGATCCTGTTCAACGAGGCGGTGGAGAGCTTGGAAGACGGCTATGTGGGCACGGCTTTCCGCGAGAATGAACTTGCCCGCTATTACCGCGATGCAGAAAATTATCTGGCACGCTGCGGCGCAAAGGAGCCGATCGCATCCAGCCGTGCGCCGGAAGAAAAAACGGCTGCGCACGAGCCAGCCCGCCAGAGCACAAAGCAGGGCCAGAACCGCAGCACCCAGAGCCGCAAAACGGCCGGCAGCCGTTCCTCCGGCAGCAGAAGCACCACAGCGCGCAGCAGCTCGGCCAAAAGCCGCAGCACGGCAGGCCGCAAAAAGAAACAGAGAAGAACTGGCAATAAAACCGTGTTCATCATTCTGCTGGTGGTCCTGCTGCTGGGGCTTGCCGTGCGTGCATGGAGCATGGGCGCAGCCTGACCGCCTGTAATGCTCTGCTTCTCAGAAAAAAGCCGTCTTTTGTACACAGTTGCCAGAAAAACAAAAAATGCGTTCGGAATAAACCGGGAAAAGCGCATCTTGCGGGATGGGTGAAAGCGGTTTATAATAAGCATGAAAACGTTTACACATAACAATGCATCCCAAAAGAGAGAAGTACTGCAAATGACCATCAGTGATATTGCAAAAATGGCGGGTGTATCCAGTGCGGCGGTCAGCCGCTACCTGAACGGAGGCCCCTGAGCGAACAGAAGAGGGCTGTCATCCACGAGGTAGTGGAAAAGACCGCCTACCGCCCGGATACCGCCGCCCAGACTCTGCGCACCGGAAAAGTGAATCAGGTGGGGGTGATCGCTCCCAGCATCGGTTCCCAGTCGGTGGGGCAGATCACGGCAGGCATTGCCAGTGAGCTGGATGCAAAGAGCTATCTGATGCTGCTGGGAAACACCGAGCTGGATGCCAGCGGGAATTGGGCTATCTGACTGCTATGCAGCGCAACCACGTGGCGGGCATCATCCTGCTGGGCAGCTATTATACTCCTCAGCTGGCGCAGGCACTGAAAAACTGCCGTGTGCCGGTGGTGGTAACAGGCCAGCGTTTTCAGGATGTGGCCTGCGTGTACAACGACGACCGCACTGCAGCCCGGGAACTTGCCCAGCGGATGCTGGACCATGGCCGCAGAAGGATCGTTTATATTGGCGGTACAGAGCGGGACGATGCCACCGGCGTGCAGCGCCGTGAGGGCGTGCAGGATGCGCTGAACGCTGCCGGACTGAACGGCGAACAGATGCCCCGCATCTGCTGCAACGCCTTTACCATGGAGGAGGGCCAGCGCTGTATGCAGGAACTGCTGGTGCGCTGCCCGGATCTGGACGGTGTGGTCTGCGTGACTGACACGGTGGCCTTTGGCGCCATGCGTGCCCTGCGGGAAGCAGGACGGCATGTGGGGCAGGATGTGGGTCTTGCAGGCGTTGGCGACAGCTGGCTGGCAGCATGATGGAACCGGGGCTGGCAACGGTGCGCTTTTACCAGAAGCAGGTGGGGCAGGAGGCTGCCCGGATCCTGCTGCAGATGCTGGAAGAAAATGGGAGCAGCGGGCCTGTGCGTCAGGTGACGCTGGGCTATCAGATTGTGGAGCGAGGCTCCCTTTGATGATAAAGGATAAAAGTATGGGTCGTAAGCTGATTTTTCTGGATATTGACGGCACGCTGCTGCCGCCGGGTGATATGCTCATCCCGGAAAGCACTCTGGCTGCACTGGATCGCGCCAGAGCAAACGGACACAAGCTGTTTTTGTGCACCGGCCGCAACCACCGCATGACCGAACCGCTGCTGCGGCACGACTGCTTTGCGGGCGCAGTGTGCAGCGCCGGCGGCTATGTGCTGTGCGATGGCAAGACTCTGGTGGATATCCCCATGGAGCCGCAGCAGGCCGAAGGCGTGCGCGCGGCGCTGGAACGCCATGGCGTGGAGTGCACGCTGGAAGCCCGGGATGCCACCTTTGGCGGAAGCAAGATGGCTGAGAGGTGGAAATTTATCCACAAAAAGAACGATGCACCGCTGAACAGCGAAGCGGAGCGCTGGCGCAAAGCCATGGAAGAGGGCATGTCCATCCTGCCGCTTTCCGATTACAAAGGGGAACCGCTGTATAAGATCGTGTTCATTGCCGACCACGAGAGCGACCTTGCCGAGGCAAAGCAGCTCTATGCCGACCAGTTCGTGTTCTGCGAAAGCAAGCTGGACCGCCTGACCGATGGCTTTGTGAATGGTGAGCTCATCAACCGCAAATTTGATAAGGGCACCGGCATCAAGGCAATCTGTGACCATCTGGGCTGCACGCTGGCAGATACCATCGGCTTTGGTGACAGCGATAATGACCTGCAGATGACCGATGTTGTCGGCATCAGTGTGTGCATGGCCAATGGCTCCGAAAACCTGAAAAAGCGGTGCGACCGCATTGCTCCCTCGGTATACGAGGACGGCATTGCAAAGGAGTTCAAGGCGCTGGGTCTGATCTGAAAAAAACAACAAAGGCTGCGGCAGGGATAAGACCCGGGCCGCAGCTTTTTTGCTGCCACAGGGTTTTATAAAACGGAAAAACGTGGTAGAATAAACCAGAATGCCGGGTTCAAAGCCCGGCAAAAGGGAGGAATTGAAATGCGTTCCGTTCTGGAAGTATGTGTGGACAGCACTGCCAGTGCACTGGCAGCAAAGCGCGGCGGTGCAGCAGGCTGGAACTGTGTGCCGACCTGATCGTGGGCGGTACAACGCCCAGCCTTGCGCTGGTGCGTCAGGTCAAGGCGGAGACCGGCCTGCCGGTGCGTGCTCTGCTGCGGCCCCGGTTCGGAGATTTCTGTTACGACAGCTACGAGCTTGCCAGATGGAACAGCTGGCCGCAGAGCTGGTGAAGGCCGGGGCGGATGGTATCGTGACCGGTGTGCTGACCCCGGAAGGGCAGCTGGATGCGGAGGCCATGCGCCTATTTATGCGGCGGCGCGCAGGGCAGCGGAAAAGGCAGGCCGTCCGGTGGCGTGTACCCTGCACCGTGCCTTTGATGTCAGCGCCGACCCCTTTGCGGCACTGGAAACGGTCCGGAGCATGGGCCTTTGTACCATCCTCACCAGCGGGCAGGCGGCGAGTGCCCCAGAGGGAGCGGAGCTTCTCGGCCGACTGGTGGAGCGGGCAGGGGACAGCGTGGAAATTCTGGTAGGTGCCGGTGTCACGGCACAAAACATCCCGGCACTGGCCGCACAGACCGGGGCACATGCGTTCCACCTTTCCGGCAAGCAGGTGCTGCAAAGCCGCATGACCTTCCGCCGCGAGGGTGTGCCCATGGGGCTGCCGGGCTTTTCAGAGTTTGAGGTATGGCAGACGGGTGAAGAAAACATCCGTGCTGCACGGCAGGCACTGGATGCGATCAAGAACAACTAAAACGAAAGCGCTCTCCCACGGGAAACCCCGGCGGAAGAGCGCTTTTTATGATGATGAATTTGAAGGGTGAAGATAGCTTAGTAATGCAGCTCGTCGCCGGTCAGTGCTTCCAGCACCGGCAGCATGGCAGCGGCCTCGGCCTTGGCGGCGGGCAGATCCATATCGCGGTAGTTGCCGCACTCCACTTCGCTGGCACCGGGCACAGCGCCCTCAAAGCCAGCCATGAAGCGGAAGGATTCCACCGTCAGCTCCAGTGCCTCGGCGGGAGTCAGGCCGCGGGTGAGCAGATAGAAGCCGGTGCGGCAGCCCATGGGGCCAACGTAGATCACGCTGTCTTTAAAGGCGCTGTTGCGCGCATAGGTGGCAAACAGATGCTCCAGCGTGTGGGCGGCACCGGTGGTCAGGTAGTCGCCGTGATTGGGCTTTTTCATGCGGATGTCCCATGTGAGAACATCGCCATCCTGACGGCTCAGATACATGCCGCGGTCCAGTTTGGTATGGTCAACACAGAAGCTTGCAATGCGTTCCATGATCTTCTCCTTTGGCTTATGCCTGCAGGCGCTGCACGCTGCCGTGCGCGCAGTCCACAGCGATCATCAGCCGTCGCGGATGTGGCTGGTAGCACCGGCGGCACCCACAACGGTAGGCTTGAGCAGGGCCTTGCCGGCAATGGCAGCGTGGCTGTTCAGCCCGGCTCTTCCACCACCAGAGCGGCGGCATCACGCACGTAACTCAGCATTTCGTTGCTGGTGGAGGGCACCACCAGAACCATGCCGGGCTTGAACTTTGCACGCACCTCTTCCAGCGTGCGGCAGACGCAGGCCTTGCCGGTGGCGCTGGTCACGTCGCATTCTCGCGGCCAACGCCCACACCGGTAGCCAGACAGTTGCCCACCATGTGGATCTTGATCATGTTGGTGGTGCCGGACACGCCCACAGGCACGCCTGCGGTCACAACGGCCAGCTCACCGTTGTGCAGGTAGCCGTTCTCCTTGGCCAGAGAGGTGGACATCTCGATCAGCTCATCGGTGCTGTGTGCCAGAGGCATCATCAGCGGGGTGATGCCCCAGCTCAGGGCCAGCTGACGCTGCACCTGCTCCTTCATCACGCAGGCGATGATGGGCTGTTCCGGGCGGTACTTGCTCAGCAGACGGGCGGTGTTGCCGGACTCGGACACGGTGACGATGGCGGCAGCGTTCACGTCCTTGGCGGTCAGGCAGGCAGCGTGTGCAGTTGCATCGCTCACGCTGATCTTGCCGGTGTTCTCGGCGAGGGGCGCAAAGCGGGCGTGGTTCTCCTGCTCGGTGCGCTCAGCAATGGCAGACATGGTCTTGAGGGCCTCCACGGGGTAAGCACCGGCAGCAGTCTCGCCGGAGAGCATGATGGCAGAGGTGCGTCGTAGATGGCATTTGCCACGTCGGAGATCTCGGCGCGGGTGGGACGGGGGTTCACGATCATGCTGTCCAGCATCTGGGTAGCGGTGACGATGGGCTTGCCAAAGGAGAAGGAGCGCTCGATGATATTCTTCTGAATGCCGGGCAGCTCGGTAAAGTCAATCTCAACGCCCAGATCGCCGCGGGCCACCATGACAGCATCGGCTGCAGCCAGAATGCTGTCGATGTTGTTCACGCCCTCACGGTTCTCGATCTTGGCGATGATGCGGATATCGGAATCATACTCGTTGAGCAGGTTGCGGATATCGTACACATCCTGCGCGGTGCGCACGAAGGAAGCAGCGATGAAGTCAAAGCCTGCTGTGCGCCAAAGATGATATCGTCGCGGTCGCGCTGGCTCATATACGGCATGGACAGATGCACGCCGGGCACATTGACACCCTTCTTGTTCTTGATCTTGCCGTTGTTCAGCACCTTGCACACGATGTCGGTGTCGTTCACGGTGATGATCTGCAGCTTGATCAGGCCGTCGTCCAGCATGATGGTGCCGCCGGGCTGCACGTCCTGCGGCAGGTCCTTATAGGTGATGGAGCAGATCTCCTTGGTGCCTTCCACCTCGCGGGTGGTCAGGGTGAAGGTCTGGCCGGCTTCCAGCATTTCAGTGCCGTTCTTGAAGTCCTTCAGGCGGATCTCGGGGCCTTTGGTGTCCAGCAGGGCGGCGACCGGCTTGCCCAGCTCTTCACGAATGGCCTTCAGCTTTTCAAAGCGGCCCAGATGCTCCTCGTGAGAGCCGTGGGAAAAATTAAAACGGGCAACATTCATGCCGTTGGCGACCAGCTCGCGCAGAACGCTTCCTGATCGGTGGACGGACCCAGAGTGCAGATGATCTTGGTTTTCTCATATACTTTTACTACCTCCAACTACAACTTCACATTCTCTATTTTGCGGCAGGCTGTCCGCTGTCATACAGACAGCTGCACGTGGCCAACGGGAAAAATCCCGTGCTGTGGTACAAAAGCGGAAAAATCCTGTGGTTCAAAACTTTTCCACCTATTATTATATCCGCTGGGATACAATAGGGCAAGGAAACTTTGCGCTGTGGCTGAATTTTTTAGGCGGTCAAGAAATCTTTGCCACGGAATGACGCATTTACGTTTAAAAATGAAAAAAACGCCCGGTCAATTCGTGAACAAATGACGAACATTTTGGTGAAAATGACGGATATTTGCGGGAAGGCGAAAAAGCTTGCATCCGGCACAGGATTTGCTTATAATGATAAGTAAAGATAGTATCACTTATCCGGGGCAGGTCCCCGGAAGAAATGGAGAAAAAACGATATGGAAAAGCGTGTTTTTCTGATCGTCCTCGACAGCTTTGGAATCGGTGCAGAGCCGGATGCCGCCGCCTTTGGCGACGAGGGCACCAACACCCTGGGTGCCATTGCAAAACATCCCAACTTCAACTGCCCCAACCTGCAAAAGATGGGCATGTTCAACATTGATGGTGTGACCGCAGGCGAAAAGACCGCAGCGCCCATCGGCTCCTTTGCCCGCCTGCAGGAGCAGAGCATGGGCAAGGATACCACCATTGGTCACTGGGAGATCGCCGGTGTGGTAAGCCCCAAGCCGCTGCCCACCTTCCCGAACGGCTTCCCGGATGAGCTGATCCACGAGTTGAGGAAAAGACCGGCACAAGGTGCTGTGCAACAAGCCTTACTCCGGCACGCAGGTACTGAAGGATTACGGCGAGCAGGCCATGAAAGAAAACGCCCTTATCGTTTACACCAGTGCCGACAGTGTATTTCAGGTGGCCGCCAACGAAGAGCTGGTGCCGGTGCATGAGCTGTACCGCTACTGCGAGATCGCCCGCGAGATGCTCAAGGGCGAGTACGGCGTGGGCCGCGTGATCGCACGCCCCTTCCTGGGCCACACTGCGGATACCTTCTACCGCACCACCAACCGCCACGACCTGAGCCTCAAGCCGCCCCGCGCTACCATGCTGGATCTGCTGAAAGATGCTGGCAGGGATGTGATCGCTGTGGGTAAGATCTTTGACATCTTCGACGGTGAGGGCGTGACCGAAAAGATCAAGACCACTGGCAACACCAATGGCATCGCCTTCACCAAGGCACTGCAGACCCGCGACTTGAGGGCCTTGCCTTTGTGAATCTGGTGGACTTCGATATGCTCTACGGCCACCGCCGCGATGTAGCAGCTATGCCGCCGCTGCCACCGAGTTTGACAAGTTCGTGGCCGACTTCATCCCCGGAATGCGGGAGGGCGATCTCCTCATGATCACCGCTGACCATGGCTGCGACCCGTCCTATACCAAGACCACCGACCACACCCGCGAGTATGTGCCGTACCTGATTTGCGGCAAGGGCGTGAAGCCTGGCGTTGACCTTGGCACCCGTCTGTGCTTTGGCACCATCGCCCAGACCATCTGCGAGTATCTTGATGTGGATGCTTCCTCTCTGGACGGCAAGAGCGTCTGGAACGAGATCAAGGCATAATTATTTTGAATGAGAAAGCCGTCTGCATTGGTTCAAGATGCAGGCGGCATTTTTATGCAGTTTATCGGCACGGACTTTCTGGTGAAAAAGCAAAACAGGAAATGACCGCAGTCGTTTCCTGTTTTGCAAATAAAATAATATTTCCGCTATAGAGTCCGGAGCTTGCGCAGAGGATATTTCAAATCGTCAGGCCGCGTCGTTCTGCTGCGAAGCAGCATCCTGAATGGCACCCCAGATGGAGGAAGCCGCATTGTAGATGGACGATGCAGCCTGTTCCACCTCTTCCTGTGTGGGCAGGGAGATGGACGGTGCTTCTCCGGCCGTATCACCGCTGCCGGTCTCGCCTCGGCGGAGCTTCCGGCTCCTGCGGCTGGG
>ENA-OQER01000101-OQER01000101.1-human-gut-metagenome-genome-assembly--contig:-NODE-101-length-45187-cov-4.295584_pt1 | contig 45187 bp, 56 predicted proteins | sample MGYA00242797_ERZ504639 | MGnify/ENA primary metagenome ERZ504639 (study PRJEB26092, sample SAMD00036306) | human gut metagenome | host: Homo sapiens | study: EMG produced TPA metagenomics assembly of... | reverse complement strand
TCTAATTTAGTCAATGATTCTCACTCCTCCTTTATCTGCAGAACTTACCATACTAGCGTATGCCTTCAAGCTTTTAGGAACTTTACGGTCACGGGTCACCGGTGTCATCGGTCGGGCGGCCAATTCTTCGTCACTCAGTTTCACATTGATACTGCGATTCGGAATATCGATTTCAATTATATCACCATCCACTATTTTTCCGATATTACCACCCGCTGCAGCTTCGGGAGAAATATGCCCGATGCTTAATCCCGAAGTTCCTCCACTAAAACGTCCGTCGGTAATCAAAGCACATTCTTTTCCTAAATGCTTGGATTTGATATAGGAAGTAGGATAAAGCATTTCCTGCATACCGGGACCACCTTTCGGACCTTCATGAGTGATAACAACAACATCTCCGCTGACTACTTTTCCTCCTAAAATACCTTCACAAGCAGCATCCTGCGAATCAAACACCTTGGCAGGCCCCGAGAATTTCCAAATACTTTCATCCACTCCGGCCGTTTTCACTACGCAACCATCCTGTGCAATGTTCCCTTTCAAAACGGCCAAACCCCCATCTTTACTATAGGCATGTTGCAAATCGCGGATACAACCATTGGCACGATCTGTATCCAGTTCTTTATAAACAGCATTCTGAGAACCTAACTTTATATTGAATTTGTTTCCCGGAGCACTTGAATAAATACGTTTTGCTTCAGTATCCACTTCTTTCTTACATATATTATATTTTTCGACAGCTTCCGCCAATGTCAGGCCGTCCACTCGTTTCACATCAGTTTTCAGCAAACCACCCTTGGATAATTCTCCCAATATATTAAGGATACCACCGGCACGGTTCACATCCTGGATATGATATTTCTGTGTATTCGGAGCTACTTTACACAAACAAGGCACATGGCGTGAAAGCATATCAATATCATCCATCTTGAAATCTACTTCCGCCTCGTGGGCGATAGCTAAAAGATGGAGCACAGTATTGGTAGAACCACCCATTGCAATATCCAATGTCATGGCATTCAGAAAAGCGTCACGAGTAGCAATGTTGCGTGGTAACACGCTGTCATCTCCCTCCTCATAATATTTATAAGCATTCTTCACTATCAGAGCAGCCGCATCTTTAAACAACTGAGTACGGTTGGCATGAGTCGCCAAAATAGTGCCATTCCCCGGAAGCCCCAGACCAATAGCCTCATTGAGGCAATTCATGGAATTAGCCGTAAACATACCCGAACAGCAACCACAGCCAGGACACGCATTATTTTCAATTTGAGCCACATCCTCATCGCTGACCGATGCATCAGCAGATTTAATCATGGCGTCTATCAAATCAAGATGCTGGTTATTCCATTCTCCCGCTTCCATAGGACCACCCGATACAAAAACAGCCGGTATGTTCAGTCGCATGGCAGCCATCAGCATACCTGGAGTGATTTTGTCACAATTACTGATACACACCATTGCATCCGCCTTGTGAGCATTCACCATATATTCCACGCTGTCGGCAATGATATCACGACTGGGCAGTGAATACAGCATACCATCGTGTCCCATAGCTATTCCGTCATCAATGGCAATCGTATTGAATTCTGCTGCAAAACATCCCAGTTTTTCAATCTCAACTTTCACCTGCTGACCTATTTCATGCAGATGGGTATGTCCCGGAACAAACTGTGTAAACGAATTTACTATGGCTATAATGGGCTTGCCCATCATTTCTTTTTTCATGCCGTTAGCCACCCATAAAGCTCTCGCTCCTGCCATACGGCGACTGTGTGCTAAACGAACTGCGTAACTGATTCTTCATCTTATTCTAAATCTATAACGTCCTATACTTATTGAAAAAGCCTTCCTCACCATGTGAGAAAGGCTTCCAATTATTTCTTTATATGTACAACTACACATACACAACCTTTCTCACGCTCCTAGTGTGACCACCACGACGCGAATAATATGCAGGACTGCTAGGTTATTTAGAGTAGTAATATTCATATATCTGTTTTCTTTGTTTCTTTAACGACTGCAAAGGTAAGGCGTTTTTCGTAACAAACAAATAAAATGAAGATTTTTTTTCTTATAAATTATTATTCGTAACTAAATCGAGCTTTAAACAATCATTTTATCACAAATATACACTGTATCTTCCAACGGATAAATAAAAAAGAGAATGCATTGGTTTGCATTCTCTTTTCAGTTCATTTATTTCATTTTATAAATTTACTTATTCGCCACATCTTCCATATAGGAATCCAACCCCTTGTTTTTCAATGTAACATTCAACAACTGTACATACTTCTTGTACTGCTCATTTGTCAATGTACGTTTCATCAGTTTGAAGTTTCCATATACGGCTTCACGCAATTTTTTACCTTGTTTAGCTTCTTTTGCGTAGCTTGCGCTTTGTACTTTGTCAGCAAAATAATCAGAAATATTAGCAACTTCCTCCATCTGACGTGCATCCAAATTCAAATATTTGCTCAACTTTGCGACGTTAACATCTACCTTCCAATCTTTACCTTCTACTTTTTCTCCTGCAAAACTTGTAGCTGACATTCCTAATGCCACTACAACCAACAATACTAAACGTTTCATAATACCTAAAATTTTAATTTGTTAAACCTAAAAACAATTTATTTAGTACCTAAGAACTAAATAATACCTTTTAAAAACAATCTCGTTATCTCTTTCTCTTTACACTGCAAATATAACAACATGCTTTACGACATGTTGTCATATATCCGTTAATTAAAGCAAAAATCTATCAAGGCGAGCGGTTAATTGATTTATATCAAGGATCAAACGCAATCAAAAGCGCATTTATAGTATCATAATAACAAATTTATGTAATATAAACGTAATAACAAAGGATTAAGGGGAATTAATTCGTATCTTTGCCAACAAAAAACTTACGTAAATAGTTTATATTACATTATTATAATAAGAAAACATGGAAAATAAGTACATCACCGTAGCATACAAACTTTATGTAATGCAGGACGGCCAGAAAACATTGGTAGAAGAAGCAACTGTAGAACATCCTTTCCAATTCATATCCGGATTAGGAACCACACTGGAACGCTTTGAAACAGAAATAACAGCCTTAAAGAAGGGTGACAAATTTAAATTTGTCATTCCTACCGCAGAAGCCTACGGAGAATATATGCCCGAAGGTGTGCGCACTGTATCTAAAGATATGTTCACCATTGATGGTGTTTTTGATGAAGAACGCATCTTCCCGGGAGCTGTCATTCCCTTACAGGACAATGAGGGACATCACTTCTACGCTACCGTAAGCGAAGTAACCAATGACACTGTAACTGTAGATTTGAACCATCCTCATGCAGGTAAAGATCTCACTTTTGAAGGTGAAGTAGTAGAATCCCGCACAGCCACTAATGAAGAAATTCAGGAAATGGTAAAAATGATGAGTGGAGAAGGATGCGGCTGTGGTTGTGGTGACTGCGGAGAAGGATGCGGTGATGAAGGTGGATGCGGATGCGGACATTGTCATTAATTTCGTTAAACAATAGATAAAGAAGAGGACGGAACAAAACATCCGCCCTCTTTTTATTATTGATAACGAAACAATACTGATTGGCAGCTTCAGTGTTTCTTCAAACATTTCAAAAAAAAGAACTTGAAAGTTTTCAAAAAAGATCTAGTTCTTTTCTATTAAACATCTAGTTCTTTTTAAAAAAAGAACTAGACCTTTTTAAAAAACGTCCGGTTCTTTTTGACTATAGGACCGGTTATCTTGATTCATAGGCGAAACAAATGCATTTAGCTGGGTAATAAACACATTTTTCTTCTATTGCAAGACACAGATAATAAGACTAAAGAATAACATAATGTAACAAAGAAGTTAAAAATGAACAGAGAGAATGCCAAACCGTTTGCCCATTCCAAACACTATCTGTATTTTTGGCAGAAATATTCTGATCAAATGAATGAGAATGTCCTTGCCAAATTGAAAATACTCGCAGAATCTGCTAAATATGATGTTTCCTGCTCTAGTAGTGGGACCGTGCGCCGTAACCAATCCGGCGCATTGGGAAACACCGTAGGCGCTGGGGGATATGCCATAGCTTCGCCGAGGACGGTCGTTGCATATCCTTGCTGAAAATAATGCTGACCAATTATTGTATCTATGACTGTGCCTATTGTATCAATAGAAGAAGCAATGACATTCCCCGCGCCACGCTTTCGGTAAGCGAACTGGTAGACCTCACCATCGAATTCTACCGACGCAACTATATAGAAGGGCTTTTCCTCAGTTCCGGCGTTGTACGCAATCCTGATTACACCATGGAAAGGTTGGTACGTGTTGCCAAAGACCTGCGGTTAGTACACAAATTCAACGGATATATTCACCTGAAAAGTATCCCCGGAGCCAGTCGCGAACTAGTCAATGAAGCCGGACTCTACGCCGACCGTCTCAGTGTAAACATAGAAATTCCCAAAGAAGAGAATCTGAAATTACTGGCTCCCGAAAAAGATCACAAAAGTGTATACCAGCCCATGCGCTATATCCAGCAGGGAATACTTACCAACAAAGAAGACCGAAAAAAATTCCGCCATGTTCCACGCTTCGTTCCTGCCGGACAAAGTACGCAGATGATTGTCGGTGCCACAACCGAATCAGACAAAGACATCCTTTATCTTTCTTCTTCACTCTACCAACACCCCACCATGAGGCGCGTCTACTACTCTGGATATATATCCGTAAATACATACGACAAACGGCTTCCGGCACTGAAACAGCCGCCATTGGTACGTGAGAACCGTTTGTATCAAGCCGACTGGCTGTTACGTTTCTATCAATTTAAAGTAGAAGAAATAGTCGATGACTCCTATCCTGATCTAGATTTGGAAATCGACCCCAAATTAGGTTGGGCATTACGGCATCCAGAACAATTTCCTATAGATATAAACCAGGCAGATTACGAAATGATTCTCAGAGTACCGGGTATCGGAATCAAATCGGCAAGACAAATCATCGCGTCACGCCGCTTCTCAAAACTGGGATTCTATGAACTGAAAAAAATAGGTGTAGTGATGAAAAAAGCGCAATACTTCATAACCTGCAACGAACTCCCCACCCGGACTGTTAATGAACTAACTCCAACAGGAGTACGCAGACTGTTAGTACCCAAACCCAAAAAGAAAGTGGACGAACGCCAATTAATACTAAACTTACTGATAACGAATGATTCTGTTTATCTACGACCATACATTTGAAGGCTTGCTGACTTGCATTTTCGATGCTTACTTCCGCAAAACCTTTCCTGACTTGCTCTTGATGGAAGGCGAGCCGCTACCCTTGTTTTACAATGAAGCCATACACATAGCCACTGATGAAGAGAAAGCCGGACGCGTGTGGCGCGGATTACAGAAAAAAATCTCCAAGCATGCCCTTTTCAGCTTGACCTGCTGCTGGTTATCAGAATTACCAAAGGTGGACGAAATGCTTTTCCACTATATCCAGAAGGCCATAAACTCTCCTCATTCTATCGAGACCAACTTTGCCGATCCTGATGTGCTGGAGCTTGCGAAAATCTATAAAAGAGTAGATGGAGAACGAGTACATCTCATGCAGTTCGTCCGTTTCCAAAAAGCAGCGGACGGAACTTTCTTTGCAGCCGTAAAACCTCAATTCAACGCACTGCCACTGGCTGTGGATCATTTCAAAGACCGTTTTGCCGACCAGCGTTGGCTCATTTATGATGTGAAGCGACAATATGGGTATTACTATAATCTAACAGAGATGGAAGAAGTAACATTTGAAGATCCCCGCCAAGCACATCTGGTCACAGGAATGCTAAATGAAACATTGATGGACAACAATGAGAGATTATTTCAGGAACTTTGGAAAACATATTTCAAGTCCATTTGTATCAAAGAACGTTGGAATCCCCAAAAACACCGGCAAGATATGCCTGTCAGGTATTGGAAATATCTGACGGAGAAACAATAAACAGTTCTTCCGGATATCCCACATCTACTAAAAACAAGGCATGTCCCGGCACAGAACTACCGGCACTACAACGATCTTTATTCTCTATCACCTTCCTGAACCCATCTAAAGTCATTTTACCACGCCCCACTTCCACCAGCGTACCTACCACAGCCCTTACCATATTCCGTAAAAAACGGTCGGCTTTAATAGTAAATACCCATTCTGTTCCACTCACCCGCGTCCATTCAGCATACATAATCCGGCAATTATTCGTCTTCACATCAGTATGCAATTTACTGAAACTGGTAAAATCAGTATAATCAAACAATACACGGGCAGCCTCATTCATTTTCTCAAAATCCAATGAATTAAAAAGCCTCCAAGCATAATGACGGTTAAACGGATCTTTCCGGATAGTCACATAATACTTATAAGTACGATAAGTCGCGTCAAAACGGGCATGCGCATCATCCTTCACCCGCTTCACATCGTAAACCGCTATATCGGAAGGAAGCAAGCGATTCAATTTCTCCGTTATCTGAACACAATCCAACTCCTGGTCATAATCAAAATGCGCGACCATGAGACGTGCATGCACGCCGGCATCAGTACGTCCTGCTCCCACTACCTCTATTTCTTGACGGAGAAAAGTAGAAAAAGCACGCATTAATGTTTCCTGTACACTGTCACCATTGGCTGAATCTGCAACCGTGATAATTTGTCCCATCATAAGCCAAATATATGAAATACCGCATCGTAAAGCCTCTAACCAAGTGAAAATTCAATAATTCAGCGGGCTGTTATATGAAAACATCCCTGTTTCAACTCATATTTGATATAGCATTTGTCCGACTTCCGAAGATCACGGAGTACCTCGGCCAATACCAACTTCAGCGTATCCGGACTAACATCCTGCATAGGACGTCCATCCGGATCTTCCACTTACAAAACCGACGGTAACTGACATCGAAAGTTGTCCCAAAAGCATGAGCTGAATTAGCAGAAGCATTTCCATTGCGACGACGAAGACGTTTCACATCATCTGCCGTACGAAGTACAGAAGTAACAATGATTTGATTAGGATTCAATCCTTTGCAACTCAATGAATCCAAAAAATTGGCTCCTATTGTATCCAATAACGCACTAGCTTGCGGAATCAGAAAAGGAATGGAGTGAGTCAGCGAATCCATAGCATAACGCTCACAAGGTTTTATCTGGACCAATTTACCACCCAATCCCTCTGCTTCCGAACGAGAAGCAACGGGCGAATTCCTATTTTCTTCGCTACACTGAGATGAGTATCATTCAAATCACCGAAACTACGTTTATAGCTAATTACACCTTTTATATTATGAGGCTCATTCATCTTCATGGACATATCTTTTTCCTTGCAACCGGAAGAAACTGTCAAGGAAAAACAAAAGTGACAATAGCGTGCAACATGCACCTTTCATACAATTCATAATCTAACTATCTTTTCAAATTCCTCGCAAAGATAGATTAAAATCCTTTTTCTGAAAAAGCTTATGCAAATAAATTGCCCGGAAAATAAGAACAATGAAAACCTTTCATTAAATTTGCACCCTATAAACAAGTACGTAAAGTACCTAAACTAGTTAAATGATAGAAAAACATATAGTTTTAGAGGATATTGATCCTGTTATATTTTATGGCGTAAACAACGTCAATATGAAAATGATACAAGCTTTGTATCCCAAATTAAAAATTGTGGCACGTGGAAATGTCATCAAAGTATTGGGAGACGAAGAGGAAATGTGTGCTTTTGAAGAGAATATATTGGCTTTGGAAAAGCATTGCGCCCAGTATAATTCACTGAAAGAAGAAGTGATTTTAGATATAGTGAAAGGTCGTTCACCCCAAATAGAGAAAACAGGGGATACTATTGTATTCAGTGTAACAGGAAAACCGATCGTCCCCCGTAGTGAGAACCAATTGAGGCTGGTACAAGAATATGAGAAGAACGATATGCTGTTCGCTATCGGTCCCGCAGGTTCAGGAAAGACTATACCGCTATTGCCCTTGCTGTCCGTTCTCTGAAAAACAAAGAAATCAAAAAAATTATTTTGAGCCGTCCAGCTGTAGAGGCAGGAGAAAAACTCGGATTTTTACCTGGTGATATGAAAGATAAGATTGACCCTTATCTACAACCACTATATGACGCATTACAAGATATGATTCCCGCCGCCAAGCTAAAAGAATATATGGAACTGAATGTGATTCAAATTGCCCCATTGGCATTTATGCGCGGACGCACCTTGAATGACGCTGTAGTGATATTGGACGAGGCTCAAAATACCACCACCCAGCAAATTAAAATGTTCCTCACTCGTATGGGGATGAACACCAAAATGATTGTAACAGGTGACATGACACAGATAGACTTACCATCTTCACAAACTTCGGGATTGATACAAGCACTAAAAATTCTGAAAGGCGTGAAGGAATCAGTTTCATCGAACTCAACAAGAAGGACATTGTACGGCACAAACTGGTTACCCGCATTGTGGAAGCATACGAGAAGTTTGAAGAAAAACAGAAAACCCTTCATTCATGCCATTCTGAACGAAGTGAAAAATCTGAAAACATAAAACGAATTTATTGATTTTAATTATAAATAAAGACATGAGTAAAGCATTAACAAGAACAGACTTTAACTTTCCGGGACAGAAAAGTGTGTACCACGGCAAAGTGCGTGATGTATACAACATCAATGACGAAAAGTTAGTAATGGTAGCTACCGACCGTATCTCCGCATTCGACGTAGTTCTGCCTGAAGGTATTCCCTACAAAGGACAAATGCTGAACCAGATTGCAGCCAAATTTCTGGATGCAACTACTGACATCTGCCCCAACTGGAAAATGGCGACCCCAGATCCTATGGTTACCGTAGGAGTTATGTGTCAAGGTTTTCCTGTGGAAATGATTGTCCGTGGTTACCTGTGCGGTAGCGCATGGCGTGCTTACAAAAACGGCGTCGCGAAATCTGTGGTGTACAACTTCCCGAAGGAATGAAAGAAAACCAGAAATTTCCCGAACCAATCATTACTCCAACCACTAAAGCCGAAATGGGCCTGCATGACGAAGACATCTCTAAGGAAGAAATTCTGAAACAAGGTCTGGCTACTCCCGAAGAATACGAAATATTGGAAAAATATACATTGGCTCTGTTCAAACGCGGTACTGAAATCGCTGCAGAACGCGGACTGATCCTGGTAGATACCAAATACGAATTCGGTAAACACAACGGCACTATTTACCTGATGGATGAGATCCACACTCCGGATTCAAGCCGTTACTTCTATTTGGAAGGTTATGAAGAACGCTTTGCAAAAGGCGAACCTCAAAAACAACTTTCTAAAGAATTCGTACGCGAATGGTTGATGGAAAATGGTTTCCAAGGCAAAGAAGGACAACAAGTTCCCGAAATGACTCCGGAAATCGTAAATTCTATCAGCGAACGCTACATGGAACTGTTCGAGCACATCACCGGCGAAAAATTTGTGAAAGCAGACACTGAAAACATCGCCGCACGTATAGAAAAGAACGTAACCGAATACTTGAAATAAATAAAAATGAAAAATTAAAGATTAAAAGACAAGTACAGGAATCCAAAAATCCTCCACCCTCTCCTTTTAATCTTTAATTTTCAATTTTAATTAAACATGAACTACCCACAAGAAAAAATCAAGCCCTACAACGCTGACGAAAAGAAAAGCGTCCAAGTAGAGAAAATGTTCGACAACATTGCCCCTGCTTACGACCAGTTGAATCATGCCCTTTCATGGAATATTGACAAAAGCTGGCGCCGCAAAGCCATTAACTGGCTGAAACCTTTTCACCCGCAATACATAATGGATGTAGCCACCGGAACGGGCGATTTTGCCATTCAAGCCTGTCAGACACTTCACCCCCAAGAGCTGATAGGTACCGATATATCCGAAGGCATGATGAATGTGGGACGTGAAAAAGTAAAAGCCGCCGGACTGGACAGCCGTATCTCCTTTGCTAAAGAAGACTGTACAGCACTTACCTTTCCCGACAAACGCTTTGACGCTATTACCGTAGCATTCGGTGTACGCAATTTCGAGGACCTTGACAAAGGACTCCGCGAAATGCACCGCGTACTGAAAGACAACGGAAAACTAGTCATTTTGGAACTCTCTGAACCCGACTGGTTTCCCATGAAACAGCTATATGCTGTCTATTCTAAAATAGTCATCCCCACTTTGGGCAAGCTACTCTCTAAAGACCGTAGTGCCTACACTTACCTGCCGCAATCCATCAAAGCCTTTCCACAAGGCGAAATAATGACAGACATTATCCGTAAAGCCGGATTCAATCAGGTGAGTTTCAAACGGTTGACGCTAGGTATCTGTACGCTTTATTTAGCAACGAAATAATTTAAAGTATAGAGTTTTATGAAAAAATATGGTTTGATAGGTTATCCGTTAGGACACTCGTTCTCAAAGAACTTTTTCAATGAAAAGTTTCATTCGGAAAACATTGATGCCGAATATGTAAACTTCGAAATCCCATCCATCAAAGAACTGCCTTCTGTGTTATTGGCTAATCCTGATTTAGTAGGGTTCAATGTCACTATACCTTATAAAGAACAAGTCATCTCTTATTTGGACGAACTGGATAAAGATGCGGCAGCCATCGGAGCCGTCAATGTAATCAAAATTGTCCGCCAAAAAGGTAAGACTAAGCTAATAGGCTATAATTCCGATGTGATTGGTTTCACTCAATCTATCGACCCCTTGTTGGAACCCCAGCACAAAAAAGCTCTGATTCTAGGAACAGGAGGTGCCTCGAAAGCGATTGCCTACGGACTGAAAAAATTAGGTTTGGAATGCAAATTCGTATCACGAAACCTGCGTGAAGAAATGCTGACTTACAATCAGCTCACTCCCGAAATCATGGATGAGTATAAAGTAATTGTTAACTGCACTCCTGTAGGTATGTATCCCCGTGCCGATGAATACCCCAATATTCCATACCAATATCTCACACCCAACCATTTGCTTTATGATTTGTTATATAATCCTGACACTACTCTTTTTATGAAAAAGGGGGCAGACAAAGGGGCAATTACCAAAAACGGTTTAGAAATGCTCTTATTGCAAGCCTTTGGTGCATGGGATATATGGAACAAATAGATAAGGTATGAAAAGAAAAAAAATGATTATTGGAACGAGTTGTATATTCGTTCTGCTTATTATAGTCCTACTTGGAGCCAGTCAATATATGCTGGACTATTCCTTACGCCTAAAAACAGGGGAAAGAATTTAGAAAGTTCCTGGCAATATATGTTTAAGACTTACTCCTATCTAAAACCATGGATAGATAGTCTGAAACAGAACCAAGCACTGAAAGATACCTTTATCTATTCTCCCGACCACGTAAAACTGCATGCTTACTATGTGGCTTCCAGCCGCCCGACAGCCAAAACCGCAATTATAGTACACGGGTATACAGACAATGCCATCCGCATGATGATGATAGGTTATCTATACAATAAAAAATTGGATTTCAACATCCTCCTACCTGATTTGCGCAATACTGGTCTGAGCGGTGGAAATGCCATACAAATGGGATGGTTAGACCGCAAAGATGTAACACAATGGATGGAGGTTGCCAATCGAATTTACGGTGACAGTACCAGCATGGTAGTACATGGAATCTCGATGGGTGCAGCCACCACTATGATGGTTTCAGGCGAAGCGCAACCCGACTATGTGAAATGTTTTGTCGAGGACTGCGGATATACCAGCGTATGGGATCAATTTTCCAAAGAATTGAAAGAACAATTCGGCTTGCCTCAATTCCCGTTAATGTACACTGCCGACTGGTTATGCCAGCTGGAATATAGATGGGGATTCAAAGAAGCATCCGCATTGAAACAGGTAGCCCGATGCCATCTGCCCATGTTCTTTATCCATGGTGATAAAGATGACTACGTACCACATGGATGGTGTACCAATTGTATGAGGCAAAACCTCAGCCCAAAGCATTATGGATAGTTCCGGAAGCAGACCATGCACATTCCTATCTGTTCAATACCGAAGAATATACCAAAAGTAAAAGCATTTGTAGACAAATACATCCAATGAGAAAATTGACATTTTTACTTACTTTTTTCATGCTCCTTGGCTCCGTCCACCTTCAAGCCAAAGAATATGCCATAAAAGACATACCGATGGTACATTTGCAAAACCGTACCCGCTACGTCAGCAATCCCGACGGTATCCTTTCATCAACCGCTGTCACCACTATGGACAGCATCCTCTACGCTTTAGAGCAAAAAACAGGTATACAAACATTAGTGGTAGCGGTAACAGGTATAGAGGGAGGTGATTGTTTTGATTTCGCCCACCGGCTGGGACAGGAAACGGGCGTAGGACAAAAAGAACGTGACAATGGCTGGTCATCTTGCTTTCCACCGACGAGCGGTGTGTGCAGTTCGCTACTGGATATGGTCTTGAAGGGATATTGCCGGATGCCATCTGCAAACGGATTCAGAACCGCTATATGCTGCCCTATTTCAAGGACAATAACTGGAACGCAGGAATGGTAGCAGGAATACGGGCCGTAAACGGCTATCTGGACGGTTCCATGGAAAATATAAACAATGACGAAAGCGAAGATGATCCCTTAGAATTCATCATCATCTTTTTTGTGATTTTCGGAGGATTTATTGGCATCGGATTATATGCAAACTGGCGTAAAACACGCTGCCCCCATTGCAAAAAACACAAATTGCAACGTCTTTCTTCCAAAGTTATAGACCGAAGTAACGGAACAAAGACTGAAGAAGTAGTATATAAATGCAGAAATTGCGGACATATCCTCAGACGGAAAGAACGGTCGAGAGATGAGAATTACAAAGGTCCCCGAGGAGGAGGTCCATTCATAGGCGGAATGGGAGGAGGATTTTTTGGTGGCCACGGTGGAAGTGGCGGCGGATTTAGCGGAGGAAGTTTCGGAGGTGGAAGCTTTGGAGGCGGAGGAGCCGGAAGCCGTTTTTAAGAACAAGAATATTCATAATTTTAATAGTATATACATATGAAAAAGTCAACGATTATTGTAATAGTAGTCATTGTATTAATTGCCATTTGGGGAATAACCTCTTATAATGGTATGGTAAAAATGGATGAATCTGTCAGCACAGCGTGGAGCAATGTAGAAAACCAGTACCAACGCCGTTCTGATTTAATCCCCAACTTGGTAAATACAGTAAAGGGATACGCCTCACACGAAAAAGAAACTTTTCAAGCTGTAGTAGACGCCCGTAGCAAAGCCACTCAAATGCAGATCAGCGCCGATGACCTGACTCCCGAAAAAATGCAGGCCTATCAAAAGGCACAAGGCGAAGTAGGTAGTGCGTTGAGCCGCCTGCTCGCTATCACCGAAGCTTATCCCGACTTGAAAGCCAATGAGAACTTCAAAGAGTTGCAAGCACAACTGGAAGGTACAGAAAACCGAATCAGTGTAGAACGCAAAAGATTCAATGACACAGCACGCGCATATAACACAGCTATCCGCACTTTTCCCCGCAATTTGCTTGCAGGTATGTTCGGATTTGACAAACGCCCATATTTTGAATCTGAAGAAGGAGCTGATAAAGCACCTAAAGTAGAATTCTAACTTTTACAAGTCCCTGTTTCCAATCTTAAGAAACAGCTTTCGGGTACGATTGTAGAAACCATGCAGTTTTTTTATGCCAAACTGTAAAAATCATACAATCCGTACCCTATTTTTATCCATCTCACTAATTTTTCAACAACAATCAAGCATATTATCCCTAAAATCATTATCTTTACGGAAAGAAACTTTTAAAACTACAAGCAATATGTTCAATTCATTTGGTAATATTTTCCGGTTAACCAGTTTCGGTGAATCCCATGGACGGGAGTAGGCGGCGTCATTGACGGCTTCCCTGCCGGTATTAAGGTTGATATGGATTTCGTTCAGCAGGAACTGAACCGCCGCCGTCCCGGACAGTCATTACTTACCACCAGCGCAAGGAGCCTGATACAGTGGAATTCCTTTCAGGTATATTCGAAGGCAAGTCCACCGGTTGCCCCATCGGATTTGTGGTATGGAACAAGAACCAACATTCAAACGACTACGAGAATATCAAGAATCTGTTCCGCCTTCACACGCAGATTATACTTATATGCAAAAATACGGAATCCGTGATTACCGTGGCGGGGGACGTTCATCAGCACGAGAAACCATTTCGCGCGTAGTAGCAGGAGCTTTAGCCAAATTAGCATTGAAACAACTAGGAATCAGTGTCACAGCTTATACCTCACAAGTAGGATCTGTCAAACTTGATAAAGATTACAAAAGCTATAACCTCGAATTGATAGAAACAAACGATGTGCGTTGTCCCGATCCGGGGAAAGCCAAGGAAATGGCAGAGCTTATCTGGAAAATCAAAGGAGAAGGCGATACAATAGGTGGTGTAGTGAGTTGCGTCATCAAAGGATGCCCTATCGGATTAGGCCAACCCGTATTCGGGAAGTTACATGCCGCACTAGGAAATGCCATGTTAAGTATCAATGCCGTAAAAGGTTTCTCTTATGGACAAGGTTTTGACTCCATGGAACTAAAAGGCAGCGAGCAGAATGATGTATTTTATAATAATAATGGAAGAGTAGAAACAAAAAGTAATTATTCCGGAGGAATACAAGGAGGCATCAGCAACGGACAAGACATTTACTTCCGTGTGGCATTCAAACCAGTTGCCACAATTCTGATGGAGCAACATACTGTAAATATCAACGGCACAGACACGACCATGAAAGCCAAAGGACGTCATGACGCCTGCGTGCTGCCGCGTGCCGTCCCCATTGTAGAAGCCATGGCTGCCATGACCATTTTGGATTATTATCTGATAGACAGGACTACACAACTATAAGAATCATTCAATTATGGAAATAAACAATACATTAAAGAAAATGAAGCGCGCTTCATGGAGGAACTTTTCAGCCTCATCCGCATTCCCAGCATCAGTGCTTTACCCGAACATAAAGACGATATGCTGGCCTGTGCCTTACGTTGGAAAGAACTTTTGTTGGCAGCCGGAGCAGATGAAGCCATAGTAATGCCCTCACAAGGCAATCCATTGGTATTTGCACAAAAGCATGTAAGCATGATGCTCCTACCCTATTGATTTATGCCCACTATGACGTAATGCCTGCCGAGCCGTTGGGCCTTTGGAAAAGCCAACCTTTTGAACCTGAAATTCGCGACGGACACATTTGGGCACGTGGCGCTGACGATGATAAAGGACAAGCTATGATCCAAGTAAAAGCATTCGAATACGTAGTAAAAAACGGACTGCTGAAACACAATGTGAAATTTATTTTCGAAGGTGAAGAAGAAATAGGTTCTCCCAGTCTGAATACCTTCATCAAGGAACATAAGGAATTGCTGAAAGCCGATGTAATTCTAGTTTCGGATACCAGTATGCTAGGCGCGGACCTTCCCTCTCTGACTACAGGTTTACGAGGTCTGGCTTATTGGGAAATAGAAGTGACCGGTCCGAACCGTGACCTTCATTCCGGACACTTCGGCGGAGCGGTAGCTAATCCTATCAATACCCTGTGCAGTATGTTAGCCCAAGTCATTGGCGAAGACGGACACATCACTATCCCCCATTTTTATGACGATGTAGAGAAAGTACCGGCTGCCGAACGTGAGATGATTGCACAAATTCCTTTCGATGAAAAAAAATATATGGAAGCCATTGGCGTAAAAGCACTGAAAGGTGAAAAAGGATATTCCACTTTAGAACGTAATAGCTGCCGTCCCTCTTTTGATATTTGTGGTATCTGGGGCGGATATACAGGTGAAGGTTCAAAAACCGTACTTCCCTCAAAAGCATATGCCAAGGTATCGTGCCGACTGGTTCCACATCAAAACCACGCAGTTATTTCCCAATTGTTTGTGGACTATATCCAGTCTATCGCTCCGGAATATGTACAAGTAAAAGTAACCCCGATGCACGGGGGCGAAGGATATGTATGCCCCATCACCTTGCCCGCCTATCAGGCTGCCGAAAAAGGCTTTGCTAAAGCATTCGGGAAAAAACCACTTGCCGTACGCCGTGGAGGAAGTATTCCTATCATCAGTGATTTTGAACAAATCTTAGGTATAAAGACCGTTCTCATGGGATTCGGGTTGGAAAGTGATGCCATCCATTCGCCTAATGAAAACTTCTCTCTGGATATATTCCGTAAAGGAATTGAAGCTGTGGTAGAATTCCATCTCAATTATTAATCAATAATAAAAATGAATGCGGCAACAATCTTTAAAACTCTGACAACTGTTACTCTTTCAATAACATTACTAATGACAGGAGGTTGTAACAATATGGAAACAAAAAAAGAAGAAACAGGAAAAAACACGGCTATAGAAAATATCTTTGCCCGAAAGAGCGTCCGTGCCTATACATCCCAACCGATAGAAAAAGAGAAAGTGGACTTATTAGTAAAAGCTGCTATGGCTGCACCGACAGCAGTAAACAAGCAGCCTTGGGCTTTCGTGGTAGTGGATGACCGTACAGTATTAGATAAACTAGCCGCCGAACTGCCTTATGCCAAGATGACGGCACAGGCTCCACTAGCCATCGTGGTTTGTGGTGATTTAAGCAAAGCTCTGAACGGAGAAAAAGACCGGTACTGGATGCTAGATTGCTCCGCCGCATCCGAAAATTTGTTACTGGCAGCAGAGTCAATGGGGTTGGGAGCGGTATGGACTGCGGTCTATCCGGAGAACGACCGCATTGCAAAGGTAAGGTCAGTCTTATCTTTACCAGACCATATCATTCCTTTCAATTTGATTCCAGTGGGTTATCCACAACATCGGGAAGAATCTAAAGATAAATTCAAGACCGAAAATATCCATTATAATAAATGGTAAACAAAGGTCTAGAAATATAAATTAAGTCGGCTGGTTTAATATAAATCAGCGACAATCTCTTTCCATTCATTCATAGTTAATTTTCCTCAATCTCTAGCAGCCTCATCAAGTTTCTTTTTGGTCTTTTCTATCTTGTTTTTAGCTTTATCCAAAGTTTCCCCAACCTCATCAGCTTTATCCTCAATCTGATCCTTGGCATCATCCATCACGTCTTCAACCGATTCTTTGGCTTTTTCTATACGCTCCTCAAATTTATCCTTTCCTTTCTTTTCACCACAAGATGTAACAGCAAACATCGTCATGCACACTAACACTACAAATAATTGTCTTTTCATACTTTTTCTATTTGATTATAAACTTGATTTTAAACTATGTTCAAATATAAGCATATACCCTATTTCTTACAAATTCAATCTGTTCTTTGCTATATATAAAGTCTAAATCCGACAGGAAAAAGAACTTATCCCATCAAAAAAGCCACCATAGCAAGGTGGCTTTCAATATATTAATAAAACATTCTATATTACCTGTCAAAAACTACTTTGTAGCAGGAGCTGTTTTAGCAGGAGCCGTCTTTATATTAATAAGAATACTATTTTCAACTCCTTCTTTGGTTACATATACTATTCTGTATGCCTTTACCCCTTCTTCTTTTAGAGAAAGAGAAGCACTTTTAAGAGTCGATTCGGGATATTTTTTAGCTATGGCATCTTTAACAGATTGAGGAACCTCTTTCAGGTCTATGTTTTTAAATCCGTCTTCCACAGTAACTGTATCATTCTTTACTTTCATGGTATCATCAGCCATGACAAAAGTTCCTACACCAAAAAGGAATACAAGTGATAAAAATATCTTTTTCATAATGGTTAAATTTAAATGTTTACCTACCGACAGATATCATAAAAGACAAGAAAAATATACATCATATTCAGTCATTTTCCTCCATTAGAATATCTTCGTTAAGTAAGAATACTAAATTAAGAAAACTATATTGAGAACTAAATTATTAAGAAAAGAAGTACATACCAAATATATAAACTAAAGTTTGTGGAAATAAACATTCTTTAATCCACACCAGCTTATGCTTTCACAGCCCTATCTATTCCAACTTTCCTAGCCATTAAGTAAAAAAGCTTCTGTAGAGATAGTTGTACAAACGTTTGGCATAATGCCGCAAAATACGTACTTTTGCGACTCATTTATAAAATACTATTTGAATGAAAGCACTAAAAGAACGCATTTTACGGGACGGAAAATGTTTCGAAGGAGGAATACTGAAAGTAGACAATTTCATCAATCACCAAATGGATCCTATCCTCATGAAATCCATTGCTGTAGAATTTGTACGCCGTTTTGCCTCTACCAATATCAATAAAGTTATGACCATCGAAGCCAGTGGTATAGCTCCCGCCATCATGGTAGGCTACTTACTGGAACTTCCTGTTGTCTTCGCCAAGAAAAAGAAACCCGTCACAATGGAAAATATGCTCACCACCAGTGTATATTCATTTACTAAAGACCGTTCTTATGATGTATGCGTCAGCAAAGATTTCCTGTCCAAAGGAGACCGTGTTCTTTTTATTGACGACTTTCTCGCCAACGGCAATGCAGCCAAGGGGATCATCGATTTGGTAGAAAAAGCCGGGGCCGAACTATCCGGAATGGGATTCATCATCGAAAAAGCATTCCAACATGGCGGAGATTATTTGCGTAATGCAGGTATCCGCGTAGAGTCATTGGCCATCATTGAAAGTCTGGACAATTGTGAAATCAAAATAAGATAATCCCATGCAGGAATCTCAAACCGCCCAATCCAATACCGGACTGATTTACGGATTGAACGACCGCCCTCCTGTACGAGAGGCCATTTTTGCCGCCATACAGCATTTGCTTGCTATTTTTGTAGCCATCATTACTCCGCCTCTTATCATCGCTGGAGCATTAAAACTGGATTTGGAAACGACCAGTTTCCTAGTATCCATGTCTCTCTTTGCCTCAGGTATTTCTACCTTTATCCAATGTAAACGGATAGGAGGTATCGGCACCGGCCTTTTATGTATCCAAGGAACTAGTTTTTCATTTATTGGTCCTATCATCTCGGCAGGTATGCTGGGCGGACTTCCACTGATTTTCGGCACTTGCATCGTGGCATCATCTGTAGAGATGGTCATCAGCCGCATCTTAAAATATACCCGTAAAATAATCACCCCTCTGGTATCAGGTATTGTAGTCACTTTGATTGGAATGAGCCTGATAAAAGTAGGTATCACAGCTTGTGGCGGAGGTGTCTCCGCCCAAAGCAACGGCACTTTCGGAAGTTTTGAGAATCTAGGTCTAGCTCTACTGGTACTCATTCTCATTATCCTTTTTAATAGAAGTTCCAACCGCTACCTACGCATGAGTTCCATCGTTATCGGCTTGATTATAGGATATTTAGTTGCCTGGGGCCTCGGTAGAATTGATTTCTCGGCAGTACAAAGTTTTGGTGGTTTCAATATTCCCCTCCCATTCAAATACGGACTGGATTTCGACTTCTCCGCATTCATAGCTTTGGGATTAGTATTTTTGATAACAGCCATAGAAGCCTATGGAGACATTACTGCCAATTCTCTGATATCAGGAGAGAACCTGTAGAAGGAAAAGTATTCATCAAACGTGCTTCAGGAGGAATTTTGGCAGACGGATTCAATTCGATGCTGGCAGGTATTCTCAATTCTTTTCCAAACTCCGTTTTCGCGCAAAATAACGGCATGATACAACTGACAGGAGTAGCCAGCCGATATGTAGGCTATTACATTGCAGGTTTCCTTATTTTATTAGGATTATTTCCCAGTGTAGGATTAATTTTCTCCCTAATGCCCGAACCTGTATTGGGAGGCGCTACTTTACTGATGTTCGGAACAGTGGCTTCAGCAGGCATTCGTATTATCGCAGCACAAAAGATTAACCGGAAAGCAACATTAGTCATCGCACTTAGTTTCGCTTTAGGTTTAAGTGTAGAAATGGTTCCTGAAATACTATGTCAATTTCCAGAATCAATAAAGAATATTTTCTCATCCGGCATTACAACAGGTGGAGTTACTGCCATCATTTCAAATGCACTGATACGGATGAAAGAGTAAAAACAAGTAATTTTCTCATAAATTGGAACTAAAGCATTAACTTTCTTTGCAAATCAGCAAAGGAAGGGAGAATAATATATATCTTTGCTCCAAAATATGATTATGACTACAGAGGATTTACAGAACCTATATCAAACCTACCTCGGAGAAGTACCCGAAGAGATTGTAGAATTACCTTCATCCGGTTCCAACAGGCGTTATTTCCGGCTGACCGGAACTAAAAAATTGATTGGCGTATACGGCACCTCCAAAGAAGAAAATGAAGCCTTTCTTTATATGGCAGCACACTTCCGCAAGAAAGGTCTTCCTGTTCCAGAAGTATACATCTGTTCTGAAGACAAGAATTGTTATCTGCAAGAAGATTTAGGAGATATCCTTTTATTCAACGCTATTGAAAAAGGGCGGGCGACCAGCGTCTTCTCCGAAGAGGAGAAAGAAATGCTGCGCAAGACCATCCGCTTACTGCCTTCTATCCAATTTGCCGGAGCAGACGGCTTTGATTTTTCACACTGTTATCCCCAAGCCGAATTCAACCAACGTTCTATCCTTTGGGACTTGAACTATTTTAAATACTGCTTTTTGAAAGCTACCGGACTGGAGTTCCAAGAAGACAAGCTGGAAGATGACTTTCAATGAGTGATGTACTGCTACGCAGTTCTTCCGCCACTTTTATGTATCGGGATTTCCAAAGCAGAAACGTGATGATAAAGGATGGAGCACCCTGGTTCATTGATTTCCAGGGAGGACGTAAAGGACCGTTTTTCTATGATGTAGCCTCTTTCTTATGGCAGGCTAAAGCTAAATTTCCCGAAACTCTGCGCAATGAACTGTTGGAAGAATATATAGACGCCCTATGTAAATATAAACCCGTAGACCGTGATTATTTCTTCAACCAACTGCGTCATTTCGTGCTCTTCCGCACCTTGCAAGTATTGGGAGCTTACGGTTTCCGTGGCTATTTCGAAAAGAAGCCACATTTTATCCAAAGTGTACCATACGCCATTGAGAACCTGAGGCAATTACTTCATAATGAATATCCCGAGTATCCCTATTTATGCTCCGTACTAAGGGAACTTACCGAACTGAAGCAGTTCAAGGATGATTTGAAGAAACGGCAACTCACAGTGAAAGTCATGAGTTTCGCCTATAAGAAAGGTATTCCCGATGATCCTACAGGCAACGGTGGAGGGTATGTCTTCGATTGCCGTGCCGTAAATAATCCCGGAAAATACGAACGTTATAAACCTTTCACCGGGCTGGATGAGCCGGTCATTCGCTTTCTGGAAGAAGACGGTGAAATATTCCCATTTCTGGATGCTGCTTATTCTTTAGTAGACGCTTCGGTAAAACGATATATGGAACGCGGATTCAGTAACTTATCTATATGTTTTGGCTGCACAGGAGGACAACATCGTTCTGTTTATTCGGCACAACACATGGCAGAACACCTCAATAAAAAATTCGGTATAAAAGTAGAGTTAATACACCGAGAACAGAATATAGAACAAACATTTGAAAGAACATTATGAAAGCAATGATTTTTGCAGCCGGACTAGGCAGCCGACTTAAACCTTTAACAGACACCCGGCCTAAAGCATTAATAACGGTGGGTGGAAAAACCATGTTAGAGCACATCATCTTAAAACTGAAAGCAGCAGGATTTGATGAAATAGTAATCAATGTACACCACTTTTCCAATCAGATTCTCGCTTTTCTGGAAGCTAACCAGAACTTCGGAATCGATATACAAATCTCGGACGAGACAGACTGTCTGCTTGATACGGGCGGCGGTTTGGAAAGAGCATACTACTTATTACATCATCCTGAGGATATGTTTACCAAAGAAGGCGAAACTCCGTATGAACTGATATTCGAAAATCTGATGAAAGGAATGGATGAGGAAGAAATAATCGAAAGAGGCTTAGGAATTATGCGGAAAGAATGCTACTTGCTCCACAATGTAGATATCCTTTCCAATTGCGATTTTGAAAGTCTTATGTATTATCATCAGAATAGTTCTAACATCAATGCCACCCTTTTAGTCAGCCCACGCAAGACCTCCCGTTATCTGTTGTTTAATGACGATAATCTGTTACGTGGCTGGGTCAATAAAGACACCATGGAAACCAAACCGGCAGGACTCCGGTATAAAGAAGGGGAATATCGGGAATACGCCTATAGCGGGATACAAGTGACTACTCCTAAAATTTTAAATCTCCTTCCCAGAGGAAAATATTCCATTATCGATTTCTATCTCTCCATATGTCACAGAGTCGACATCCAGTGCTATGTAGAAGATGATTTGCAATTGCTTGATATCGGTAAACCGGAAAATCTGGAAAAAGCGGAAGAGTTTCTCAGTAAATTATAACCAGTCCAAGAAATATATCCAATAAAACAGCTTCTTATTCTTTCGGATAAAATGGGCAGATAAAAAAAGTCGTAACTTTATGAAGTGCCCCCAAAAGTTTTGTGTCTAACTTTTGGGGGACACTTCATTATGACCAAAGGTTCAATTTATTTTTTTGAGCTTCCTCCAAAGATACCGTTTTTACCTGTTTGGTACTGTTTTTCAGACGAAGTTCCTCATATTCTTTGTTCAGCCTTTCCACAAATTCAGAAGAAGATTCCGGATTCAGCAAACGGGCGGCTACCAAGGCATTCTGTGAAGCATCTTTCATGTGAATGACCGGACCTCCATAAACAGGTGCTATTTTCAAGGCAGTATGCAGCTTGGAAGTAGTGGCTCCTCCAATCATAATGGGAATGTCCAGCCCCGCACGCTTTAACTCTACAGCCACATGCGCCATTTCTTCCAATGATGGAGTAATCAGCCCGCTTAATCCTATTATATCCACCTTTTCCTCTATAGCCTTCCGGACTATCATTTCAGCAGGAACCATCACGCCAAGGTCTATAATTTCATAGTTATTACAAGCCATGACCACTGATACGATATTCTTCCCAATATCATGCACATCCCCTTTTACGGTAGCCATCAATACCTTTCCAGCGCTGCGGGCACCTTCTTGTTTATCAGCCTCAATAAGAGGTTGCAAAATAGCTACTGCCTTTTTCATGGTACGAGCAGTCTTCACAACTTGCGGTAAGAACATTTTCCCTGCTCCAAACAGCTCTCCTACCCTATTCATACCTTCCATCAACGGACCTTCAATAATATCCACCGCCTTAGGATATAGTTTCACCGCTTCCGCCAAATCTTCTTCCAAGTGATCACCAACACCTTTTATCAAGGCATACTGAAGACGTTTCTCTACCATCGGTTCCTCACGCCACACATCCTGCTTTACGCTTCTGTTCCGGTCGCCGTATTTTTCAACGCCTCAGCAGTTTCTATCAAACGTTCGGCAGCATCGGGCCTGCGGTTTAAGACTACATCCTCTATCCGTTCCAGCACATCAGCAGGAATATCTGTATAAAGCACCGAAGTAGCAGGATTTACAATACCCATATCCATACCTTGACGAATAGCATGATAAAGGAATACGGCATGCATTGCCTCACGGATATAATTATTTCCACGGAAAGAGAACGACAGATTGCTCACACCACCACTGATATGTGCTCCGGGTAAATTCTTCTTTATCCATCCGGTGGCATTGATAAAGTCTACCGCATAATTATTATGCTCTTCAATACCAGTAGCCACAGCCAGTACATTGGGATCGAAAATGATATCATGAGGATTAAAGCCTACCTGCTCCGTCAATATTTTATAAGCACGGGCACATACTTCAATTTTACGTTCAAAAGTATCAGCCTGTCCTTTCTCATCAAAAGCCATCACCACAGTGGCAGCTCCCAATTTCTTTATCAGACGGGCATGTTCTATAAATTTCTCCTCCCCTTCCTTCAAAGAAATAGAATTGACAATAGATTTTCCTTGCAGACATTTCAGTCCGGCCTCAATGACTTCCCACTTGGAAGAGTCAATCATGATGGGTACACGGGCTATATCAGGCTCGGACATGACCAGATTCAAGAAAGTAGTCATCTCCTCCCGGGCATCCAGCAAACCGTCATCCATATTCACATCAATCACCAAAGCACCGTCTTCCACCTGCTTGCGGGCGATACTTAGCGCTTCCTCATATTTCTTTTCATTGATTAAACGGAGAAATTTACGGGATCCGGCCACATTGCAACGCTCACCTACATTAATAAAATTCATTTCGGGAGTCTGCTCCAACAGTTCCAACCCGGAAAGCCACAGCCTCTCAGGAGTGGTGGCAGGAATATGAGGAGGCACCCAGGCAGAACCGGAAACAATCAATTCCTGATATTTTGCAATATATTCCTCCGTTGTACCACAACAACCACCGATAATGTTTACTAATCCTTCATCGATATATTCCTTCACTTCTGAAGCCATTTCCTCTGGAGTCTGGTCATACTGTCCCAAACTGTTGGGAAGTCCGGCATTGGGATAGGCACTTATATAATAAGGTGCGCGTGCGGCCAGCCCTTCCAAAAAAGGTTTCAATTGTTTCGCTCCGAATGAGCAGTTCAGACCGATAGAAAAAATAGGCGCGTGCTGTACGGATGCCAGAAAAGCATCCAATGTTTGCCCCGAAAGAGTACGTCCTGCAATATCCGAAACAGTAACAGAAAGCATAAGAGGAACCTCGCGCCCTGTCTTCTTCATTGCCGTTTCCGCAGCATAAATGGCCGCTTTGGCATTCAGGGAGTCGAAAATGGTTTCTATCAGAAGCGCATCCACCCCTCCTTCCAGCAGGGCCTCCATTGTTCCTGATAGGCGGTGGCCAGTTCATCGTATGTCAAAGCACGCAAGGCCGGATTATTGACATCCGGACTCATGGAACAAGTCTTGTTGGTAGGACCTACCGAACCTGCTACAAATCTAGGTTTACGAGGGGTCTTCGCGGTATATTCATCGGCCAGTTCGCGAGCAAGTCTGGCAGCGGCCAGATTAATCTCACGACACAAATCCTGCATATGATAGTCTGCCATCGAAATCCGTTGGGCATTGAACGTATTTGTTTCAATAATATCAGCTCCCGCTTCCAGGTATTTGCGGTGAATGTCCTTTATCACATCCGGACGAGTAAGGCAAAGCAAATCATTATTACCTTTCATTTGTCCGGGTATCCCGGCAAAACGCTCTCCGCGAAAATCCTGTTCGGACAGGTTGTACCGTTGTATCATGTTCCCATCGCACCGTCAAGGATGAGGACCCGCTCGTTGATTATTTGTTTTAATGTAGCCATAGGTCTATTTTTAGGCACGAATTACACGGACAACACGGATTTCCTCTGTGGTTGCTACAACCGGGAACCGTGAAATTCATGTAATCCGTGCCTAATTATTATAAAATATTTATCTTTTAAACATACGGTCCATTTCGCGACGGTCGTCTTTTTTCTTTCAACGACTCGCGCTTATCATATTGTTTTTTACCTTTTGCCAATGCGACAACCAACTTGCCAGTCCTTTTTCATTAATAAACAGACGGACAGGAACAATCGTAAAACCGGGATTCTTTCCGGCTTCTTCCAATTTTCGCAGTTCTTTCTTGCTCAACAATAATTTGCGTTCTCGACGGGCGGAGTGGTTATTATATGAACCATAGAAGTACTCGGCAATGTGCATATTCTTCACCCACAACTCGCCTTGCACAAAATAACAATAGGTATCTACCAGGCTGGCTTTGCCCAAACGGATGGATTTATCTCAGTTCCCGTGAGCACGATACCTGCCGTGTACGTATCGATAAATTCATAATCGAACGATGCACGCTTATTCTTTATATTAACAGGAGTCGGTTTCATTAATTCAAAATAACAGATAACTCATTAAACACAGCGGCAATCAATGCCGGACAAACAATTATAATAACTGAAGCAATCAAGGTGTATCGTGTCAGTTTCTCTTCATTTACCTTCATCAGGGTACGTGCACCTTCGAACACCACAAATACGGTGTAAAATTGCAATATCCAATGAAGGATGGAAATAGAAAACAACCCGCTGACAATATCGAGCACAAAAGTCACTACCATAGAATAACCTACAAACTGCTGATTTAGTTCATACTGGTCTTCACGCCCTAAAAGTTTCTTGCCCAATTGGTCTATGGCGTATGCCGCCAAAAAATATCCTCCAAACAAGGATACAAATATAGCACAACATCGTGTCATCGCTATTTGGAAAGCAGCGACTCCTTCCGTATTTCCTATGAATGTACCTATAAAAACGGATAAACCACATAAGCCTATCATGGGATAAACAAATGCTCCCAACACTTTACGCCTATCCTCTTCTCTGCTAATTTCCTCCCACACTTTTGCCGGAGACGAAATCAACGCTATTACTCGCTTAAATAAATCTTTGTAGTTCAATGCCTAATCTATTTACCTCTGTTCAACTTCAATGAAATGCAAAGGTAATTAATTCACTGGAATAAACGAATAAAAAAACGCATACTTCTCTTGGGGGAATCAAAAAATAAGAGTACTTTTATTATAAATTTAGAAGAAGGACAAATATAACTAAGGCAAAATGACAAAAGAAAAAACTTTGAAAGCTTTAGAATATAAAAAACTAAATGTTAATTTAAAAGAAGGATGTCTGGGAATTTTCTCTCCATAGGGAATGCATAGCTTTATAATCAGGTTCATCCTTAAAAGATCTTATCCATACCTCTAAACCTTTCTTGCCGTATGGTTAAGGGTTTTCTTCCTGCCTGTTTTATCTCCGCAAGCTTGGAGTTAACTCCATAGTCTTGGGAGATAACTCCAAAACTTATGGAGATAACTCCAAAGGCTATGGAGATAGAATACATCCGCATAAAAAGGTTTAATCAAGAGATAGAAAATGTTTATGCAACAGGAACGAATGCGATATGTTGTTATTACGGCAGCAGAAAGATCGAACCGTTTAAAAATTCATGTTAACTCTTTTCACATGCAGGAGGTATATACTGAATCTAAAGAAAGATATGAACAGGAAAATAAGAAGTAGTCCCCGTCAAATTTCTATCCCCCTTATCTTATGAATTGAACCATATAGTTCCATTAAATAAAAAATCCCCTTCAACCGTAGCTGAAGAGGATTTTACTATATAATAAAATATCATTAATAGCTTGCTTGCATATTCGAAGCACTACATTTCACTGTAGAAACAAGTTCTTTATCATTTTCTCCCTTTGCCGTCACCTTAACTACAATAGTATCACTCTTAGGCACTACTTGATCGAAAATATCACGAAATTTCATATCATTAAAAGGCATATGGAAACTAATCAAAGCACTCCCTGTCTGATAAGCATCATCAGCTCCTTTGGTCTGTTGAAGTTTTGTCACCAATGTATCCTCTTTGGCTTCTACAGCATATAAATGGAAATCGTTCATACTCAGCTGTTCTTTAGTTTTAAAAGTAAAAGGTACGTTAACATATCCATTTATGGCCCATATCTTATTATTAGAATCTTCCAATGACACTAGTGCATAATCAGTTCTCAATGTATCAGACTGAACATTAAAATCTTTATAATTCAAAATAGCCAATACGCCAACTTCACTTACCTTATAAGACTTTTTCCCTTCTGTAATTGCTTCTCCTTCCATCAATTTGATCCCTACCTGCGCACGCTTGTAATAACTGCCGTCAGATGCCTTAAGACCAGCCAATACACTTGAAGCCACTGGAGTATAAGTATATCCCCATGCATCTCCTTTCAGAACGGTTCCACCAAAAATACTACCTTCTTCCACAGTAACGATCTCATAAAGATCATAATTGGAGCCGCTATCACCATCATTCAAACAAGAACTAAAAGTAAACACCGATACTAACCCAGCAAATATTGCTGCCAATTTCATTTTTTTCATTTTCTTCTTTATAATTATTAGGGTTTGCAAAATTAAATAAAAGAACCGGTTTCCAAGAAAGAAACTTAATTCTTTTTATTGTTTTAATGATTAAATGAAAAATTGGCTTAAATACTGCGTCGTCACTTACTTTTTAACATTATTTTTTATTCATATCTCATTCTCTGATAAGACTTGCTTTATCTTTTGTTTTAGCTATTTTTTCCACCGAGATTCACTTGTAATCTATCTGCCATTAACCCATTAATAAAAATTAATACATAAAAGAACAAGCAGTTTAGCTATAGTACCACTTTATTTCCTATCTTTGAAACAAAACACCCATTAACCATAAAATCTAGAATATTATGCTAATACTCAAGAAATCATGTAAAGCATTGTTCACCGCCCTATGTACATTGTTTATATACTCTTGCAGCAGCAATGATAAACTGGATATCAACAATTATCAGTTGCAATCCATTCAATGGAAACTTAGTGCAGATGATGCCGAGAAAGTCGATACAATTGAGTTGCCTCCTAAAATAACCAGCAACAATACAGAAGAACCTATGTCTATCACTTTTTCATTTGAAAAAACATAAAAGAGACATCACAATTTTACAGTGACGACCCGGAACTATTCAATTCTTTGACTTTAAAAGAGAATATATTGGTTGATATTACAGCTAATGCCAGTACCTTGAGTTCTGAATATAGAAAATTATCATCCGACTTACATGCACCTCTGTCCCTTAACGAAACAGTGCTTTCCCCTCTATATAAATCAAAAGAAACACTAAAACTTCTCCACATACAAAAGTAACGACTGAATGTAAAATATATATCAAAGAATATACAGCAACCTATTTGGCTATTTTTGCAAATGACAAAGGAGAAACTATAGAGATGAGTGGCAAATGGAAAGGAGCATTCAATAAAGGTTCCAAGGTTACTTATATTCTTAAAGATATAAAATGAAACATTTGAATTTAATATAGGGTAATGAAGTGGACTACAGCATAACCAATCCTCATCTACCCTATATTTTCAAGAACATTTTTTTAAATCAGCCTATGACTAAAAGAATCGGCATAAATATATAGTTAAATATGTAATCTACATGATACCTGTATATTATTTTGCCGATAAGATCAATTTCCATTCCTACCGATTCGGTAAAATAAACTATTTATGAACGCTGTATTCTTCAACGAATACATCCAAACAAATCCTAGATTTATGACCGATTTCACCCCGTGGACACTCTTTGTCGATACAGGCATCATCTCAGTACTGCTACTGCTCGGCAAACTCATGAGAGTAAAATAAGATTCATCCAAAGGCTGTTCATCCCCTACCTGTTGCCGGGTTTATAGGACTGTCCTTGGGACCTCACGGTTTCGGCATCATACCTCTTTCCACCCAAACAGGAACTTATGCCGGCATATTGATAGCCTTCATTTTCGGCGCTCTCCCCCTCACCTCACAAAAGGCAGCCAAAGGAGATGCAGACAATATAGGCAGCATGTGGCATATTCACAGGCAGGAATGTTGTTGCAATGGGCTTTCGGAGGACTGTTGGGATTGCTTGTCCTGAACCGGATATGGCCCTTGAACCCTGCCTTCGGCATCACTATGCCAAGCGGCTATTGCGGCGGGCACGGTACAGCAGCAGCCATCGGACAGGCTTTCAGCCAGTTCGGATATGACGAAATTCTAACTTTGGCCATGACTGCCGCCACCTTCGGTATCGTAGCGGCAGTCATTATCGGACTGATCATTATAAAATGGGGGACAAAGAAAGGGCACACCTCCTTCCTCGCCAATTACGATGACCTTCCTCACGAATTACAGACAGGCTGTTGCCCGGCGACAAACGGGAAAGCATGGGTGAAAGTTCTTGCTCTTCCATCTCCATTGACCCGCTGACCTTCAATCTTATCATTGTAGCAGTGATAGCATTAGGCGGATACTGCATCAGCAAAACAGTATCCCACTTTATGCCGGGGTTTGAACTGCCGGTATTCAGTTGCGCATTTGTGGTAGGTATATTCATCAAAAAGATATTCGACAAAACAAAAACCAGTGATTATGTCTGCCCGCAAACCATAGGCCACATCAGCGGAGCCTTTACCGATTTTCTGGTAGCTTTTGGAATTGCTTCCATTAAAATATCTGTTGTAATAGAGTACATCATACCCTTATTAATTCTGTTAGTCTCAGGATTAATTGCAACCCTGATTTATGTTCTGGTCATGGCCCGCAAATTAATGAAAGACTGTTGGTTCGAGAAAGCTATCTTCACATGGGGATGGTTTACTGGAACTATGGCTATGGGCATCGCATTGCTCCGCGTTGCAGACCCCAAAATGCGCAGCCGATGCCTGGATAACTATGCACTGGCTTACTTGTTCATCGCCCCGGTAGAGATTTCTCTGATAACTTTCGCTCCGGTAGCTTTCTTGAACGGTTACGGGCTGGTGGTTACGGGAATCTGCCTGGCGGCAGGACTTGCCGTACTGGCAACCGCCTATATCAAAGGTTGGTTTATCAGGAAACAATAAATGGAATGACACCGGAATAACAAGACAAAAAGTAAGTTAACTTGCTTGACCAAGCAACATAGGTTCGTCAGCCAACGAACGTATCTTACTTAGCTATTGAAGCCAACTTACTTTTTTTATATCAAAACGCATGAGCTTATACCCGACAAAGTACGCAAAAGTCCTTGTCATACAATCTCCGCAAACTCCTCAATATGATTGTCCACATATTCTGCAATCCGGGCAGTTACCGACTCTTCCATATCCATGAACTGCTCTTCCAACTCATCAAAGGCCTCGTATTGCTCATACATTGCCATAAATTCCTCATCATCCCTGTCCTTTTCCAAATCAGCACGGTTCTCATCATATATTTTCTTCGCGCTATAAATCAATTTGGCAAATTCTTTCGCTCCAAACTGCCGCATTGCTTTTGCAAAAGGATTATCAAAGATATAAGGTCCAAAACCATTCTGTATCAATTGTACAAAACCACCTTCATTTATTTCTTCACGCAAGAATGATACCCCAACAATGAATGCTGGTAACCATTGAGCAAAGGCATTGTTTCCGCATTGACAACACCTCCTGTCACCTCTAGGTATTTATCTATAAACACCTTCAAAAAACCATCCATACCCTCTTCCGCACCTCGGCGCAAAGCTTCGTCTGTAATTGCTATTTTATTTGCTTCCATTCCTATCATTGTAATATAGGTACAAAGATAGAGGTTTCATCGGAAAGAAAAAACATTTTGGCAACTCTAGTTTGCAAAATACTGTCCTACAATAAATTTATTTTATTTAAAGATAAAAAGTGACGGGCAACAAGTTGCAGAAAAGAATAAAACGACTAACTTTGTGGGCGAAAAGAATAACCAATCTTTTCACGTGGTTTACGAATATTTATTTTATTACCAAAAAACGTAAAGAATATGACTTATTCACACGAAGTAGAACACATGTGTGTTGTGAAAAAAAGGTCCTAATCACGGACCAGCTCCTATTCCTGAAGAAGGAAAGTGGGTAAAATCAAAAGAAATTAAAGACATCTCTGGTTTGACACACGGTATTGGCTGGTGTGCTCCTCAGCAGGGTGCTTGTAAACTAACCCTTAACGTAAAAGAAGGCATCATCCAGGAAGCATTGGTAGAAACTATCGGTTGCTCCGGTATGACTCACTCAGCCGCTATGGCTGCTGAAATTCTTCCGGGTAAGACTGTATTGGAAGCATTAAACACTGACTTGGTTTGTGATGCTATCAACACAGCAATGCGCGAACTATTCCTTCAAATCGTTTACGGACGTACTCAGTCAGCCTTCTCAGAAGGCGGTCTGATTATCGGTGCCGGTTTGGAAGACTTGGGTAAAGGTCTTCGCAGCCAGGTAGGTACTTTGTATGGTACTTTGGCTAAAGGTCCCCGTTACCTTGAAATGGCTGAAGGTTACATCAAAAACGTATTCCTGGATAAGAACGACGAAATCTGCGGTTACGAATTCGTTCACATGGGTAAGTTCATGGACGAAATCAAGAAGGGTACTGATGCTAATGAAGCATTGAAGAAAGTTACAGGTACTTATGGACGTGTAACTGAAGAACAAGGAGCTGTTAAGAAAATTGATCCACGTCACGAATAATTATAAGGAGGAAAGAATATGATTAGAGAAGTAAAATTCGAAAGCCAAGACCGTCGTATCAAACAGATCATTGCTGCTTTGAACGAAAACGGCATCAAAGACATCGAAGAAGCTAACGCAATCTGCGAAGCTGCCGGACTTGATCCTTATAAAACTTGTGAAGAAACTCAGCCTATCTGTTTCGAAAATGCCAAGTGGGCTTACGTAGTAGGTTCTGCCATTGCATTGAAGAAAGGTTGCAAAAACGCTGCTGAAGCTGCCGAAGCTATCGGTATCGGTCTGCAGGCATTCTGCATTCCGGGTTCTGTAGCCGACGACCGTAAAGTAGGTATCGGTCACGGTAACCTGGCTGCTATGTTGCTGCGCGAAGAAACTAAATGTTTCGCATTCCTGGCAGGTCACGAATCATTCGCTGCTGCCGAAGGTGCTATCAAAATCGCTGCAAAAGCAGACAAAGTACGTAAAGAACCTCTGCGTTGCATCTTGAACGGTTTGGGCAAAGACGCTGCACAGATCATCTCTCGTATCAACGGATTTACATACGTTCAGACTGAATTCGATTATTTCACAGGTGAACTGAAAGTAGTTCGTGAAATCGCTTATTCTGACGGTCCTCGTGCAAAAGTGAAATGCTACGGAGCTGATGATGTTCGCGAAGGTGTAGCTATCATGTGGAAAGAAGGTGTAGACGTATCAATCACCGGTAACTCTACTAACCCGACTCGTTTCCAACATCCGGTTGCAGGTACTTACAAGAAAGAACGTGTTCTTGCAGGTAAGCCTTATTTCTCAGTTGCATCAGGTGGTGGTACAGGTCGTACTCTTCACCCGGATAACATGGCTGCCGGTCCTGCTTCTTACGGTATGACGGACACTATGGGTCGTATGCACTCAGACGCTCAGTTCGCTGGTTCTTCATCTGTTCCCGCTCACGTGGAAATGATGGGATTCCTGGGTATCGGTAACAACCCGATGGTAGGATGTACAGTGGCTTGTGCTGTAGACGTTGCTACTGCTTTGAGCAAGTAATATAATACATTGCCAATATATAAATCCCTATAACCATTGCAGTTATAGGGATTTTTATTTCCAGTAATTTCATTCGTTTACTGATGACCCACCCCTCCTATTTTCAATATCAATCAAAAGTATTGCAAATAATTGTCTAAAATTACGGAATGAAATTGGTTCTTTAAATCATAAATCGGTTATACAATTAAGAGTTGGTTTAGGATAAAAGGAGGTCAAAACGAAGATTATTTATATGCAATCTGGCATTTTTGAAAATTTAAAAACAAGCAAAATTCAACAACCTGTTTTATCCTGCATATACTCAAAGAACGATTATCATAATATAAAATTGACGAGCAAGAAAAACTAGATCAAATCCCTGTATCTTAAATATTATCAAAAAAAAGGAAGGCTGTTTTCACGCCTCCTGTCTGTCCGCACAATTATATAATCCCGTATTTGCAGTATCTCACAGAAGGTAGAGTTAGCTGATGCCTAACATGATAGCCCCTTTACCTAGTTGTTTTCGGTCTGTTCGAACTAATATACATTTTAATATCAGACTTCCCCTGCCAAATTCACATCAAAAACGAGGTTTTACAAATTTGTCATCTGGAGATGTAAAAGACAACCCCGGAACAGAACGGCGGATATCTTTATAGGCATGTTCTTTAATCAGTGAATAATCTGTAGCATCCAAAGCATAGTAATAATCATCTTTATCTGTCGATAACTTTACAGTCCAGTCAAACATATTTCCAAAGATGGTCAACTCATCTTTTGCCGGATCGAAACCGGGGAGAGCTGATTTCACCAAACTTCCATCACTATTGATAATATAAAAATGATGCTTGCTATCTACCATATACCCCAAAGTCCGACGGCTACGGAATTCAGTAATAAACACATATTCCGGCAAGACTCCTTCAGGCAACTGAATAGCTTTCACATACGGACGTCCTTTGGTGCACTTCAGATGGAACAATTTATGGTTGGCATCTAAAACCAGATATCCCTCATCATAGTCTTTACGAGTAGTTGGATTGCCCGAAGCATAGCATGCAGGAAAAGCAAACCCTTTCTGAACCAGCATATCCGTAAACAATTTGCTTTTCGCCTCATCGATACAATTCGTCTCCATACGAATAAATTCTATACCTTTATCGGTAAAACGGAATGCATCTTCGGGCATTTTCAAATCCACCCGTTTGGACATGGACTCCATCAGAAAATAGAGTCCTGTCTGGGAAGCATTGATGGCTGACGGCACACTCTTGAAAGTAAAGTTTGTCAATTGAATATCTTTCGGACTAACTGCCTTACCACAAATGGTATCAGGGAAACGTTCGTCCGCCGTAAGCTGGCGCACATAGAGAGAAGGCAACAAACTGTCTACCTGCTGTTGTGTATATGTATTGCCTTTCGTATCATAGCGGTGAAGTTGCTTATTCTCATCTAGTTGTGTAATAACAAAATCACCAAGTACGGAACTATACATAGTAAAAGGAGTTTTGACAGGCTTCAGTGTGAGAAAAGCATAACACCAAGGCAACTGCCATACAAGCAGGACAGCTACGGTAATATAAAAAAATATTTTGCTGAATCGAATCATGTTTGTTTGATTTTTTAATAATAAACATTCAATTAGTCTTGCTTACCGGCCTTGAACCGTACCACAGAAATCCACGAAAGAGAAGCGGCAAGCAACGTATAAAGTGTCAGACAGGGCAAGAAACTATTATATGCCTCCGCTCCCGGAGCCAGAAAGTAGACACGGAAAATCAATGCCGCAATAATCAGATTCAAAACCCTGCGCTTCCATGTGGGTTCCAGGCAAATCCATGAAACAAGCAGATAACCGGCAAATCCGGCAAGAAACCATGGAGCCGCAGATAATAAAACACGCTGCACCAACTCACTTGTAAAATGTTGTGGCAGATAAACTCCCATCATAATAAAACTCATAGCAAAACAGGTCACCAGTGCAAGTACGCCATAGGCCAACATTGACATGACCATTTTCTTCTGTGAATAAGGCAAATGCAAAGTAAGCTTCAAACACTTACGTTGCATCTCGGGGAAAAACTGTACGGCAGCAAGCAAGATACCGATAAGTAAAGGGACAAATTGCAACAAATCAATAAATATAGCATCCTTCTGGACCATCACTACCCATAAATGATCGATTCCCTGTATGGCAATGGTACGGCCAATACGAAGCATGGAATATCCTGTGATCCCTATCATAAAAAGAGTTGCCAGCAACCAATACCAACGCGTTTTTATCCACTCTTTATAAAATATGGCTTGTATCATATTTCTTCTATTTAGTTTACATATTAATACTTTCCGGTAAGACCGATAAAGGCATCTTCCAGACTTACATTTTCGTGCTGCAAACCAGTAAAGGGAACTTGACTTTCCTTCAACAGTTTCTCCACATCCACGGGAGGCAAAAAGGAGTACGTTTCCAAGGTTTGACGAATGACAGCCGGATGATAGCAAGTTGCCGGCAACTGAGGCTGATAACCCTCGGGCACAGTACAAGTATATCTTCTCAGCTCTTTCATCAACGTTTCAATAGGCTGTTGAATAAGGATAGAGCCATAATCCATAATAATACAATCATCAATCAACCGCTCCATATCCTGAATAATATGGGAAGTCAGGAAAACAGTCTTGTTCTCGGAACGGGCATAATCACGTAAATAATCCACAAAAAGACGGCGATAGCCCGGATCAAGTCCTAAAGAGAAATCATCCAGAATCAACAACTCCGGATTTTGTGCCAGGATCAGTCCCAATGCCACTTGCGAACGCTGTCCGTTCGACATTCTTGAGATACGTTGTCCCGGAGCTACCTTCAATTTATTCATCAAGTCATAATAAGCCTCCTTTTTCCATTGTCCCGGATAAAAAGAAGCATAAAACTTTTCTATTTGTGTGATATTCATAAACTGATATTGAACATGACCTTCCAGCAATAAACCGATATTCCTGCGTAAAGCAGGGTTCATGGTCTGAATGTTCTCACCAAAGATGCGACATTCGCCTGAACGCGGCTGAAGATAACCGCTCAATATATTAATGGTTGTCGTTTTCCCTGTACCATTTTTACCCAACAACCCCAAGATACGCCCTTGAGGAACTTCAAAACTCAAGTTCTCATAAATCTTGCGTTGACCGTAATAATGGGTCAGGTTCTTACATTCTATAATTGCACTCATGCTTTATAAATCATTTTTCGTTTGCTATTAGAAACACGCCAGGAAAAGAATAGGAATCAAGATACCGGCCACCAACTCGATTCCTCCTCTGCCCCACAATCCTTTAGGACCTTTTATCATCACTATACCGCTGACAGTGATAATAATCAGACAGACAGCAAAAGCATCGGCAAACCAAGTCCACCACTTACCCGGATTGAAATGGAGTTGTACCATGGAAGAGATCAGCGGACGGCGCTTCACCCCCTCGTAGACAGCATCTTTTGTCCGGGTGTTAATCACCAGACTTGAGCTCCTTTCAGAAAAACCTTAATCAGATCCGGTTCCGGGTAATAATATTTAGTAAAATTTCCGGCTTCGCCCAGCGGTTCCAACAAAGTCAAAATCATCTTCTCATTAACTTTGCTCTTGTCCGACAGATCCTCTGTTATTTTATATTCCGTTCGTGTAACTGTATAATGGGGATTTATGCTATCCCTATGGTTCATCACGATACCCGAAATAGCATAAATCAAAATCATTCCCGCAAAGAAGAAAGACAGATCACGATGGATGATCCGGCTCCACTTGCGGAATGCAGTACCTTTATTCTGCGATTTCATAAGAACTGGCTTCCATATAGTAGAATGACAGATAATCTTTTCCGGTAGCAGCTTTTCTTTCTGCTATCTTTGCGCGAAAGTCCGCAATACGGGCTTCAGGGGTGCTGGCTGTTTCACCGCGTGCTTTTTTTTCCGAATCACACCCGGCAGCAGTTTCTCCATGAGATTTTTCAGTCTGTGCTTTCAGTTTAGCCTCCCAGTTTTGCAAGTAAGCTTCATCTACCCGCTGTTCCTTTAACGTTCCGGTCACTGTGACAATAGCGTTGATGCATTTGGTATCAAACGAGCCCAAAGGTCCGGCTTCCACACGAATCGTTTTGGTATCATCACTGCCCATCAGGAATATTTTTGTAGCTCCGTGCTTGCAGGTATGTGTGCAGATTCCTTCGATAGTCACCTCCTTGTTGGCCAGTGAATCGGCATGCACCAGCAGATTATCGATACTCAATGCCGCCGGAGCCGCCTGCTCCGTTTTTTCAGACTGGCTCTGTTTGTTACTGTTTCCACAAGAAGTAGTAGTTACTAAAGCTGCCATTAAGGTTGCAGCGACCATAAACTTAATTTTCATATGCTAACTGTTTTTATTTTTTAAAAAAAAGATGCCCAATGAACAAACGGCATACTGGGCCGTTCCGCATTTTTTATAATATGCCGCCTGCCATTGAACAGACAAAGACAGGTTATATTGTTTCATGATGGGATAATCCCCTTGCAGACGAATCCCCACCATACTATAACTATCAGATAAATAGTCAATATTTGCCAATAAAGTCTGGGCGGACGACTTCGCGGCATTCAATCCCGGTAAAGAATATTCAGCCGATAAATTGGCATAATATCCACCGTTAGCTTCTGCGGTCAATCGTAGCAGCCTCTTCTGATACAGCAAACGGGCACGCAAAGAACTCTCCAAAACAGACAAGTGAACAAACCGGGATACGGCGTTGTAATCCGTTTCCAACCGATGGTAGATTATGTTTGGGACAATTGCTCCTCCCCATACACCTTTATCGGTCAAAAGCTTCTCCCACAAACCACTTACGGCAATCCGACTATTCGTGACCTTCATTCCCGGAGATGTACTAATTAATGCTCCATAGGAGCTTCCGCCCGCCTCTCCGTAAATATTCTCCATTCCTTTACGAACTATATAGCCTGCATCCAGTTTCACAGCAAGGTGTTCTGCCTGCTGAAGTTCCCGCATCCAGGTCACGTTTCCTTTCAAATCAGTCGTATTCAATTCCAGCAAAGTGAGATTATTGGCATTGCTCAATTTCTTGTCCATTGACATACGGTCAATTGAAACTGTGGCCGATATCCCCTTTTCCGTATCAACTGGCAGAATGCCTATGCTTCCTCCCCACCGGATGCTTGATGCTTCGTCCCGGTCTGGTTTCCGGCGAAACGCACATAATCCATGCCCAATCCCAATATATGGTATACCGAAGTAGAGCTTTATCTGCAAGGAATGAAATCTCACTTTTCTGCTGATAAGCCGGAAATCTGCGGAAACTCCCAAACGATATGTCCCCAGACGATATCCTGCTCCCAAAGCAAAAGAGAGATCGGAAGCTGTATTACGTGGACGCGGATCTTTATCCCGATAATTATGAGACGCTCTGTAACCACCGGTGATTCCCCATGTCCAGGAACCTGACTCACTGGCGTAACCTCCATTGAAATAATAAGTTTCTCCCTTCAGGAAACCACCAATGGAATCACCAGTCACGTAAGGAGCTATCAATTTCCAGTCTATATTTTCATTCCATAACACATTCTCCTGCTTCTCACTCCTGTATCCTGCTGAACCGAATACACGATCACGTTCCGAAAGAATAACGAAGGAATTGACATCTACCCCGATACGGGTATCCTTATCACCTTCCTGTTTCAAAGATGCTTTTCCTTTATCATGATAAGCTCCATTTACGTCCAGCCTTGTCCATGTATACGGAGTATAGTAATAATAAAGTGCCGGATTCTGCCATATCTCGCCACGAAATCCGGTCGCAAATGAAGCGGTACGGATTACCTTATCGGACAGGGAGAGTGTGTCGGTAGTCTGCCCGAAGCTTCCTGCCGACTCTCCACAAATAAAGCAATCAGCAACATAATGATAATTCGGATTAGCATCATGAATAATAAAGATTTATATATCAATAAGACGGATTCAATTATTTGTTAAACAGGCTCGGAGTAGCCGCAGGTGTGAAATCAACGGTAGAGTTATTTGTATCCTGCAATACTTCCCGATCACCATCCTTGTAGGCGGCTTTACGCATTACGCACTTTCCGATGTTTTCTGCAACGGTATTGTTCATACCGATATAAGTATGCCCCATATCCAGCCCGGTAGAGGTTACATTCCACTGCCATTCATTGGAAGCACCTACATTTACAGCATCAATCACCCATTCATTGGGGAACTTATATTTGCTTTGCGGTTTACTGGCTGTTCCATTTTGCATAATATACGTATAGTTGTATGCATAGTCTGAAATATACTTTTCTTTAGTCATACTTTTGGGTAATCTGCCAATAGCATAAGCGCGATTTCCCTGTTTATTCAACACCCAGATAGTTTTGGAATAACAATAATAAACATCCAGATTGGGAACAGCCGGATTATCCACATCTTGCTTTGATTCAATATACCACTCAAAATTGGCTTTACTTAAATCTATAGAATTCGGATTAGCCTCTTTATGATTGATCGCATTGTCACAAAGGATAAAGGATTCTCCCGGTTGTACCGGATAATCTGTTCCACTGCCCGGTACTGCTACAACAGAGCCTACCGCAATAGCTTCATCCATGATATCCGGATCTACCGATTGATATTTCTGAGTAGTTTGGAATTGTGATTCCATAAATATCAATCATCCGCATACAAAACTTTATCCGAGTTATTATAGATACGTATATACTGGTCGCCATTATATTGCTTACCTGCTTCATTATAGGTTCCGGGAATAAATATCTCGGCAATCACAAAATCAGGGTCACCTGTATTGAGTACATGAACCTTCAGTTCCAGCTTGTATGACCCTCCAGATACGGCCACATTCTGTTGTACTCCCTGTACATCGACTTCCACCGGAGTTCCATTCTGTGAGTAAGTTCCCTTACCAATGAAAGTTACATTATACAACCCGTCCGCCAGTTCAATACTCTGAGCCGGATAGGTAATGTCTGTCTTGACAGATGTATTTACATTTTCAAAAGTATAGGTTCCACCGGTCAGTTGCAGCCCCTCGATAGTTGTATCTACAGTAGTGGTAATACCTACAGTGGATATGCTCACTTTGTCATCATCACTACATGCGGTAAATCCCAGCATTGTCGCAAAAAGGACTAACATTGTCAATTGATTCTTTTTCATCTTCATCTCTATTTTATTGTTCATTTACTAAAAGGTTAAGTTCATTTCCATACCGAAATAAGGCGATTCGGAGGTTCTCCGTTGCAGTACACCCCGTAACGTATAATCAGGATAAATACCCAAAAGCCGGTTTACATAAAAAGCCAGATTCAGATACTTACCGATCCGTTTACTCGCCTTCAAATTGATATCCATATAAAAAGGCACGGTAGTACGCTCAAAATAAGTGGCTGAATATTTCTCCACCAGATGCTGTAACTGAATATTGTTTTTATCCTCTTCGCGAAACGGATGCGTTTCACCGGATTGATCTATATAGCTTACCGGCACGCCATTATTCCACAAGTTCCGTCTGTTGGTATACCAAGTGCATTGTGCCGACGTAGAGAAAGTAAGTCCCAAACGCTGTATATAGGTATCAAACATAAAGTTCGTATTGAATGCCTGGCTTTCTGTTCCGTTGTCCCCATTGTACAATCCCACATATTTCAGCTGTTTATTGTCCAACAATATAGAAGAGGCCTTATATTGAGGAGAATCCGAATTATAAATTGTCTTTATCCAGGCTCCATACATAGTGACGCGAGTCTTGAGCGATTCTATTCGTTTGGAAGCGAACTGAAACTCCACTCCTTCTTTACACACCTTCATTACATTACCTTGTGTGGAATACACATCCAAATTATATTCATTTGTATAAGTCAACTGAGAAAGTTCTGGAGGAGCCGTCAATGCTGATCCGTCGATACTAGCAGGATCATATAGTTTATATGCCAATGACCTATAATAAGTGATATCATCAAAAGCATTATTCATCCGTTCGCGGAAATAAGTTATCGACAGGCGGTTTCCCTTATAGCTGACGTCGGCCCGCACTTCCCATTTCATGTTACGTGCTGGTTCCAATTGATAGTTTGTATTATCCCATTTATATGTCATCATATTGATACGGCGATAATCCGGATTGGTATGGTAATAATTCAACTGAATCAAATCTACATACTTAAAATCCGGATATAGCTGTGCGGTGGTCGGCATACGGCTGATCCAGCCCAAACCTCCCGAAAAGGCAACATCCCATCCGTTTGATATCGGTAAACTCCATTGCAAGTCCAGACGAAGATCGGGATATATCTTGCCCTGCATCTTATATTTAGTGTCCAGCCCCAATAAAGACTGCAAACGGCTACCAGCGTAAAAGCCAATTTATGTCTATTTACAGGAAGATTCAACACCTCCTCGGCATAGAAGGCGAAAGGTTGCAGCCCCGGTATATCCTTAAAACGGCGAGGCCGTGTACTCAAACTTTCACTGATGGGCCGTGTCACATCGAATACCTGGCCTTCTCCCAAATTCTTCTGATAATTCCATTCCATCCCCATATTCATCGCATTCTGTAATACCCCCAACGGGAAAGCCAATCGCGTACGGGCGGAAGCCGTAACATATAAAGGTTTACCATCAATATCCATCTGTGCCACATAATTATAAGGTAGATAGATGCCATCAAACTCTCCGGTTTCTGTCTGAGTAGCAATAGCTGCCGGACGATTCAGAGAAACGGACTTTATTTCACGCATCTTCTCCCACTGCTGACTGACAGAAGTAGTCACACCAACCTCACGAATCCATAAATGGGCCGGAAACTTCATGCTCCATTTCCCCGCTATCTTCAGGCTGTTAAAGTCCGATTTATAAGAATCTTCCTTTACTGTCGCATCTTTATCCCTCTTCGCATCATCAAACGAGCCGGTATAATCGGAACTGATATTCCAATGAATATTACGTTCATTCCATAACCATTTGCCATCCAAGCGGGCGGAAGCAGTAAGGCGAGTGTAATTTTTCACACTGTTACGCGGATCTATTTTGGACTCCAAATAGTTTAAATCAGCATTCAACACATAACGCCCGTTCCCATCCAGCCGAATTCCCTTGCCTACAGAAAACAGTTTACTGGTTTTATCAGCCTTAAAACGCGCAGACAAGGGGCTCTCATTCATTTTACGCTGAATGATTACCGCACCGTTTGCCACATTACCATAAGCCACGGAAGGAATGCCACGAATGATTTCCACCTTCTCAATATTATCGGTTGAGATGGTACGCATATCCATCCCTTTTGACATTGTGCTCGTTGCATTCACTGCGGAAGTACTGTTTGGCATATATTGCAGATTCGCATCCGTATTCTGGGAGATACCATCAATATAAAATCCAACTCCCAATGAAGAGATATCCTCCGTCTTACCTGTTTCACGTATCCGGATCAGATTGGCCTGCCCCATCTGAGGATCAGCCGACTTTCCTCCAGGTACTAATTCCATCAAGTCACTGAAACTGCTGGGCTGAAGATGTTTCATGGCTGTACGGTCAACGATAGAAGCGCTGGTAGCGCGTTTTGATTCAGAAGCGGTCACCACTACCTCGTTCAGCGCCATGACCGAAGGTTTTAAATAAAAGATTGCTGAAATATCCCCAATGACCTTCACTTCTTTTTCTGTAGAATCATATCCTAAATAGGATACAATAACCCGATAAGTTCCAGGATGGATATGTAGAAGTTCAAAATGTCCATTCGCATCTGTTATTCCCCCATAAACAATCTGCTTATCCACAAACAATTGAACTGTAGCGTAATCCAACGCTTTATGAGTCTGCTCATCCAGTACAGTTCCCCGAAATACAAATGTCTGCCCCCATAAAAGAGACACATTGCTACAAATTATAAATAAAAAAATATATGCAATCTTACAAATCATTTCATTCTCTATTGGTTTGCAAAATTACAATTCATAAAAGCTCGGCACAATCCCCATTTCTAGGTATATACTAAATTATACATAGATCGGAGATACCTACATGACGGTATACAATTTACAAATAAAATCACTTTCACCTAAACTTTATATTCACATTTTTTTCAATGATAAGATAAATACATCTACTTTTTACCTGTTTCAATGGGGAAAATGCCACGCCATATAAATACAGTTCATTATCAACATATTACCCCATAAGCAATGGTATGAAAGCATAATGGCATACAACTTATATTACAAATCCATTGGCAGAATATTTATATCCGGCAGTCAAGGCACATCAGGTTTATTAAGTAATATCTATCCTTCAAATATTAAATTAGCAAGTGAAGAAAAGCAACTGCAAAAAACACTATATTTGTGGAAATGAATTCAAATTAAACAGTTAGATTATGGGACTTAGGTTGTATCAATGACATGATGAGAAGAGATAAAGAAAATCGTGAACTACGAAAAGCAGGAAAGGAACGCTTAAATGAAATTCGAAACCGACTGGTTGATTTGAACAAAAAAGAGCACTCCTCCCATCTATCCCTTGAGCAATTAGAAGAGATCAGAATAAAAACGCAAGAAAAAGAAGAAGCGGAAACTAACCAGCTCTTCAAAATAAAATTAATCATGTTAGGAATCGTTCTGATATCAGGAGCTCTGGTATGGATAGGGATTACCTTCTTTTTTTAAAATTCTACTCTCTATTTTCTTCCTTATTCCTTGAAAAAACCAATAAGAATTCTTATATTTGTGATACCAACTTGGAATAACCTTAAAAACAGATAGATATGAAAAGAATATTATTACTACTGGTTTTATGTTTAAACATAAGTATGGTGCTTGGACAAGAGTATAAAAATTGGGATAAATATGATATAGAGGGATTCTATACGATTGCCAAATCAAAAGCAGAAGCCAAGATTAGCAAAAATGTATTGAGGAGGGAGCAGATTATTATATTCCTACCGAAATGGATGACCAAGTATTCCCAAGCGGAATCAGTAAAAAGATCACTCCCAAGCTGTACAAACTAAAAGACACCGAGATTTATGTCTTTTTTACTTTTCCACCATTCCTGTATGATTCAGACAACGGATGATAGAAATAAAAAACAATAAGGGAGTTTTTTATAAAAGTCCGACAAATCCTTAAAAATGATTTAAACGAGAAATATCATATTTGTTTTGAGGCATGGAACAATGATCTGATAACAATCTTAATCTGGTTTGTTACTACCCGACCGCTCTTCCGCAAAACACTTCTTTCGGATAGAGAATACATTATTTTCACAACGTTAAAATATTCTGCAAAATAATATTTTTTCTCATCTGTTCATATTTAAGTCCTATTAAGAAAAGTTGAAAAGAGAATAGTAATTCATATTCTCTTTTCAATTGTGTAATCAAATAGAATTCCTCATAAATTCCATCCAGAAGTACTTTCCTGAATTTTCCATAGCCGGGCATAAAGACCATCTACCCGAATCAATTCATCATGTGTTCCTTGTTCCTTAACTTGACCATCGTCCAAAACAATTATCCGATTAGCATTCATGATTGTCTTGAGCTTATGAGCGATAGTTATAACAGTACGACCTTTGATGAGAGTATCGATGGCCTTCTGCATTTCCACTTCATTTTCAGGGTCAAGCGAGGCAGTTGCTTCGTCCAATAGAATGACTTGTGCGTCTTTCAGAACAGCACGAGCAATGGATATACGCTGTTTTTCTCCTCCGGATAAAGTACAACCGCCTTCACCTATCATCGTGTCATAGCCTTGCGGCAACTGCATGATAAAATCATGGCAACAAGCTTTTTTGGGCTGCGACAATAATTTCATCATCCGTTGCACCAGCCTTACCAAAACGTATGTTGTTGCGTACCGTATCTTGAAACAGATAGACATCCTGGAATACCATAGAGATATGACTCATTCAAACTTTCCGGATTTTATTTTATCCATCGGGAGATCACAAAAACACGTCCTTTCTGTGGGGTCATAAAAGCGGGCGCAAAGTTTCATTACTGTACTTTTTCCACTTCCGGAAGGACCGACAAGGGCAGTCAATGAGTTTTTGGAAAGCGTAAT
>ENA-OQER01000100-OQER01000100.1-human-gut-metagenome-genome-assembly--contig:-NODE-100-length-45240-cov-4.325206_pt1 | contig 45240 bp, 57 predicted proteins | sample MGYA00242797_ERZ504639 | MGnify/ENA primary metagenome ERZ504639 (study PRJEB26092, sample SAMD00036306) | human gut metagenome | host: Homo sapiens | study: EMG produced TPA metagenomics assembly of... | reverse complement strand
CAAACATTATTAGCGTTAACCATTTGTACTTTAGTCATCAGTGCGGTTTGACTACTAGTAGCACTATTATGAAAGTACAGAGAGGGATGTCCCAAGAAGAAGTCAGCCATTTACTTGGAAAACCCGATTTCCGTAGATTCGACAACGGCTCGGAACAATGGGAATACACCAAGACCAATATGTCCACAGCTGCAAACACGGTAATTATTATCGATTTTGTAGACGGAATGGTAACAAACATGGATTCTTTTGAGCCCAACATTACTCCGCCTCCAGTTGCAGTGTGTCCGCCAAATGAAATAATTACGGTAGTTCCACCCAGCCACCCTGATCATTTTGGCCCGCACAGACCAAAACACAAAGCTATGAATCCACATGATTTTGAAAACCTCTATAAAAAAGTAAAAAACAAAGCATTTAAGGACGACCAAATGGAATTATTATCTGTAGGAGTTGTAAACAACTACTTCACCTGTAAACAAACTGCCCGACTCATGTCCATATTTACATGGGACGATGAAAAAATGAAAGTATTAAGAATGGTTTCCAACCGCATTGTAGACCGTGAAAATGGAAAAGAAATCATCAAGACACTGGATTCTTTATTTAAACAAGATGATGCACGTAAAATATTGGGAATCACTGACCGATGGTAATTCAACCTAAACAACACACAAAAACATAAATATATGAGAAAATTTAAACAATTATTATTGCTTGTTATCAGTATAACACTTGTCGGCTGTCATACCACAGGAAGTATCAAGCAGAAAGCATGGAAGGTACAGCAGGGAATGACAACAGAAGAAATAGGCCAACTTCTTGGAAAACCCGATTTCCGACGTTTCGATGGTTCTTTGGAACAATGGGAATATCAGAGCGGAGGAATTGCAACGTCTTGCAAATTTCTAATTATCGAATTTAGAAACGGAAAGGTAACAGGCATGGATCCTACAATGAAATAGCTAAAGAAACTTCAGTAGGAGACCTATATTCCAGCAAAATATCCCTCCATACCGTTGGTTCAATAGACGATAACGAATTTGAAAAGATATACAATGAAACAAAAAATTCCGTGTTCAAAGATTCAACTCTGGAAAAGGCCATTATAAATAAAAAATTAAGTTGCGCACAATGCCTTAAACTTATGTCACTTTATACTTTTGATAATGACAAGTTAAAAATGTTACAAGTATTGAAAGACCATATAGCTGACACAACAAATTACGATAATATTGTCAACTCACTAGATTTCATTTCAAGTAAAAACAAGGCCAAAGAGATATTAGGAATACCCTAATACAGTAAAAGCAAACGTACCTGTTGCAATAAACCTAAAAAATATTGCAACAGGCACATCTGCTTTACCTCAATCTTCTATTCTGACAGCTGTGCCGCTTGCGGTTACCATCAGCATACTACCACTGTCCCCCACAGTTTCATAATCCAAATCCACCCCAACTACAGCATTAGCTCCCAATAAAGCAGCCTGATCCTGCATTTCTCGTAACGCGGTATCTTTAGCCTGTCGAAGTACTTCTTCATAAGAACCGGAACGACCGCCTACAATGTCACGAATACTAGCAAAAAATCACGAAACAGATTAGCGCCGATAATAGTTTCACCTGTTACAATGCCATAATATTTGGTTATACGTTTTCCTTCGATAGTAGGTGTTGTTGTTGCTAACATAATCTTTCTCTTTTTTAATTATATATTCATTAGACGCACAAATAAAAGAAAAAGTTGCAACTTTCTCCTTTTTTATCGGTAACCATATTATTCTTTTCACATTCAACTCTGACAAGCAATAAGAAAGTAAATAAATTAAAAACCAGATTTTAGAAAAGAAACATTGGGAGATTAAAAACAAAACATTACATTTGCAGGAAAACAAAGAGGAACGTATCATGAAACAAATCAAACTGGAAATAAACATAGAGGCTTGCCATTATAACGAACTAACAGAGAAGGACCGCAACTGATAGACGCTGCGTGTGAAGCAACGAAAAGAAGCTATGCTCCTTACTCACATTTTGCTGTTGGAGCCGCCGCACTGTTGGAAAATGATATCGTTATTACCGGAACCAATCAAGAAAATGCAGCCTACCCATCTGGTCTTTGTGCAGAACGTACCACTTTGTTTTACGCCAATTCTCAATATCCGGATCAAGCAGTAAAAACACTTGCCATTGCTGCCCGCACAGAAAATGATTTTCTTGACACACCTATTCCTCCTTGCGGTGCCTGTCGGCAAGTATTATTAGAAACTGAAAAACGATATGGAAAACCCATGCGGATACTGCTTTATAGTAAGACTGATATTTATATATTAGAAAACGTAAGTGGACTTTTACCTTTATCGTTTGATGGAAATTATCTGAAATGATACCTACCATCGTCTGCACAGCCAACAGTTAATAAATCCAGTTTTAAATAATCCGAAAGACCTCGTATCATGGATGGGAAGCATTCAAGCGCAAGATTACACTATGTCCAAATGAGCTATTGGTATCCGGCTAGAGGCAGGAAATCTGCAAACAGTCAATGAGGCACTGGCAAAAGGATATATATTGCGCATTCACGTCATGCGTCCTACTCGGCATTATGTAGCTGCTGAAGATATACGCTGGACACTGAAACTTTCATCCCGACGCATCATTACTGCCAATCACTCTTTTGCCAAGTCCAGAGAGCAAGACATTTCAGTTGACATTTACAACAAAGCAAACCGACTATTAGAAAATCAAAAGAGAATTACTTTCCCTAGCGGAGAAAGAATACCTCACTTTTTCCTCCGAACAGTAAGTAATTTGTAAATGGATTATTTCTACGTCATCACATTTCAAAAATAATTCATTACATTTACATTATTCAGTATTGCAATATAAAACTCTCAGCTACTTTCAAGAAACGTTCATGACCTTTTTCATTCAAATGTGCAGTATCTGTATTATTTTTGCTGTTCTGAAAATATATTTTTCTAAAATGATCATTATTTGCATAAATTCCTCCTTTTCGGGCGCTGTCAAAAATAGGAATACTATAATTTCCACAAACCTCAATCATAGCATCCACCACTTTCTCAGCATCACTTCCCGCAAAGTTTTTACAGTTCCATCGGGTAAAGAAAAAAATCTTAGCTGTGGGATACTTTTCAATAAGCCCTTCACACAGCATTGCCAGCCTCTCTTTAAATACATCAATACCGCCAATTGAATCCAATTTAAAACCATCATTGTGCCCACCCACAACAATAACATAATCCAAATCATCCGGCATTTCCTTATATCTTACATACATCGCTTCCCCCCAACGCGGGCTACTATAAGCAATGCTGCTGCCGTTCTTGCCATAATTTAAATATTCCATACCATGCTTCTCGGCAAATTTATAATGCCAGGTATTCTTAACAGGTTCCTTATGATTCTTCACATAACTATCTCCAATAATTCCCAAACGTTTTCCTTTCAATTCATCAGTCCTGACGATAACTCCTTTAATAATTTGTTCCAACTGCTTATATACCTGTTGTCCCAAATACTCTGCCGAATGAGCCGTAAAATGAAGTCTGTCATTTAGCAATTCTGCGCCTGACATATCTATCAGGTGCATGTTAGGATCTTCAGCAGCCAATTGCTTCATCGCATTCTCCACTTCTCTGCTGAAATATTTATTACTTCGGGCAACAGTACCAAAAATAAAAGGCAAACGAGAATAATCCTTTCCGGTTTTTTCTGTCAGATGCATACGCACATAAGCCACCATTGTCTTCAAGTTACGGTAATAATCTTTACTTTTAGCATAATCACTTTCCCCCTGATGCCAAAGAAATGCATCTATCTGATAGCCATCCTTCAGCCGGGAAAGAGTTTTGTCTATACACATGTCTATCTCTTGAATGAAAGAAAGCAACAAGGAATTTCCTCCATCAGAAGTTGGCTTAGCCTGTGCCAGCCATTCAGGAGCCGCAGACCAAAAACGTCCCTTGGAAGCATTATAATCAGGTGCAATGGAAGTTCCGCCAACAGCCCATTTCACCACATAAAATTTCTCCTGCAACAACTGCTCCAACCAATAATATGTCACTGCATCAAAAGCCCACATATTATTTTTTCCGCTACGTTTGGCACGAGGCCAGAAAGGAATAAATTCTCCTTTCCCGTCATTCTGAGCTATCTGACAATAACGGTAGGCACCTTCGGTATACGTCAGTGTGTCCGTAGCCAATGCTTTAATATATGCCGGCAAATCTTCATTAGGAGTTCGTCCATCGGTATTAGACTGTCCGGCAGTTATAATCACATGTACAGGATTGGAAGCCATCGTATTCAAGCTAACAGCTGCAAAAATCAAAATCAAAATTAAGTTTTTCATAAGTATCATTTCATGTTTTTAATGGACACAAAAATAATCCTAATTCTAATATAACGACATGGATTATCGTCCATTATCATAGATTTTTGAACTCATTATGATTCATACAGAATGAGAATTGCGGCTAAACCATAAAAAAAGAGCCACAGGAACAATGGCTCCCAATGACTCTTTCTTTTTCAGCTCATATTTATAATTTAATTATCTCCATACATACGCGCACGCATTTCTTTAATATGATCAGAAGTGATGTATTCATCATATTCCATCATCTTGTCAATGATACCATTCGGGGTCAATTCAATAATACGGTTCGCCACCGTTTCAATAAATTCGTGGTCGTGGGAAGAGAACAGCACATTTCCCTTATAAGTCTTCAGATTATTATTGAAAGCCTGAATTGATTCCAAGTCCAAATGGTTAGTTGGAGTATCCAAAATCAGACAGTTCGCATTACGCAACTGCATACGGGCAATCATACAACGCATCTTCTCACCTCCGGAAAGCACATTCACTTTCTTCAATACTTCCTCTCCGGAAAACAACATACGCCCCAAGAAACCTTTCATATAGACTTCGTTACCTTCGCCAAACTGGCTCAGCCAATCTACCAAATTCAAATCACTTTCAAAGAAATCCGTATTATCCAAAGGCAAATAAGCCGTAGTAATAGTAACGCCCCACGCGAATTTACCAGCCTGCGGAGTACGAGTTCCATTGATTATTTCAAAAAAAGCAGTCATGGCACGCGGATCACGGCTCAAAAAGACAATCTTATCTCCTTTTTCTACATTAAAATTCACATCATTGAACAATACCATACCGTCTTCAGTTTCCGCACGCAAGCCGGATACTTCCAAAATCTGATTACCCGGTTCACGATCCGGAGTAAAGATGATACCGGGATATTTACGGGACGACGGCTTAATTTCATCTACATTCAGTTTCTCCAACATCTTCTTTCGGCTGGTTGTCTGCTTGCTCTTAGCCACATTGGCACTAAAACGACGGATAAATTCTTCCAACTCTTTCTTCTTCTCTTCAGCTTTAGCCTTCTGGTTCTGCTGCTGGCGAAGTGCCAACTGACTTGATTCATACCAGAAGCTATAGTTACCGGCAAACATATTCACTTTACCGAAATCAATATCTACAGTATGAGTACAAACAGAATCCAAAAAGTGACGGTCATGACTTACCACCAACACCGTGTGTTCGAAATTAGAAAGATATTCCTCCAGCCAAGTCACCGTATCCATATCCAAATCATTGGTAGGTTCATCCAACAACAAGTTATCAGGATTACCGTAAAGTGCCTGTGCCAACATGACACGCACCTTTTCCTTACCGCTCAGTTCCCCCATCAACATATAATGCTTGTCTTCCTTTATGCCCAACCCACTTAACAAAGAAGCTGCATCACTCTCGGCATTCCAACCATCCAGTTCGGCAAACTTCTCTTCCAGTTCAGAAACTTTCAAGCCATCTTCATCTGTAAAATCAGTTTTCGCATACAGTTCTTCACGCTGTTTCATAATGTTCCACAACACAGTATGTCCCATCATAACCGTATCCATGACTGTATATTCATCCCACTTAAAGTGATCCTGGCTCAATACAGACAGACGTTCTCCCGGTCCTAATACCACTGAACCCTTAGTCGGTTCCAGCTCACCTGAAATTGCTTTCAAGAAAGTAGATTTTCCGGCGCCGTTCGCACCGATAACCCCGTAAATATTACCATTGATGAACTTCATATTTACGTCATTATACAACACTCTTTTACCAAATTGAATGGCCAAGTTCGAAACTGTAATCATCCTAATATACCTTATTTATATAATTATTCTATTTTGAAATTGCAAAGGTAGGTATTTTAATTCAGAAAAGTATGCCAGTGTGGCAGAAATTCCGTACTTTTGCAAAATTATCACTCTAAGGAAACAACTAGGCACGAAATTTGTTAGCAGTAAATTAACCTAAAAGACCTGACTGTTATGAGTAAAAATAAGAAAAACAAAAAGTTTAATAAGAATATGAACCCAACAGAGAAGAACCAACCTCAAGACGAGGAAGTTTTGAAAAATCAGGAAGCGGCAGAAGCTGCCATTGATGAAGAAACTCAGAAAGAAGCAACAGAAGAACTGAACGCTGAAGAGAAGGTGAATAAGGAATTGGCGGAAGCTCAGAAAACAATAGAAGAGCAGCATGACAAATACCTGCGTCTTTCAGCCGAATTTGACAATTACCGTAAACGCACCATGAAAGAAAAGGCCGAATTGATTAAGAATGGTGGAGAAAAGGCCATTACTGCCATTCTCCCTATTTTGGACGACTTGGAGCGTGCTGTAAAAACTTCAGAAACTTCGGATGATGTAAAAGCAATGCGTGAAGGAATTGAGTTGATCTACAACAAATTCCTGAAAGTATTGAACCAGGAAGGACTTCAGAAAATAGAGACTGACGGTGAGAACTTTGATACCGATTATCACGAAGCAATTGCATTAGTCCCAGCTCCTTCTGAAGAGAAGAAAGGGAAAATATTGGACTGTGTACAAACCGGTTATAAGCTGAATGACAAAGTAATACGCCACGCCAAAGTAGTTGTGGCTCAATAAAACAGTATCATAAAACGACATGGCAAAAAGAGACTATTACGAAGTTCTGGAGGTGGACAAAACAGCCACCCTTGATGTTATAAAAAAAGCATACCGCAAAAAAGCAATACAATATCATCCGGACAAGAATCCGGGGGATAAAGAAGCGGAAGAAAAATTCAAGGAAGCAGCCGAAGCTTATGATGTGTTGAGCAACCCGGATAAACGCGCCCGTTACGATCAATTTGGACATGCAGGAATGAGTGGAGCCGCCGGTGGCGGTTTTGAAGGATTCGGACAAGGTATGTCCATGGATGACATTTTCTCTATGTTCGGTGACATCTTCGGTGGACATGGAGGAGGTTTCGGAGGCTTTGGAGGTTTCGGCGGTGGCGGACGTTCCGCACAACGCAAGTTCCGTGGTTCAGACCTCCGTGTAAAAGTAAAACTGAACTTAAAAGAAATTCTACGGGAGTAGAAAAGAAATTCAAACTGAAAAAGTACGTAACATGTGACCATTGCCATGGTTCAGGAGCCGAAGGAGAAGGAGGAACGGAAACGTGTCCCACTTGTCATGGAACAGGAAGTATCACCCGCACCCAACAAAGCATTTTTGGAATGGTACAATCACAAAGCGTATGTCCACAATGTAACGGAGAAGGGAAAATCATTAAGAACAAATGTAAAGCTTGTGCAGGAGAAGGTATTGTATACGGAGAAGAAGTCGTGGAAGTGAAAATTCCTGCCGGTGTGGCTGAAGGAATGCAACTTTCTGTCAATGGAAAAGGAAATGCGGGCAAACATAACGGTGTTCCCGGTGATTTACTTGTTGTCATAGAAGAAGAATCCCATCCAGACCTAATACGCGATGAAAATGATTTGATTTACAATCTGTTACTAAGCGTTCCGACTGCTGCTTTAGGAGGCACTGTAGAAATACCAACTATTGATAACAAAGTAAAAGTAAAAATTGAACCAGGCACCCAACCAGGTAAGGTCTTACGCCTAAGAGGTAAAGGATTGCCCAACGTCAATAGTTATGGTTACAGTAACGGTACAGGTGATTTATTAGTCAATGTAAGCGTATATATTCCAGAAACATTGAATAAAGATGAAAAACAAGCACTAGAGAAAATGCAAGAATCGGATAACTTCAAACCGAATACAAGCATTAAAGAAAAAATATTCAAGAAGTTCAAAAACTTCTTCGATTAATTTTTATACTACAAAGTGTCACAGAAAGAATACTAGGTTTTATATCTGCCTGGCATTCTTTTGTGACACTTTGCGGTAAATAAAAACATTTGCCATGAATTACGAAGAAACATTGGATTATTTATATAATAGTGCCCCATTATTCCAACATATAGGAAAAGATGCATACAAAGCAGGATTAGAGAATACTTATCTTTTAGACGAGTATTTCAACCATCCTCATCGCCAATTCCGAACCATTCATATAGCCGGAACCAATGGAAAAGGCTCTTGTTCACATACTTTAGCCGCCATTTTACAATCAGCCGGATACAAGACAGGACTTTACACTTCTCCACATCTGATAGATTTTCGTGAACGAATACGTGTCAACGGAATTCCTGTATCCAAAGAATATGTCATAGACTTTGTAGAAAAACACCGTGTCTTTTTTGAACCTCTGCATCCTTCTTTCTTTGAACTGACTACCGCAATGGCTTTCCACTATTTTGCCCAGAGCCAAATAGATGTAGCATTATAGAAGTCGGCCTGGGAGGACGAATAGATTGTACAAATATCATCCGTCCGGATCTATGTGTCATAACTAATATCAGTTTCGACCATATACAATTTTTAGGTAATACATTAGCCAAAATAGCCACAGAGAAGGCCGGAATCATCAAAGAAAAGACTCCGGTAGTTATTGGTGAAACCACACCTGAAACCAAACCTATATTTACAACTCGTGCTAAAGAAGTAAACGCTCCTATCTACTTTGCAGAAGAAGAACAGTTATTACACTCCTCCAGTATAAATGAAAAAGGTAAACGAATATATCAAACAACCGACTACCTCAATCTGGAAGGCGAGCTGGAAGGACTTTGCCAACTTAAAAACACCAATACGCTTTTATCTGCCATCCGCCTATTAAAACAAGCAGGTTATCAGCTTACCGAAAGTAATATACGTAAAGGGTTCTCACAAGTATGTGAACTCACCGGCCTGATGGGAAGATGGCAAAAATTAGAAAGTGAACCGACTTTAATATGTGATACAGGACATAATGTAGGAGGAATTTCGTATATCATAGAACAATTAAAACATCAGAAATATGAACGATTACACATTGTAATAGGTATGGTAAACGACAAGGATATCAGTGGGGTATTGTCCATGCTTCCTAAAAATGCCACATATTATTTTACCAAAGCCAGTGTAAAACGCGCTTTATCCGAAAAAGAATTACAAAGCTTAGCGATGCAATCCAGGCTGCACGGAGATGCTTATCCTGATGTAGAAACCGCTGTAGCAGCCGCTAAAGAAAAAGCTAACAAAAATGACTTTATTTTTGTTGGAGGAAGCAGCTTTATCGTTGCGGATTTATTAAAATTTCACGTTTAGTCCGTTCACTTTTATAGAAAAAGTTTGGGAATACCGAAGAAAATCTTTTTATTTGCATTAGTTTTATACATACAATAAAAAGATTTTCAATAACATGATAAACACATCTACTTCCGATGAGAATTTATGTGCCTGAAACGGGCCGATTTTCAGACAACAGTGAACGGGAAACAAACAGACCTCTTCATTCTGAAAAATGAAAACGGAGCTGAAATAGCTGTTACCAACTATGGTGGAGCAGTATTAGCTATTATGGTTCCGGACAAAAACGGTAAATATGCCAATGTCATTCAAGGACATGATAGTATAACCCATGTAATCAATAGCCACGAACCTTTCCTCAGTACTCTTATCGGTCGTTACGGAAACCGTATAGCAGGAGGCAAATTCATTTTAGAAGGGAAAGAATATTCACTGACTATCAACAATGGTCCCAACTCGCTGCATGGCGGTCCTACCGGATTTCATACCCGCATTTGGGATGCAGAACAGGAAACTCCACAAAATTTGAAATTGCATTATTTATCTGCTGATGGCGAAGAAGGATTTCCGGGAAATTTGGATATTCACGTAACGTACACTTTAAGTAATCAAAATGAATTCATCATTACTTACCACGCTACAACAGACAAAACAACATTGGTAAACCTCACTCACCATGGTTTTTCAGCCTATCAGGCATTGCCAATCCTACGGCAACCGTTGATAACAACATCGTAACCATTAATGCTGATTTTTATACTCCGATAGATAATGTATCAATCCCTACAGGCGAAATTGCCAAAGTAGAAGGTACTCCTATGGATTTTCGTACTCCTCAAAGAGTAGACAGTAGAATCAATGACCCATTCGAACAGCTAAAATTCGGTGCCGGCTATGACCACTGCTATGTATTAAACAAACGTGAAGCAGGCACACTGAGTTTTGCAGCAAAATGTGTGGAGCCCGAAAGCGGTCGTAGCATGGAAGTATACACTACAGAGCCCGGCGTACAAGTTTATACTTCAAACTGGCATAATGGTTTCGAAGGTGCTCATGGAGCAACTTTCCCAGCAAGAAGTGCCATCTGTTTTGAAGCACAACATTTTCCTGATACACCCAATAAAGTCCATTTCCCTTCTTGTGTTCTACATCCGGGGGAAACTTACAGTCAAGTAACCATCTACAAATTCGGTGTAGAAAAATAATTTTATGAAATAACCTAATTTATAAACTTATAATTTTTTCAAGACCATGAATCAACAAAAACAGAACGGTAATATCATCGCTATCATTACAATGTTCTTCCTTTTCGCGATGATTTCCTTCGTTACTAATCTTGCTGCGCCTTTCGGCACAATATGGAAAAACCAATATGCAGGTGCCAATACCTTGGGTATGATGGGAAATATGATGAATTTCCTTGCATATCTGTTTATGGGGATTCCTTCAGGTAATATGCTTGTAAAAATCGGATATAAAAAACAGCCCTCATTGCCATGGCAGTAGGTTTCATCGGTTTGTTTATCCAATATATTTCCAGTTTGTTCGGTGCAGATATAGACGTATTCAATTTAGGAGAATATGCCATTAAAATGAATTTTATTATCTAACTGCTTGGTGCCTTCGTCTGTGGTTTTTGTGTATGTATGCTGAACACAGTAGTTAACCCGATGCTAAATCTTTTAGGTGGTGGTGGTAACAAAGGTAACCAATTAATCCAAGCCGGTGGTGCTCTAAACTCATTGTCGGGTACTTTGACTCCGCTTTTCGTAGGTGCCTTGATTGGTTCTGTCACCCCTCAAACAGCTATGTCAGATGTAGCTCCTCTGCTTTTCATCGCAATGGGTGTATTCGTATCAGCGTTTATCGCTCTTTCATTCATCGCTATTCCAGAGCCCCATCTAAGAAAAGCAGGTCATGAAAAAGAGAAATTCTCTCATAGTCCTTGGAATTTTCGCCATACTGTATTAGGTGTAATCGGTATCTTTGTATATGTAGGCATTGAAATCGGTATTCCAGGCACATTAAATTTCTACCTTGCCGACCCAACGGAAAAAGGTGCGGGCCTGCTTGCCAACGGTGCCGCTATCGGTGGTGCTATTGCTGCCATCTATTGGTTGCTCATGTTAGTGGGACGTTCTGCAAGTAGTGTCATCAGCGGTAAAGTAGCTACACGCACACAATTGATTGTTGTTTCCGCAACAGCTATCTGTTTTATATTAATCGCAATCTTCACTCCAAAAGAAATCACTGTCTCTATGCCGGGATATAGTGTAGAAAATGGATTCGAAATGGCCTCTGTACCTGTCAGTGCCCTATTTTTGGTACTTTGTGGTTTATGTACGTCCATTATGTGGGGAGGTATCTTCAACCTCGCTGTAGAGGGTTTAGGCAAATATACCGCACAAGCTTCAGGTATTTTTATGATGATGGTTGTCGGTGGCGGTATCTTCCCATTATTGCAGCAATTCATTTCTGACGCTGTGGGATATATGGCCAGCTATTGGTTAATTATCGCTTTGCTTGCTTATCTGTTGTTCTATGGTTTGATAGGATGCAAGAACGTAAACAAAGACATTCCTGTAGAATAATTATAAAAACATATAGTATTAACTTTAAACTATTAATATCATGGATATAGAATACGTAAGAAGTCGCTTCATCAAACATTTTGATGGTACAACAGGTTCAGTATATGCATCACCCGGACGTATTAACCTTATTGGAGAACATACCGACTATAACGGTGGTTTTGTATTTCCCGGAGCAGTAGATAAAGGTATGATTGCTGAAATCAAACCTAATGGTACCAATAAGGTACGTGCTTATTCTATTGATTTAAAAGACTATGTAGAGTTCGGTTTGAACGAAGAAGATGCTCCTAAAGCCAGTTGGGCAAGATATATTTTCGGCGTTTGCCGTGAAATGATCAAACGTGGTGTAGATGTGAAAGGTTTTGACACTGCTTTTGCGGGTGACGTACCTTTGGGTGCAGGTATGTCTTCATCTGCTGCATTGGAAAGTACATACGCTTTCGCTATCAACGAACTTTTCGGCGACAACAAAATAGATAAATTTGAATTAGCCAAGGTAGGTCAGGCAACAGAACATAATTATTGTGGTGTAAATTGCGGTATTATGGATCAATTTGCATCTGTATTTGGAAAAGAAGGTAGTTTGATCCGTTTGGATTGTCGTTCATTAGAATATCAATATTTCCCTTTCAAACCGGAAGGTTACCGTTTAGTATTAGTTGACTCAGTAGTCAAACACGAATTGGCTTCTTCTGCATACAATAAGCGTCGTCAAAGTTGTGAAGCTGCCGTATCTGCCATTCAGAAAAAACATCCTCATGTAGAATTTTTACGTGATTGTACAATGGAAATGTTGCAGGAAGCAAAAGCCGAGATCAGTGAAGAAGACTATATGCGTGCAGAATACGTCATTGAAGAAATCCAACGTGTACTCGATGTTTGCGACGCTTTGGAAAGAGGTGATTACGAAACCGTAGGACAGAAGATGTATGAAACTCACTATGGCATGAGTAAATTGTATGAAGTAAGCTGTGAGGAACTTGATTTCTTGAATGATGTTGCTTTCGACTGCGGTGTTACCGGTTCACGTGTAATGGGTGGAGGTTTCGGTGGATGTACAATCAACCTAGTTAAAAATGAACTATACGAAACATTCATCACCACTGCCAAAGAAAGATTCAAAGAAAAATTCGGAAGAAGTCCAAAAGTTTACGATGTAGTCATCAGTGACGGTTCTCGCAAGCTGGTATAAAAAATATCTCAAATTCGCTAACATATGAAAAAACCGCTTTGAATCCAAAGCGGTTTTTTTCTTCTTTATGCTATAAAAGTGTAGGAAATACACTTTTATGTTGCACAACATACTCTTTTCATATCCAATGTATTAGTAATAGTGTTACTTTTACACCCAAAATCATATGCTCTATTACTAATTAGTACTTTTATATCATGAAAAGCATGAAAAAAACCTTTCTGGGAACCGGTATCGCACTGACATTGTTAAGTGCTTGCGCTCCCAAACAATCTCAAGAAGCACTTACAAAGTCCGGATTAGCCCCCACTAATTATGAAACAATAGTGGATGGCGTAAAACCTGTTAAACTGTATACGCTAAAAAATGCAGCCGGAATGGAAGTATGCGTAACCAATTTTGGCGGACGTATTGTATCTATCATGGTCCCTGACAAAAACGGAAATCTAAAAGACGTAGTGCTGGGTTTTGACAGCATTGCTGACTACCAAAATATTCCCAGCGACTTCGGTGCTTCTATCGGACGCTATGCCAACCGTATTAATAAAGGAGTCATCGTAATAGATGGAGAAACCATTCAACTGCCCCAAAATAATTTTGGCCACTGCCTGCATGGAGGTCCTAAAGGATGGCAATACCAAGTTTATGAAGCAAACCAATTAAACGACAGTACTATGACACTAACTATGAAGTCACCAGATGGAGATGCCAATTTTCCGGGAAATGTAACCGCTACTGTTACTTATGCACTGACAAGAGACAATGCCATCGACATAAACTACAAAGCGACAACTGACAAAAAGACTGTTATCAATATGACTAACCACTCTTATTTCAACTTGAGTGGAAACCCTGCCAATCCAGCCACCGACCATATTCTTTATGTAAATGCAGACAGCATCACTCCCGTTGACAGCACATTCATGACCACTGGAGAAATGATAGCAGTAACAGAAACTCCATTTGATTTCAATACTCCTAAAACTATTGCCCCCGATGTGACTAATTTTGAAAACGAACAAATAAAATTCGGCAACGGGTTCGACCACAATTGGGTACTTAACACGAAAGGTGATATCAACCAACTGGCTGCCAAACTGACCAGCCCCACTAGTGGTATCACTTTGGAAATATATACTAATGAACCGGGAATACAAGTCTATACAGGCAACTTTTTGGATGGAACTGTAAAAGGGAAAAAGGGAATTACTTATCCGCAACGCGCGTCTGTTTGTCTGGAAACACAGCACTATCCCGACAGCCCCAACAAATCACAATGGCCTTCTGTAATCCTGGAACCGGGACAGACCTATCACAGCCAATGTATCTTTAAATTCGGTGTTGAAAAATAATTGTTAAACTTTAAATATTTAATATCATGAATTGGAATTCACATGAATTCATCTGGCTGGACTGGACAATACTGGCAGTCGGCATTGTAGCTGTGATATGGGCGGTATGGCGCTCTGTACAAAAAGACAAACGCTCGCAACAAGGAGCAAGCAGTGAAGATTATCTATTTGGTAAAGGTGAGCCATGGTACATCATTGGTGCTGCTATCTTTGCAGCCAATATCGGTTCGGAACATCTGGTAGGTTTGGCAGGAACCGGTGCCAAATCCGGAGTAGGTATGGCACACTGGGAAATGCAAGGTTGGATGATTCTTCTTCTAGGATGGCTTTTTGTTCCATTCTACCAACTATTAAACAATAAAATGGGCAAAATCATTACCATGCCCGATTTCCTTAAATACCGTTATACCCCACGTACCGGTTCATGGCTTTCTATCATCACATTGATAGCCTACATTCTTACTAAAGTTAGTGTAACCGCCTATACCGGAGGTATCTTTTTGGAATTTTTACTTGGACTTCCTTTTTGGTATGGGGCAATCGGACTTATTGTCTTGACCGGCATCTTCACCGTACTGAGTGGAATGAAAGGAGTAATGACCCTCTCAGCTATTCAAACCCCTATTTTAATCATTGGTTCTTTCTTGGTTCTTTTCCTGGACTGTCAGCCTTGGGAGACGGTAATATTGCTACAGGATGGACAGAAATGATGGATCATGCGCGTAGCGCCATGAATATAGGAGCAGACGGACACGCTTATGGTGCCAACCATATGTTTCACTGGACTGAAGCAGACCCGATGTATCAAGATTATCCTGGATTCTGGGTATTTATCGGAGCTTCTATCATCGGTTTCTGGTATTGGTGTACCGACCAGCATATCGTACAGCGTGTACTTGGACAACGTAAAGGCGAAGATAATGATGTAGTAATGAAGCGTGCCCGTAGAGGTACTATTGCAGCCGGTTATTTTAAAATCCTGCCTGTCTTCATGTTTCTTATTCCGGGGATGGTAGCTGCCGCCTTGGCTGCAAAAGGTGAATTTGATATGTCAAATACAGATGCAGCTTTTGCTGTAATGGTAAAGGATGTTCTGCCTGCCGGTGTAAAAGGTATTGTAACTATTGGATTCATCTGTGCATTGGTTGCTTCACTGGCTGCTTTCTTTAATTCATGTGCCACACTTTTTACAGAAGACTTTTACAAACCCATGTTTAAGAACAAAAGTGAAGCTACTTATGTTATGGTAGGACGTATCGCTACCGTAGTTGTAGTTATCCTCGGCATGGCATGGATTCCTGTAATGATGAGTCTCGGCAGCCTTTACGACTATCTGCAAGGTATACAGTCTCTCCTTGCACCTGCATGGTAGCCGTATTTGCACTTGGTATATTCTCCAAGAAAATCACTCCGAAAGCCGGTGAAACTGCCATGATTGTCGGTTTCCTAATTGGTATGATCCGTTTGCTGACTAATATCCTCACCAACACCGGAAAAGATGTGATGACTGGCTGGTTTTGGGAAAATACAACTTGGTTTTGGCAGACAAACTGGCTTATTTTTGAAATATGGTTACTTGTATTCCTTTTGTTGTTAATGGTTGTTGTATCATGCTTCACTCCGGCTCCAACCGCCAAACAAGTGGAAGCCATCACCTTTACCGGCAGTTACAAGGAACTTATCAGAAAGAGCTGGAACAAATGGGATGTTATAACCTCTTTAGGTGTAGTTCTGCTTTGCGCACTATTCTATGCTTATTTCTGGTAAACCATAAATTAAAGGCTGTATGCTTTGAATTATCTTGAAGAATACAGCCTGTTAATTTTAAACCGACACTAAACCATGACCACCTATTATAACATAAATCCTAAATTCTATGTATCTGTAGACTGTATCATTTTCGGTTTTGACGAAGGAGAATTAAAACTGCTTCTACTAAAACGAATTTTGAACCAGCTATGGGAAAATGGTCTTTGATGGGAGGATTCGTACAAGAAGACGAAAGTGTAGACGCTGCCGCCAAACGGGTATTGGCAGAACTGACCGGATTGGAAAATGTATATATGGAACAAGTAGGCACATTTGGCGACTTAGAGCGCGATCCAGGAGAACGAGTTATATCAGTAGCCTATTATGCTTTAGTCAATGTAAATGAATATGACAGGGAACTAGTGCAGCAGCACAATGCCCATTGGACAAAAATAGACGAACTGCCACAGCTCATTTTCGATCATCCGATCATGATTTCCAAAGCACGTGAACTAATGAAGCACAAAGCATCATACAATCCAATTGGTTTTAACCTGCTGCCCGAATTGTTTACCCTGACACAGTTGCAAAATCTATATGAAGCAATCTATGGCGAACCGATGGACAAGCGGAATTTCCGCAAGCGGGTAGCGAAATGGATTTCATTGAAAAAACAGATTTGATAGACAAATCAGGTTCCCGACGAGGTGCTTATCTTTATAAATTTAATGATAAGGCCTACAGAAAGGATCCGAAATTTAAACTTTAAAATAATGTGCCGATGCAATAATTTGCCAATTGACAAATTAGCATATTGCCACATTACCCAATTATTCATTATGTTAGAAAAATTAAAAGAAAAGTATTCCGTGCCAATCTGGATTTGGTGAAACACGGACTAGTTATTTTTACATGGGGAAATGTTTCTGCCATTGATCGTGAAACAGGCTTGGTAGTAATCAAACCCAGTGGTGTATCATACGATGATATGAAAGCTGAAGACATGGTTGTAGTAAATCTGGACGGCAACGTGGTAGAAGGTTCTCTTCGTCCGTCTTCAGATACTCCCACCCATGTAGTTCTATATAAAGCATTCCCCGAAATAGGTGGAGTGTACATACCCACTCCACCTATGCCACCGCCTGGGCACAAGCCGGAATGGATATTCCCAATATCGGAACGACTCATGCCGATTATTTCCATGACGCCATTCCTTGTACCGCAGATATGACAGAAGAGGAAGTAAAAGGTGCCTATGAACAGGAAACAGGCAATGTGATTGTGAAACGTTTCAAGAAACTGAACCTGTACATACTCCGGGAGTACTAGTAAAAATCATGGTCCTTTTGCATGGGGAAAAGATGCCAATGATGCTGTGCATAATGCAGTAGTCATGGAACAGGTAGCCAAAATGGCAAGTATCGCTTTTGCCGCCAACCCTCATTTAACGATGAATTCTTTATTAATAGAAAAGCATTTCAGCCGCAAACACGGTCCCAATGCCTATTATGGACAGAAATAAGAAACAAAGAAATTAATAACCCTTTTAAAATATAACATTATGGAAAAAGCATTTGATCAGTATGAAGTATGGTTTGTAACAGGAGCACAGCTTCTGTACGGAGGTGACGCAGTTGTAGCAGTAGACGCTCACTCCAATGAAATGGTAAACGGATTGAACGAATCAGGGAAACTTCCTGTAAAAGTAGTATATAAAGGAACAGCCAATTCTTCTAAAGAAGTGGAAGCAGTGTTCAAAGCAGCCAACAACGATGAAAAATGTATCGGTGTCATCACTTGGATGCACACTTTCTCCCCTGCTAAAATGTGGATTCACGGTCTGCAGCAGTTAAAGAAACCACTGTTACATCTACACACTCAATTCAATAAGGAAATTCCTTGGGATACCATGGATATGGACTTCATGAATCTGAATCAATCCGCCCATGGTGACCGCGAATTCGGACATATCTGTACCCGTATGCGCATCCGCCGCAAAGTAGTGGTAGGTTACTGGAAAGACGAAGACACCCAGCACAAGATTGCCGTTTGGATGCGCGTTTGTGCAGGTTGGGCAGACTCTCAGGATATGCTGATCATCCGTTTCGGCGATCAGATGAATAATGTAGCTGTAACTGACGGTGATAAAGTGGAAGCAGAACAACGTATGGGGTACCACGTAGATTACTGTCCGGCAAGCGAACTGATGGAATACCATAAAAATATCAAGGATACAGATGTAGAAGCACTTGTAGCAACTTACTTTAACGAATACGACCACGATGCTTCATTAGAAGATAAATCAACCGAAGCTTATCAGAAAGTATGGAATGCTGCAAAAGCCGAATTAGCTCTTCGTGCCATCCTCAAAGCCAAAGGCGCTAAAGGATTCACTACTAATTTTGATGATTTGGGCCAAACAGACGGCAGCTACTTCGATCAGATTCCGGGACTGGCTTCCCAGCGTCTGATGGCTGAAGGCTACGGATTCGGTGCGGAAGGTGACTGGAAATCAGCAGCTCTCTACCGCACTGTATGGGTGATGAACCAAGGACTTTCCCAAGGTTGTTCTTTCTTGGAAGATTACACATTGAACTTCGATGGTGCAAACAGTGCTATCCTGCAATCACATATGCTGGAAGTTTGTCCTCTTATCGCCGCTTCCAAACCACGTCTGGAAGTACACTTCCTAGGTATAGGTATTCGCAAGAGCCAGACAGCCCGTCTTGTATTCACTTCAAAAGTAGGTTCAGGTTGTACCGCCACTGTAGTAGACTTGGGTAACCGTTTCCGTCTGATCGTGAACGACGTAGAATGCATCGAACCGAAACCGTTGCCCAAATTACCGGTTGCTTCCGCCCTGTGGATTCCGATGCCTAACTTCGAAGTAGGTGCAGGCGCATGGATCCTGGCAGGTGGAACACATCATTCTTGCTTCTCTTATGATCTGACAGCAGAATATTGGGAAGACTATGCTGAAATTGCAGGTATCGAAATGATCCGTATTGACAAAGATACTACCATCAGCAACTTCAAGAAAGAGCTTCGCATGAACGAAGTCTACTATATGCTGAACAAAGCACTTTGCTAATTCATCCATGAAGAGGGGATGTGTCAAGGCTAATAAGATTCTTGGCACATCCCACCTTATTTTATCATCATTATTGTTGTACCTTAAATTATAGGTTTTAATATGAAATCAGATGCAAAATCAACCATCGAAGCAGGAAAAGCTATTCTAGGCATAGAATTCGGATCAACGCGAATCAAAGCTGTTTTGATTGACCAGGAAAACAAGCCCATTGCCCAAGGAAGCCATAGCTGGGAAAATCAATTGGTAGACGGACTGTGGACTTACAGTGTGGAAGCTATCTGGCATGGCCTGCAAGACTGCTATGCAGATCTCCGTTCCAACGTAAAAAAGCTATATGACACAGAAATAGAAACCTTGGCAGCAATCGGTGTCAGTGCCATGATGCATGGTTATATGGCATTCAATAAAGAAGAAGAAATCCTTGTACCTTTCCGTACATGGAGAAACACCAATACCGGTCCGGCAGCAGCCGCTTTATCTGAATTATTCGTATATAATATTCCTCTGAGATGGAGCATTTCTCATTTATACCAAGCTATTTTAGACAATGAAGAGCACGTAAGTGACATTGACTATCTGACCACCCTTGCAGGTTTCATTCATTGGCAAATTACAGGTCAAAAAGTTCTGGGCATAGGTGATGCATCAGGAATGCTTCCCATAGACCCGGCTACCAAGAATTATTCTGCCGGAATGATAGCCAAGTTCGACAAGTTGGTAGCTCCTAAAGGATACCCCTGGAAACTGACAGATATCCTGCCCAAAGTCTTACCCGCCGGCGAGAATGCAGGGTTCCTTACACCAGAAGGTGCCAAGAGGCTGGACGTGTCGGGCCATTTAAAAGCAGGTATACCTGTCTGTCCTCCGGAAGGAGATGCCGGAACTGGCATGGTAGCAACCAACGCTGTCAAGCAACGTACCGGGAATGTATCAGCAGGCACTTCCTCATTTTCCATGATTGTGTTGGAAAAAGAGTTGTCCAAGCCATACGAAATGATTGACATGGTCACCACTCCCGACGGAAGCCTTGTAGCTATGGTACATTGCAACAACTGCACCTCCGACCTCAATGCCTGGATCAATCTGTTTAAGGAATACCAAGAACTGCTGGGTATACCTGTAGATATGAATGAATTATATGGAAAACTTTACAATCATGCGCTCGCAGGTGATGCAGATTGCGGTGGTCTTATTTCATATAATTATATTTCAGGTGAACCCGTGACAGGACTTGCCGACGGAAGGCCATTGTTTGTACGTTCTGCAAATGACAAATTCAGCCTCGCCAACTTCATGCGTACCCATTTATACGCTTCAGTCGGAGTTCTTAAGATAGGTAATGACATTCTTTTCAATGAAGAGAAAATCAAAGTAGACAGAATCACAGGACACGGCGGATTATTCAAGACGAAAGGTGTAGGCCAGAGAATACTTGCAGCAGCTATAAACTCCCCTATTTCCGTAATGGAAACTGCCGGTGAAGGTGGCGCATGGGGAATCGCCCTGCTAGGTTCTTACCTTGTCAACAATGAAAAGAAACAATCCCTGGCAGATTTTCTGGAAGACAAAGTATTCACCGGTGATGCCGGTATTGAAATATCGCCAACAGCCGAAGATGTAGCCGGATTCAACACATATATCGAAAACTATAAGGCAGGACTGCCTGTTGAAGAAGCAGCGACCCAATTTAAGAAGTGAGTCAAACAGGTTTAAAAAAGAGCCTCTTTACATGTTGTGGTTTACACATAAAGAGTTATCTTTGCAGATATTAAATAAAATAGCAAGGATAAACCGACTCACTAATAGCATTCAAATTATAATATTATTTTAATATGAACGAAAAGAAACTTATGAACCGTGCAGCGGACAACATCCGTATTCTGGCTGCTTCGATGGTAGAGAAAGCTAATTCAGGACATCCGGGTGGAGCTATGGGTGGCGCTGATTTTGTGAATGTACTTTTCTCTGAGTTTTTAGTTTACGATCCTGAAAATCCGCGTTGGGAAGGACGTGACCGTTTCTTCCTTGATCCAGGCCACATGTCACCGATGTTATATTCCACTTTGGCACTGACCGGCAAGTTCACCATGAAGAACTGGCACAGTTCCGTCAATGGGGAAGTCCGACTCCGGGACACCCTGAAGTGGACATCATGCGCGGTATTGAAAATACTTCCGGTCCGTTAGGACAAGGACACACTTTTGCAGTAGGTGCTGCTATCGCTGCCAAATTTCTGAAAGCCCGTCTGGGTAATGTCATGGACCAGACTATCTATGCCTATATATCCGATGGTGGCATTCAAGAAGAAATTTCTCAGGGTGCAGGACGTTGGCAGGTCATTTGGGACTGGACAATCTGATCATGTTTTATGATTCAAACGACATCCAGCTGTCTACCGCTACCGATGCTGTTACCAGCGAAGATGTTGCCAAGAAATACGAAGCATGGCACTGGAAAGTAATTATTATCAATGGTAATGATCCCGATGCAATCCGCACAGCTCTGACAGAAGCGAAAGCCGTAACCGGTCAGCCCACATTAATTATCGGTAAGACCATTATGGGTAAAGGTGCACGCAAAGCGGATGATTCCAGTTATGAACGTAACTGTGCCACCCACGGTGCCCCTTTGGGAGGTGATGCTTACATCAATACAATCAAAAACTTAGGTGGCGATCCAACCAATCCTTTCCAAATCTTCCCTGAAGTAAAAGAGTTGTATGCCAAACGTGCAGAAGAACTGAAAAAAATTGTTGCAGAAAAATATGCAGCTAAAGCTGAATGGACTAAAGCTAATCCCGAACTGGCAGCTAAATTGGAACTGTGGTTCTCAGGCAAAGCTCCGAAAGTAAATTGGAATGCTATTGAACAAAAAGCCGGAGATGCTACACGCAGTGCTTCTGCCAAAGTTCTCGGTGTACTAGCTACAGAAGTAGAAAACATGATTGTTTCTTCGGCCGACCTGTCAAACTCAGACAAGACCGACGGTTTCTTGAAGAAAACACATGCATTCACTAAAGATGACTTCACCGGCGCGTTTCTGCAAGCAGGTGTTTCCGAATTAACCATGGCTTGCTGCTGCTAGGTATGGCACTTCACGGAGGCGTGATTGCTGCATGTGCTACTTTCTTCGTATTCTCAGACTATATGAAACCCGCCGTACGTATGGCTGCCTTGATGGAACTTCCCGTCAAGTTCATCTGGACACACGACGCATTCCGTGTAGGTGAAGACGGTCCTACTCACGAACCGGTAGAACAAGAAGCACAAATCCGCCTGATGGAAAAACTGAAAAACCACAAAGGGCACAATTCTATGTTGGTACTCCGTCCGGCAGATGCGGAAGAGACCACTGTAGCGTGGAAATTGGCCATGGAAAATACCAGCACCCCCACCGCACTAATCTTCTCCCGCCAGAATATCGCGAATCTGCCTGCAGGAAACGACTACTCACAGGCTGCAAAAGGCGCTTATATTGTTGCAGGTTCCGACGAAAATCCGGATATAATCCTAGTCGCTTCAGGTTCCGAAGTTTCCACTTTGGAAGCAGGTGCAGAACTTCTCCGCAAGGATGGCATAAAAATACGTATCGTATCCGCTCCTTCTGAGGGATTGTTCCGCAGCCAAAGCAAGGAATACCAAAACAGTGTCATTCCCACAGAGGCTAAAGTATTCGGTCTGACTGCCGGTCTTCCTGTAAACCTTGAAGGTTTGGTAGGTGCCAACGGTAAAGTATTCGGTCTGGAATCATTCGGATTCTCCGCTCCTTACAAAGTATTGGATGAAAAGCTGGGCTTTACCGCACAGAACGTGTATAACCAAGTAAAAGAAATGCTGGCATGAAAAAAGTAGGACTGGCATCCGATCATGCAGGATTTGAACTGAAAGAGTTTGTAAAAACATGGTTGACTGAAAAAGGTTATCCATGCAAAGATTTCGGTACATACAGTACAGAAAGCTGTGACTATGCAGATTACGCCCATCCGCTTGCACTGGCTATAGAAGCCGGAGAATGCGGACCTGGAGTAGCTATTTGCGGAAGCGGTGAAGGGATCAGCATGACATTGAACAAACATCAGGGTATCCGTGCGGCACTATGCTGGATTCCGAGATAGCCCATTTGTCACGTCAACACAATGATGCCAATGTTCTGGTAATGCCAGGACGATTCATAGACCATGAAATGGCTGAAAAAATATTAGATGAATTCTTTAACAGCGGCTTTGAAGGCGGACGTCACCAAAAACGCATTGAAAAGATACCTGTAAAGTAAAATTCACGCAATAATAATAAAAGTAAAAAAAGAGAGGCTTTATAGCTTCTCTTTTTATTCCTATCTTTGCTTAGATTAAAATATAAAATAAGATATATTACTATGAAGAAAATTCTTTTTTTAATGCTCTTATGCCTGCCATTCATCGCTATGGCACAGACAGATCCCAAATATCTGGCGGGAGCAATAACTTTGGATGACGGTAAGTTTCTTTCAAAACAGAAATACAGGCACCGTCTTTAACGAAAGACCAGCTATATGAGACAATGCTGAAATGGGCTACAGAACGTTTCAAGCCCGAAGGCAAGTTCAATGCACGTGTTCTTTACACCAATGAAGATGAAGGAACCATTGCAGCAGGTGGCGAAGAATATCTGGTATTCTCATCCTCTGCATTGTCATTGGACAGAACCAGAATTTATTATCAGATGTTTATCACCTGCGGAAACGGAAAATGTGATATCGAAATGACCCGTATCCGCTATTGGTATGATGAAGCTCGTGACGGAGGAGAAAAATACAGCGCAGAGGAATGGATTGTAGACGATATGGCTTTAAACAAATCGAAAACCAAACTGGCTCCCATCTGCGGCAAATTCAGAAGAGAAACAATTGACTTGAAAGACACACTGTTCAAATCCATCCAAGATACATTGGGCAACAAAGTCTTGAACAACTCACAAATTGCAGTTGCTCCTACTTCGGGTGTAACAGCCACTCCGATATCAAATACAACCACAATCATTACCGCCACTCCGGTAACTCCCCCTGCCCAACCGGCTATCATCGGTGGTTCTGAGGGTAATACCGAAATAAAAGTAGCCAATAATGTAACTCCTAGCAAAGAACAAAGCATAGATGACCAAATCAAGGCATCTTCACGTATGACAATTACTGCCGGAAACGATGAACAATTCGAAATTGGTAAAGAATGTTGGGGAGGTTTCGGTCAGTTATTCGGCAAAGAAGTAGCATTCTGCATAATTGACCAATCCAAATCAATGGGCAATATGCTAATGGATCAAAGCGACAATTATAAAATTTCGTTCTACAAGCAAGGTAGTAGTGAGCCGTGGTTGATAGTAAACTGTAAGAAACTGATGAAACAGACAGTTACCGGTGAGGAAGCAAAAAAAATGAACCCCAGTAACAACGGCCAGAAGGCATATAATATGTATGTAGGTGAAGTAATAAAATAATCTTTTCTTCTATATATTTATGCCGTGACAGTTAATTCTATACGATAATACATAAAATATTTAGGGGGGGAGATAACCTGACAACTCCCCCTAAAAAACATACAAACGATTTACCATATACTTCCCCCAAAAAATATCATGACAAATACAATTCAAACATATCCCCCCTTTAAGAATAAATAACACCGTTCCTCTATCAACCGTTTCACTTGAAACCATTTCTATAATAATCAAACCATTAGAAGAAATCATTCTTCCATTTTTTCCCTATCTTTCTCTCCTTTTTTTAAATGTTTTTAGCAAGAAAGTCGTTTTTTCTGCTCCAATCTTCCCTTTCATAACAAATAAAGAGTATCTTTGTAAACAACAATGAGACAATCATGCCTTATGACGGAAGAATTACAGGACATAAAGACACTTATCGAACAGGGTGATACGGAGAGAGCTATTCATGCGCTAACTAATTTCATCCGAAACGATGCGCACGTCAACGATGAACTATTACTTACTGGGTAACGCCTACCGCAAAATGGGAAACTGGCAACAAGCTTTGAACAATTATTTGGAAGCCATCGAGCGTAATCCGGAAAGTCCCGCCGTTTCCGCCCGTGACATGATTATGAATATTCTGAATTTCTATAACAAAGACATGTATAATCAATAATAACTAACCCATGGCAAAGATTAAAGGTGCTATTGTAGTAGACACAGAGCGTTGCAAAGGTTGCAATCTATGTGTAGTGGCATGTCCGCTACATGTAATCGCGCTCAATGCCAAACAAGTGAATAAAAAAGGATACACATTCGCCCACCAGGTATTAGAGGATACCTGCAATGGTTGCGCATCATGTGCCACAGTCTGTCCGGACGGATGCATTACTGTGTATAAAGTAAAACAACAATAAATGTAACAAATATGGCAGAAGAAGTCGTTTTAATGAAGGGAAATGAAGCCATAGCCCACGCCGCCATCCGTATCGGAGTAGACGGTTACTTTGGCTATCCCATCACTCCCCAATCGGAAATATTGGAAACGCTGGCCGAAGAGAAACCTTGGGAACTACCGGTATGGTGGTGTTACAGGCAGAAAGTGAAGTCGCAGCAATCAACATGGTATATGGCGGTGCAGCAAGCGGTAAAATGGTAATGACCTCATCCTCCAGTCCCGGCGTTAGTTTAAAGCAGGAAGGCATCTCGTACATTGCCGGTGCCGAACTCCCCTGCCTGATTGTCAATGTCATGCGCGGAGGTCCCGGATTAGGAACCATCCAACCTAGTCAGGCCGACTATTTCCAAACAGTGAAAGGTGGCGGTCACGGAGACTATCGTCTCATAGCCCTGGCACCTGCATCAGTACAGGAAATGGCAGATTTCGTAGGTATAGCTTTTGATTTGGCTTTCAAATACCGCAATCCCGCCATTATTCTGGCAGATGGCGTTATCGGGCAGATGATGGAAAAAGTAGTATTACCCGAACAGCGCACACGCCTGACAGATGAAGAAGTCATTGCCCGTTGTCCGTGGGCCACTACCGGCAGAACCCACCACCGTACCCCCAACATCATTACCTCATTAGAACTCGATCCCGCCGAAATGGAAAAGCGCAATATTCATCTTCAGAAAAAATATGCAGAAATAGAAGAGAATGAAGTACGCTTCGAAGAACTTCACTGCGAAGATTCAGAATATTTGATCGTAGCTTTCGGCTCTTGCGCCCGCATTGCCCAAAAGGCAATGGAAATGGCTCGGGAAGAAGGCATCAAAGTTGGTTTGCTCCGTCCTATTACCCTATGGCCGTTCCCGTCGAAAGCTATTGCAGCACGCGCCGCACAGGTAAAAGGTATCCTCACTGTAGAATTGAACGCCGGACAAATGGTAGAAGATGTCCGTCTGGCTGTAAAATGTAAAGTGCCTGTAGAACACTTCGGACGTCTGGGTGGTATTGTCCCCGATCCGGATGAAGTAATCACTGCACTGAAAGAGAAACTAATAAAATAAGACCGTATGAATATCGATCTGATCAGAAATATATTGAACATACTTTTCATGGCACTGGCATTAGCAGCTGTCATCACTTACTTTGTGGCAAGTGACTTCAAAGTATTCATCTATGTCTGTGCAGCAGCTATTTTTCTCAAGCTGGTGGAATTCTTTATGCGGTTCATGTTATAAACAATAGGAGGAGAAACTATGACAAAAGAAGAAATCATAAAACCCGAAAACCTGGTTTATAAGAAACCGACACTGATGAATGACAATCCGATGCATTATTGCCCCGGATGCAGCCACGGTGTGGTTCACAAGTTAATAGCCGAAGTTATTGAAGAAATGGGCATGGAAGATAAGACAATCGGTGTGTCACCAGTAGGATGTGCCGTATTTGCATACAATTATCTAGACATCGATTGGCAAGAAGCCGCCCACGGACGCGCACCAGCCGTAGCTACCGCCATTAAGCGTTTATGGCCCGGACGTCTGGTATTTACCTACCAAGGAGATGGTGACTTGGCATGTATCGGTACTGCCGAAACTATCCATGCTTTAAATCGTGGTGAAAACATTACTATCATCTTTATCAACAATGCCATTTATGGAATGACCGGTGGGCAAATGGCTCCTACCACTCTGGTTGGCATGAAAACAGCCACCTGCCCCTATGGTCGTGATGTAGCCATTCACGGCTATCCGCTGAAAATGACAGAAATTGCCGCCACTTTGGAAGGCACCGCCTACGTTACCCGCCAGTCCGTACATACAGTTCCCGCCATCCGCAAAGCCAAAAAGGTATCCGCAAGGCATTTGAAAATTCAATGAATGGCAAAGGTTCTAATTTGGTGGAAATTGTATCGACTTGTAATTCCGGTTGGAAAATGACTCCGCAAGCATCCAATGACTGGATGGTGGAACACATGTTCCCTTTCTATCCGCTGGGTGATTTGAAAAATAAAGAATAAAAAGACAGAAACCATGAAACAGGAAATCATTATAGCAGGATTCGGCGGTCAGGGTGTGCTATCCATGGGTAAGATACTTGCCTATTCCGGACTGATGGAAGACAAGGAAGTAACCTGGATGCCGGCATACGGTCCCGAACAACGGGGAGGAACCGCTAACGTAACGGTGATTGTCAGTGATGAACGCATCTCTTCACCCATTCTCAGCCAATATGACACAGCCATCATACTGAACCAACCCTCATTGGAAAAGTTTGAAGGCAAAATTAAACCAGGTGGTATTCTCATTTATGACGGATACGGAATCATCGAGCCTCCGACACGTAGGGACATACGAATCTATCGTATTGACGCAATGGATGCCGCCAACGAAAAAGGAATGGCAAAGACCTTCAACATGATTGTCTTAGGAGGCTTGCTAAAACTACGTCCCGTAGTATCCATTGAAAGTGTAATAAAAGCTTTACGCAAAACATTACCCGAACGTCACCATCATCTGATACCGATGAATGAAGAAGCCATCCGAATCGGAATGGAGATTATTAAACCTCAGTAAGTTAAAATAACTCTAAACGAATAATAAAAGGAAGAACTTTCCATAGCGGAAAAGCTCTTCCTTTTATTTTTATATTGTATCTTTGCCGCCGTTATGAAAAGAATATTCTCTATTATTTTTTTATTATTCCTGTGCTTCCATACTTCCTTGATGGCACAGCGGACAATGAATACCCTGAACAACCAGTTCGGTTCCTCAGCAAGCGGACTGAACAGAGATCAATATGACCGTAACGGAAACCCCATAGACACGACAGCCGTAGTAGATGCCAGCACAATCCCCATCGGACTGTACTCATGGAAAGTGGACAGTCGTTTTGGCAATGTCACTTATATCCCCGTAGATACCTTGCAGCACGCTTTCCAAAACTCAAATGACATGGGCGGCTATACCGGACAATACAATTACCTGGGAAATTTGGGCTCCCCCCGCCTCTCACGCATCTTTTTTGACCGTCGGGACCCCAGCCAATACTTTTTCACCGACCCATACGACTTTTGCGTACAACGTCCGGAAGATGTCATATTCACCAATACACTTTCTCCATTCACAAACCTGACCTATTACAAAGGAGGAGGCAGCCGTGACGGAGAAGAACGTTTCAAATCCTATTTTGCCATCAATGCAAACAAAAGGCTAGGGTTCGGATTCTACATAGATTACCTGTATGGCCGGGGGCTTTATCAAGATCAGTCCACAGCCTTCTTCAACGGTGGCCTGTTCTCCAGCTACCGGGGAGATAAATATGACATGCATTTCATATTCAACAACGATAACTTGAAGATGGCAGAAAACGGAGGTATCACGGACGACCGGTATATCACCAACCCGCTGGATATGGCAGAAGGCAAAAAAGAATATTCCGCCAACGAAATCCCAACCCGACTGAGTCAGATATGGAATCACAACACCAGCTACCATGCCTTCCTGACACATCGTTACAACCTAGTTCTATAAAGAAAAACAGGACAGTGTGGATACGGACTCTGTAAAAATAACGCAGGTATTTGTTCCTGTCACAAGCTTCATACATACACTACAAGTAGACTTGAACAATCGCAAATACATCTCATACGATGACGCACAGAATCAGAAGTATTTTGAACATAACTATCTGGGGACCGACTCTATAGACAAGACGAAGCGTACATCCATCAAAAACACCATTGGCATTGCTTTACAAGAAGGATTCAACAAATGGGCAAAAGCCGGACTTACCGCCTTTTTAAGTTATGAATACCGAAACTTCGCCTTGACCGACACAACAAACATACCGGGACAACGCATTATCAACAACTATAAGGAAAGTTCACTCTCCATTGGCGGCGAACTATCCAAAAAACAAGGAAAACTATTACATTACAATATCCTAGGAGAATTAGCCATAGCCGGTGAAGACGCAGGACAATTCAGCGTAGAAGGCAGAGGGGATCTGAATCTCCGTTTATTCGGAGATACGGTGAGACTGGATGTAAATGCATTCATCAAGAACCAGAACCCCGTATTCTATTTCAGGCATTTCCAGTCCAAACATTACTGGTGGGACAACAACGATTTATCCAAAATAATGAGAACCCGCCTGGAAGGAAAACTAAGTCTGGACAGATGGGGAACCCAGCTGCGTGCCGGAGTGGAAAATATAAAGAATTACACTTATCTGCCAATACCAGCATACCGGTAAAAGACAGTGAAGGAAATGTCACCGGTTTCAAGAACAATGCAGCCGTAAGACAACACTCCGGCAACATACAAATATTCACTGCAATGTTGCAACAAAAATTAAAAGTAGGAATTTCATCTCGACGGTGAAGTAGCCTATCAAAAATCAAGTGAGCAAGACATTCTACCTTACCGGAATTGTCGCTTACGGCAACTTGTACATGAAATTCGGTCTCGCCAAAAAAGTACTCCAGATAGAAATGGGAGCAGATGTGCGTTATTTCAGTAAATATTACGCGCCAGACTACTCCCCCGTCATCGGACAATTCTATAACCAGAATCCTAATGACAAAATCGAGATAGGAGCTTTTCCGATAGTCAACGTCTATGCCAACCTGCATTTAAAACGTACCCGCTTCTTTATTATGATGTATCATGTCAATGCCGGTTCGGGAAAATCCAATTACTTCCTGGCGCCACACTACCCAATCAATCCGCGAATGATAAAGTTCGGCCTTTCATGGAATTTCTTTGATTGACGGTCTATATGAAAAAATATCTGAAATACGTTCTGATGGGTATCCTTGCAGCAACCCTATCCTCCATCTTCTTCAAAAAGAAAACGGAGGCTGAAACCAGTCTGCCCCGCGATTATGCAGAAATAGCGGCATCGGGAATCCTGCGTGCTGTTACCGAGTACAACTCAATCAGTTTTTATGCCGACGGCGACACCGTTTCCGGTTTCCACTACGAACTGCTCCATGCTTTTGCACACAGCAAAGGACTGAAACCGGAAATCACTCCCGAAATGAGCTTTTCCAAAAGACTGGAAGGCGTACAAAAAGGAACATACGATATATTGGCCAACAGCACGGTAGTTACCACAGAATACAAAGACTCCCTGTTGTTTACCCGCCCCATTATACTGAACAAACAAGTACTGGTACAGCGTAAACCCGAAAAAGAAAACGATAGTCTGTACATTCACAGCCAGTTGGAACTAGCCCGCAAGACCCTTCATCTAGTCAAAAACTCACCTGCCATTCTGCGCATACATAATTTAAGTAACGAAATAGGTGATACCATCTATATCAAAGAAGTGGAGAAATACGGACAAGAACAATTACTGGCCATGGTAGCACATGGTGACATAGACTATGCCGTATGCGACGAGAGCATTGCCAAAGCTTCCATCAATGATTTTCCACAATTGGATATAGAAACAGCCATCAGCTTCTCACAATTCTATTCATGGGGAGTAAGCAAACATTCTCCAATATTGCTTGACAGCCTGAATTCCTGGTTAAATGATTACGTCAAGACTCCTGCATTCAAACTGTTGCGCAAGAAATATTACAATAACTGATTTTTATCCGGCTGAAATTGCAAAATAGTCCTATCTTTGCAATATAAATTGTTATTATTTTAAGCGGAATGACAAAAAAGTTATTACCATGGTTAAATTAGACAAAGTAAAATGGGGCTTCATCGGTTGCGGAGAAGTGACCGAGAAGAAAAGCGGACCAGCCTTTGCCCTGATCGAAGGTTCAGAGGTAGTGGCTGTAATGAGCCGTGACAAAGAAAAAGCTCAATCATACGCCAAAAGACACAACATTCCCCGCTGGTACTCCGATCCGCAGCAGTTAATAGGAGATGAAGATGTCAATGCTATTTATATAGCCACTCCCCCTTCCTCTCATGCCACTTTCGCCATTATGGCTATGAAGGCAGGAAAGCCCGTGTATATTGAAAAACCAATGGCAGCCAGCTATGAGGACTGCGCACGCATCAACCGCATATCACAAGAGACTGGTATCCCTTGTTTCGTCGCTTACTACAGACGTTATCTTCCCTATTTCCAAAAAGTACGCCAAATGGTAGAGGATGGTGAAATAGGTAATGTCATCAATATACAGATACGTTTCGCCCAGCCTCCCCGTGATTTGGATTACAACAGCACCAACCTGCCCTGGCGTGTACAACCTGATATTGCCGGCGGCGGTTATTTCTATGATCTGGCTCCTCACCAGCTGGATTTATTACAAGATATGTTCGGCTGCATTCTCGAAGCCCAAGGATACAAGAGCAACCGTGGCGGGTTATATCCGGCAGAAGATACGATAAGTGCCTGCTTCAAATTTGATTCCGGTCTGCCGGGATCAGGATCATGGTGTTTTGTCGCCCATGAATCGGCCAAGGAAGACCGTATAGAAATCATCGGAGACAAGGGGATGATCTGTTTTTCCGTTTTCACTTACGATCCATCGCCCTGCATACTGAAAGAGGACGCGAGGAATTTCTTCCCGAAAATCCCCCTCATGTACAACTTCCGCTCATAAAAGCCGTAGTAGAACACCTGCAGGGAAAAGCTGTCTGTACCTGCGACGGCATCAGTGCGACACCCACCAACTGGGTAATGGACCGTATACTTAATAAACTCTGATTTCCACCTATGGACATCCGTAAATTATGCCTGCTCTGTCTGTCTTTTCTTTCTGCCTTTAATGTATATGCACAAGCGGAAAAGAAAGACTCGACAGTACAGGACAACAAGGGTGTTCTCATTACATTGACTGACGGAATAGCAACGACTGTCCGCCATACCGGAAGAAAAATAAGGAAAGTAGGAAAAGAATTCAATGCGATTGACACTACCTATATCTCGCCCAACCTTTACAATCTGGCTTTCATGCTGGAATCCAGCAGTTGGTACGAATACTATCGGTTAGGTAGTAAAGGAAACAACGGCGAACAAAGTTTGGGATTCTCCCCAATGCCAGTTTCAAGCTGGGAGTCTATTTCGGATGGCGCTGGATATTTCTAGGATATTCTTTCGATGTAAAAGATATTTTCGGCGGACATAAAAACAAGGCAAAGAAAACCGAAATGGCACTGAATCTTTATAGTTCCAAATTTGGTGTGGATTTATATTACAGAAAGACAGGAAGCGATTTCAAGATACGTTCTTCCAGCGGTTTTGATCTGAATACTCCCATTAAAAATTTGAATTTCAACGGATTGCAAAGTAAAATCAAAGGACTGAACGCCTATTGGATTTTCAATTATAAAAAATTCTCTTATCCGGCAGCCTATAGCCAGTCCACCAACCAGCGTAAAAGCGCGGGTTCCCTGATGGCGGGCTTTTCTTATTCCCAGCACAACATATCTTTTGATTACGAAAAGCTTCCCGGTGAAGTGAGAGTCCAACTACATGATGCTTTACTTTTCAAGAAAGTGAAATATTCTGATTACAGCATCAACGTGGGTTATGGCTATAACTGGGTATTTGCAAAAAACTGGGTTTCCAATCTTTCACTCTTACCGGCCATTGCCTATAAAAAATCAAAAATAGACGATACACCTAATACTGACAATCATTGGATAAAGGATATCAATTTTGACCTGATAACACGTGCTGCCGTGGTCTATAACACCAACAAATATTTTATAGGAGCTTCGTTGGTGATGCATACATACGACTATCGAAAAAAGGACTTCTCCCTCACTAATACTTTCGGAACTGTCCGTATATATGCAGGATTCAACTTTTGGAAAAAGAAAGAGTTCCGTGATAAATAGGAGGAGGATGACAAAAAACGGAAAGTGAAAAAAGAGAGATGAAGAATCCAATCACATCCATTTGTTCTCACAAGATCCCTCACCATGACTCAAAATGACAGAATCCATGATTACACAACAGAATCCTGACATACCTTCATTCATTAAAGTCTATCTATTTCATCTATAGACAAGCCTGTAGCTTGAACAATAACAGCAATAGGAATATTCAAAGATTTCAAGTTACGGGCTGTAGCTATTTTTTCTTCTTGGCGACCTACCATGATACCTTCCTCACGTCCTTCTACACGACCTTCCTCTAATCCTTCTAATTTAGCGGTACTCAATACATCATTTTGTATCATCAATGCATCCAGATGCCGATCATAAGCCAGTTTATCAGCCTTATTCATATTATAATAAATAAGTTTCTGTCTCGCCTCCTCCAATCCGGGAGTCGTTGTATCCGGACGGATAGTTCCAGTCTTAAGATATTCTATCCATTCTTCCAAAGGAGTAACCGCCACTTTATTAAACTCATTCACACGAATAAGAAAATATTCAGGAAATATTTCGGCAGGCAATTTGCGGATAATAGCCCCTTGTTCTTTAGTGGTTACTTTCAAACAGTCACCAGTATGGACACCGAGGAATGTATTCTGACCATGGTAGAGGTAATCATTTCCTTGGCCAATATCAAAATAAAGAATACTGATAGAATACACTTTCTTGACATTTGCATAAATTCCACCTAAATCTATATGTTCGGTTATTGCTTTTGCTACTCCATAAAGTATTCGTTCAAGATAATATAACTCCCGCGTATTCTGCACTTCCACTAGTATTATTTCATCCTTGCTATTACGGGCTTTAATATCTACCCGGTTGAACTTATCATCCTCCCGTTGCTGGTTACCTTCGCTCTCAAGGATTTCCATGATTTGAATCTTCTCACCCAAAAGTACGGTAAGAAAACCTTCCAGGACACCAAAATTGGCTTTGTTGCGTAAAAGACGCTTGATTGCCCAATCAAACCGTATGTATTTATCTTTCTGTTCCATAAAAACCTCTTTTTACAAAGATAACCCTTTTGTTTGAAAACCAGGATGAAACATTAGCAAAAATATACCGGAAAGCAATAAAGCATTCCCGGTATATCACAAGTTAATTATATTAGACTCACAATTAATTCTTAGAAACGAGCACCGACAGTCAAAAGCAACTGATGCCGTTCATTGTCCACTTTAGTTGCCGGAAGATCTATATCATCAAAAGCATAAAAGTTTGATTTATACATATCATATTTATATGCCAAATCCGCATAAATTACACTGCCACGGTATCCAAGACCAAACGTAAATGTATTCTTAGACTCCGTATTATTAAAATCAGTACGCGTGCTATATAAAGACAAGGCACTATAAGCATCTTTAGAAAAAGCAGCCGAAGAGTAATTATATCCTGCACGAATGCTAAACTCAGGTATAATCCTCGTTTCCATTCCGATACGGAAAGTATGGACACCTTTCAAATAATTCTCAACGCTGGGCTGATCTCCCAATTCATAACCATCCACATCCTTGAGCTTACTGGAAGAATAATCCTGATATTCATATTCCGCACCTACTGCCACTGCACCCGCAAAAGTAGTACCTGCGCTGACATTAAATTTCCACGGAGTGGTAAGATTATAATCATAGGTCAAATAATCATATTCCGGAGTTACCAGAAAATCACTCAATGTCTGGTTATAGGGTGCCTCACAAGCTAAAATATTAGAAGATAAAGCGGCATTATAGCTTTCTCTTAAATCATACCATGTAGGCGTGTGCACAGCAAATCCCAAACGGAAAGGGGAACTTTCTATAGGCCGTATAATAACACCCAATTTTAAATCCATACCAGTCCCTTCCAGCCTATAATAATTATCCAATGTATACCCCCCATTATCCGCACCGTTATCATCATTCAAATTTTCCGTATAAGAAGTATAACGATCATAATTCACATCATAGACCCCCAGGGTAGCTCCTAAATAGACCCTATCTTCAATATTGAATGAAACATTAAAATCATATTGACTGATACCTCCTGTTTCCTTACTAAAGAAGTTATTGTTAAAACCATTCCACCCCCATGGAGCATGAATATTCTTTTCAGAATCATTAACCAGTCAACCACACCGGTTCTCACCCCCATTACTCCTAAAACAGGTAACTGATTCCAATATTTGGTATAAGGATTCTTCACATCCAGTATGTCATTAAACTCGCTTTCCGTCAATCCATATCGTTCCATCTCCTGAGCCAGCTGGAAGCTTTGTGACAAATTATCCAACGCCCCTCCCATAGAGAAAAGGCGATTGAAGTTTTTACTTTTATGGTAATTGAATCCGAAATTCACAAAACGCAAAGAAGTATTATTGCCTATCTTATTGCTATAAACAAATCCAATCTGGTCAAATGAAGCGCGCGTTTTGTTTTCATTCATTGACACACCACTAAAGTTACTCTTTGTCGAAGTATTATTAAAACCAAAAGAAATAGACACGTCATTACTACGAAAAATGCCGATACCCGCAGGGTTGGAGCTTATGACAGATATATCACCGCCCAAAGCTCCCATGCACCACCCATACCAACAAATCGTGCTGTTCCATTCAAGTCATTCCCCAGCAACTTTTCCGCATCATAAGCATTTTGTGCGCTTGCCGTTGTCATTGCCAACAACGCACAAGCGGTTACTATTACTTTATTTTTCATACATCAATTCTATTAAATTCAACTGTCTAGTTTAATCTACCACTTATCTGGTACGCGATCTGCCGCCACCACTTGAACGGGAAACACCGCCACCGGAACTGCGAGAAGCACCACCGCCACTAGAAAAACTACTACGGGAAGAAGAAGTTCCACTACTACGGTAAGAGTTAGACGAACTATTACGAGAAGGACTACTGCTACGAGAGTATGAACTGCTACGAGAATTCGAAACGCCACTATTGTTACGATAAGCGCCACGACTTGCAGCCCCTGTTCTCTGATAAGCAGATCCTGCTGCATTTCCCACACTGCTCCGAGTACTGCTTGGTCTGGTATAGGAAGAACCCCTTCCTTCTGTCGGACGTGAATACGAATTACCCGGACGAACTCCTGCTGCCTGACTTGGTGAAAGAGTTTCTCCGGTACGGGTTCTGATAGCACTTCTATTAGGACGAACCGAATTTACACTGTTAGATCCCGAAACCACTCTTCCTGATGAAGAACCGTTACGTGTTGCGGTACGATAACTATTAGCACTATTACGGACATTTTGTCTGGAATTTCCTACGTATGAATTACGACTATTCCTATCATAACTATTCACGTAATTATTCCGGCTTGGGCGTGAAGAACTATAGCTATTGGTATATCTTCCGGCATGTATCCCCGGGTTACGTCTGCTTGAGCCATACCATCCATGACTACCTCCCCAGTAGCCACCACCCCAACCGTGACCAAAGTAATGCGGATAATAATGGTGATGGTGATAATGGTAGCCCCAATAGCCACCCCAGTAGCCGCCACCCCAATAACCGGGATAGTACCAATTATTGTAGTACCATGGCGAACTCCATCCCCAACTGAATCCCCAACTGGCGCCATATGGATAATTCCAACGCCAATCCCACCATAAGCGGTTCGTGTAAGTGGGAAAGACGTATGCATACAATCCGTCATCATATACATTCCAATCCCATGAAGGCAAACCGTAAACTACATCCCAATAGAGCGGACTGCTTACCGGAATGGCGTAACGGGGATTGCGGAAACGGACGATACGCATCGCGTATTCATAATCGTCTTGAGAACCCTCAAAACCATTAACCCATTCTCCTCTCTCATTCAAAGGTTTCTCCTCAATATACAAGGTATCATTCTCCATCGAGAAATTATTATCACGTGAAGTATAACGACGATTATACTCATCCACATCGCGAACCTTTCCTTTCACATCCTTCACCACCACTGTAGAACCGGGGGCTGCGTAAACAGTAGTCGTGTTCTGCTTCTGCGGAACCACCACTTTCACCTCTTGCTTAACCTCCTCTTTCTTTTCAGCTTTTTTCTTAGGGATGAAATAAAGGTCGTCATCAACGCTTTGCGCCATTGCCAAGTAAGGCAAGCACACCATCATAAGCGAAGCTAATACAATCTTTTTCATACTCGTACCTGTTTTATTTGTTATTCTATCTACTTTTTCTAGTGCAAAGATAGTCAGAGGTTTTACTTCATAACAAAGAAAATCCCTATTAGTTGGTAGGGATTCCCCTATTTCAGTAGCTGAGTTCAAAGATTTTGTTTATTTTTGCAATTGCTATGAAAAGTGGGAGGATACATATACTGCTGCTGTTTCTATTGCTCTGCATCTCTTGCCGCTATGAACAGCAAAGTTACCCGCCACTGATGGAGCGGGCAGTTCAATTAATGGAAACGCACCCGGACAGCGCGCTAGCCTGTTTGGATTCTCTCAGTATATCCACCACCGAATGGCCTGAAGAGCTTCATATATATTACTTATTGCTCACTGTCAAAGCCAAAGACAAGCTCTATATTCCGGTTACTTCCGATACTTTGATTAACCGTATAATTAGTTTTTATGAAGACAAACAGGATGACCCACACCTGATGGAAGCTTATTATTATAAAGGTAGCGCCTATCGGGATATGAAAGATGCGCCACGAGCCGTTGATGCTTTCTTGCGTGCAGCCGAAATTGGGAAAAGATGTTTTAATGATACGCTGAATGGACGCATATACGGGCAGCTTGCCAGCCTTTTTGCCTTTCAAAGATTGTATCATGAAAGTATGGAAGCTACTCAACAAGCTTATAAATATAATTTAGCTTGCCATAATTATAAAGGCATGGCTTTCGGTCTGAGGGACATGGCACGCATATACGATACAAACAACCAAAAAGACAGTGCGGAAATCTATTACCGGAAAGCATACACATTGATGAAAGAAAAAGTTTCTCTGGTTAAAGCTTGCAGCATCGGCGATGAAATGGCCGGTTTTTATTACAACCAAGGGAAAACAGACTCTGCTGAAATTATAGCAAAGCAAGTACAAGTCCACCACCCCAGTTCACTTAGTTATTTAGTACTCGGCGAAGTGTATTATCAAAGGCAAATGTTCGATTCCGCATCAATTTATCTTCAAAAGGTAATTTCTGGAAACAACCTTTATCACCAACGTACTGCATATCGTCTGTTACATCTGATTACAAGGGAAAAAAAGCAATATCCGGAAGCCCATCAATACGCCTCTCTTTGCATCAATGCATTCGATTCTCTTTTTCAGATCACAAAAACCGAAGAGGTAAATAAAATCCATTCCTTATATAATTATAATCTATCTGAACAAGAAAATCAGCGGCTGCAATCGAAGACAGAACGACAGAAACTTTTACTGTTCCAGTTATTGTTTGTAGCAAGTCTCCTGATTGGTATTGTAATTTACCTGCTTCACCGTTTACGCGAACGCCGCCGCAAATATACAATCAGAGAACAACAACTACAACAGATTTTTGCAGAACAGGAAGCCCAAAGCAGCCGGCGCATTCTAGAAAACGAGCAACAGATAACCCTACTGAATGAACAACTTCAATCGGCCAAGTTGGAAAATGACACATTCAAACATTCCCTGCTGGAAGCTCAAGCAAAAAGACTGGGAGCAACCAACGAACAAATACGTGCCATCCGGAACGAACAGGAAATGCGTTTACTCGCCTTCCGACATTCGGACATCTATCTTCATTTCCACCATGCCACCCAAAGTTCCGAAATAACGGAAAGGGATTGGAAACATTTAAGTGAAGCTATAAATAGCACTTTTCCTAACTTTCTGCGACAGCTGTATGCACTCTATCCTCAATTATCCGAACACGAACTACATATCTGCTATTTAATTAAGATCGAACTCAAGAGAAGCATTATCGCAGAATTACTCAACCGTTCTGTCTCTGCCATTACAAATTCTCTTTCCCGCCTCTACCAAAAAATCTATAGCGAGAAGGGAACGGCACAACAAATGGAAGGAATTATCCAAGAATTGTAACGACCCATATGGAAAAATTCATCTGCCAATGGGTAAAAATTGGTATTTTCTCAAGAATGCACAAGCATATATTACTTGTATATCAGCCTGTTATATAAAAGTATAGAAAAAGTAAAATGTATTTTTTCATTTCTTTTCTCCAATAGCTATACCTTTACTATCGTAAAAATAATACGTTGACTACAAACTTGTGTTATAGTATAACGTAATATTGATTACAACTTTTAGAATCATACCTCCGTCTAAATTTATGATTAAACAATATATAATATGTACAAACACATTCCTTTATTACCCAACAGTATGATTACTATGAATACTTTAAAATTATTTTTATGCGTATGCCTGATGCCCGGTTTTTCACTTTACGCTCAAGTTCGCATACATGGTAAAGTAACCGACTTAGACAATCAGCCTTTAGCTTATAGCACAGTCCGGTTATTAAAAACAGACTCAGCCTTCATCTCGGGTACAACAACAGACACATTAGGATATTACCAGTCACAAATGTACAGCCGGACAAGTATTTGTTAGCATTCAGTACAATAGGATACAAACCGCAAATAATACCGGCAAGTGTTTCAAACCAAGATACACAACTACCTGTAATTACCTTGGAAAGTGACAATGTAATACTGAATGAAGTCGTGGTAAAAGGAAGTTCCTATGTCAGAAAGACTGATCATGTATTGGTCATTCCCGACAAGCAACAGGTGAAACATGCCGGTACAGGCTATGACCTTTTGTACAACTTGATGATTCCCAGCTTGGAAGTGAACAAACGGACAGGGAAAGTAAGCACTTTTGGTGGTGAAGTGGCACTATATATAAACGGAGAAAAAGCTGAATATGAGGAAGTGCAAAACCTACGCCCACGCGATATCAAGAATATAGAATATTATGACACCCCGACAGGAAAATATGCCGGTGATGTAGCTTCCATCAATTATATAACCAAGGAACGAACATCAGGTGGATATGTATCATTAGACGGCAAACAAACCATCGGTTATCTGATGGGTAATTATAATATAGGGACTAAACTGATGCATGGAAACAACAGCTATTCAGTGTTAGGAGGCTATATTACCCAAAAATATGACGGAGTAAAAACCTCAAAAAACGAAGAGATATTATTCCCGGAATATACCACCCATCGAAACACACAAACGACCCAAGCTGATTATCAAAACAACCAGCAATATCTACAATTGAAAGCCAACAATCGTACAGAGAAACATAATATCTCGGCACAACTTTCATTAGTCCACAATGAAACTCCCAAAAATAACAATAGCGAATTACTGGATTATTCCGGTCATCATACATACAGCATATCTTCAGCCAACCAAAAAAAAAGAAGACGGACTAAGTCCCTCTGTCAAACTATATGGCAATTTCAACATAACCCCTAAACAGACACTGGAGGTAACGGCCAAAACCGCTTATACACAAAACGATTACACCAGAACCTATACAGAAGGAGAAAATATATCCCTGACGGATGTTGATGAAGAATTATATGCATTCGACTTTTCTACCAGATATAATATAAAATTGGAGCACAACAATTCACTTGGAGCAAACCTGCAGCACCATCATAAAGTCACGTCTTCCTCCTATACGGGTGATTACGACTCTTGGCAACATCTATGGATGGGAGAAACGATGTTCTTCTTAAACTATAACCAGCGTATAGCCAAAAAGTTCTCTATGAATTTCTTACCGGGTTTTTCATGGTTGAATTACAAACTTCATACAGATGCCCGGCAGCAGCATTGGTCACTTAGAATGAATTCCACTTTTATTTATACTATCAATAAATCACAGCAGTTAATGGCCTCTGTCGATATCGGTAACGACCAACCGGACATCAGCTATATCAACAGCATGGATCAAACAGTAGACTTTATACAAATCAAACGTGGTAATCCCCATCTGGATAATACCAAATTATATGTTGTCGCATCGCCTATAAAGCACAACTAAATCGACTGAATTTTCAAATTTTAGGTGTTTATCAGAAGATTCAGAATAATATATCCACCGATTACTACCTAGAGAATGACAAACTTGTCTCCAGCTTCCGGTCGGACATGGATGTGGAACATTGGAACGCAGCTTTGGATCTTTCCTATCGCTTCTCCGACAATTTACGCGCCAAGTTCAATGCCAGATACTATCATACAATCATTCCCGGAGAATACAACATTACAGACAATAGTGTGATAGCATCATTGGACATAAACTATTACTGGAAAAATCTTGCAATAAATGTATATGGAAGTACAGCGACAAGCCGTATAAACCGTTTCTCTCTTGCGATAGAAAAAAATCCCGCCATTTATGGAACTTCCATCAGTTGGAGTCACAAAGGCTGGCACGTAGAAACCGGTACAGAAAACCCGTTCACCAAGCATAACCGTTATAGGAATATGCCAATTTTAGTATATATAACTACAGCCAGATACAGACCAGTCGAATCAATCAACGTACCGGATATATCAAAATAGCGTATACCTTTGACTTCGGTCAAAAGACCTCACGCGAAAAGAGCGATATGGATAGAAACATCAATAGTGCTATCATGAAAACAAACTGATAAAACAAATGGAAATTTACGAACAAATATACATTCAAAAATTAGAAACATCCACTGTAAAAGATCGCTATCTGCTGATTTACAACGGACTGTACTATGAAGCCAGCGCACCCGTAGTTGAACTTCTCCTCTGTTTGCAGGAGGAAAAAAACATGGATGAAGCTATTACCAGTTACATAAAAAAGAAAAATCGTATTTTTTCATATACAGAAATAGAAGAAATAAATGTCCCCGACCATGCTTTGCTTTATCTAAAAGACTATACACGGGGAGCGGAAGAACGTCCGTTCACGTACGTTGACGGTAAACAAATCTGGTGGTAAAAACAACTTTTCCTATAATAAGTTGCACCCACTTATGCCTCATGCCCTCACTATCAGCCATAACCCACTCATTATAAAACCATTACCCATAGTGAGGCATTACCCTCACTTTTTAATATGCCCTCACTCCTTATCCCCCACATTACGCACTTAAATCATTCATTCACAATATAATGCCCATCCACAGGCTTATAAACCGGTTGTTTGGGAAGTCCCACATTTTTCAGCTTTCCTTCCTCGCACAAGCGGCGTAAATGGCGGCTGGCCGTGCTTTGTGTCATACCGCAAAGAAGCTGGAAACTTTTCCGCTGCACAAAATCACAGGTTGTGAAGTACTCCGTCAGCAATGCGTCAATTTCCTCATCGGTCAGTTTACTGGAATGAAACGAGAACCGGGTACGCTGCACCTTTACCTTTCCCACCTCATCCATCAATAGTTGATCGGGACGGTAAACAATCCCCTTGAGCCTCACCTTCGTATTCTTACGTTTCGTCTTTTCCGTTACCGGCCCGGTACTCACCAGGTTGGGACGGAAGAAACCGATGCCGTCCAGATGCACCTGTTTGCCTTCCGCCAACTCCTCGCCCATGGCACGTGACAGCGCATCGAGCACGGCTACCACATCCGTTTCAGTCAACGTACAATGTTTCTGAATACGGGCACGGAGCTGGGCCGTGCTCACCTTTCCGTTCAGCCGGAGACGCGGGTGCAACGTATTCTCTTCCCCTTGTTGCTCAGGTGATTTGGGATTCTCGTACCAATCAAATAGTATTGCCATACTGTTCTTCTTTTATTAATGAACTTTCAATATCTGTTAATCACGGACGTGATTAAGTTTAACTACCTTTGTGGTTAACTTTAATCACCCTTGTGACTAGACTTAATCACAAGGGTGGCTAACTAATTATAAACATACAAAAATAAGAAAAGAAAAGGTAGAAAACAAATAAGGAACAGGGAAATACGCACTGAGACTAAGAATAAAACACAGGAAAGAAAGGAAAAGAAAAAACGGCATTAATCCGGAAAGCACTTGCAGAATCCGGAAAGAAACCTTACCTTTACTAAAAATATGCACACATAGACACTCGCCAAACGCGGTCTTCTCCACACGACAGAACATCATCTTTTTCCATGGGAGGTACATAAAGCCAAAAAACATTTAAACGAAAGACAAATATGAAAATTACACTCATCAGGAAAGATGAAGAACAGGGGACAGAAGCCTTGTCACTATGCGATTCGGACGCATTCCTCGAGAAAATAAAGACAGAGAACAAAGCAGGACACATATCGGAACTGCGTGAAATACTGCCCCGGCTGACAGGATCGTCCGCCACTACGCCCATATCGACAAACTGCCGCGTGTCTATCCTGCTGTAGAATATACCCGTAAGCAAAATGGCGAGAAACGCATGAAACATTACAACGGACTAGTGCAGCTGGAAGTGAACCGGCTGGCCGACCAGTATGAGGTGGAATACGTAAAACGCCAAGTGGCACAACTGCCGCAAACCTTTGCCGCTTTCTGCGGTTCAAGCGGACGGAGCGTAAAGATATGGGTACGCTTCGCACGCCCCGACGGCACTCTGCCCACCATACAGGAGGCTCTCCTGTTTCATGCTCACGCCTATCGGCTGGCGGTGACCTGCTACCAGCCCATGCTTCCTTTCGGCATCACACTGAAGGAACCGGACCTGATGCAAAGCTGCCGCATGACCGTGGATGAACAACCTTACTATAACCCTTCGTCCGTCCCCTTCTGCATAGAGCAACCGCTTGCCCTGCCCGATGAAGAGTCTTTCCGCCAACGCAAACAAAACAGCGAAACCGCACTGGAACGAATGACGCCCGGATGTGAAAGTTTACAGACTTTGGCACTGATGTACCAATCGGCACGAAAAAGAGCATTGGCCGAAATGGAAAACTGGAAACGTGATGACGGACTGGAGCCCTTGCTGCCCCATCTGGTAGAACAATGCTTCAAAGCAGGCATCCCCGAAGAAGAAGCCGTGCGGCGTACACTGATGCACTATTTCCACGAAACGAACACGGAAGCCATCCGCATGGCTTTCGGCAACGGATATCGGGAGATGAAAGGCTTTGGCGAGAAAGGTGGCCTCAACAAAGAGCAGGAAGCCACCTTCCGGCTGGAGGAGTTTTTGAAACGACGGTACGAATTCCGTTTCAACACCGTACTGGACGAGGTGGAATACCGCCAGCGGGACTCTGTTCATTTCTATTTCAAACCCTTGGAAAAACGTACCCGAAACAGCATCGCCCTTTACGCCTTGAAAGAGGGACTGCAAGTGTGGGACCGCGATATCGACCGCTTTCTCACTTCCGATTTCGTCCCTCTTTACAATCCCGTAGAAGAATACTTGTGTGACCTTCCCCGATGGGACGGTACTGACCGCATCCGCGCATTGGCCCGGCTCGTTCCCTGTGACAATCCACATTGGAAGAACTCTTTTACCGTTGGTTTCTGG
>ENA-OQER01000099-OQER01000099.1-human-gut-metagenome-genome-assembly--contig:-NODE-99-length-45314-cov-4.847014_pt1 | contig 45314 bp, 41 predicted proteins | sample MGYA00242797_ERZ504639 | MGnify/ENA primary metagenome ERZ504639 (study PRJEB26092, sample SAMD00036306) | human gut metagenome | host: Homo sapiens | study: EMG produced TPA metagenomics assembly of... | reverse complement strand
CGAAGGTACCTTGGATTATTTCAACATTTCCGATGTAAAGGAAAGCAGTAGTGAAATCGTGATTTACCTGGAAGAGAAAAATGAGCTTCCCGGTGAATATTCGACTGTCAAAGTGGAAAGCAAAGGCTTCTACGACCCTGTAGTAGTCCGGGACTTCCCCATCCGTGGCAAGAATCTTTTCCTGAATATCCGCCGGCGCCGGTGGATTTTGAAAGACGATGGGCGTTACGTAAGCCGTAACTGGAAACTGGTAGCGGAAGGCAGCCGTATGACGCATGAGTTTGCGTCTTTTTTAAAAGAATTATATTGATACGCTTCCTGTCAGTTGTAAGCTGCTGGGAACCCTGTTCGGTGTGGACGGTGAGCTTCTTGAACGTCAATACCGCAACCACTTGAGCGGTTATCTGAAATGGGAGTCTCTTCCTCATGCCGGGGACTGGCTTCTCTTTGAGAAGAATATAGGGGCCTATGTGGGTATAGATGAAGTCTGCCTTTCGCGTGGTGAGCTCTATACTATCCTCATAAACAAGGAAAAGACAGGCCGTTCAGGCAGCATCATCGCCATTGTAAAAGGTACAGATGTAAGGAGTGTCACCTCCGTATTGCTCCGTTTCTCCCGGCGCAGACGGTTTCAGGTAAGGGAAATCACTATGGATATGGCTCCTAATATGGAACAGATCGCCCGTGTCTGCTTTCCTGCGGCACGCCGTGTTACTGACCGTTTCCATGTGCAGAAGCTGGCTTTTGAAGCTTTACAGGAAATGCGCGTGAAGGCACGCTGGGAGGCTTTGGACAAGGAATCAATACAGATCGCATACGCAAAGGCGTGCGGGAAGATATACCATGCCCCGACCTTTGAGAACGGGGATTCGCGCAAGCAATTGCTCGCCCGCAGTATCTATCTGCTGTATAAAAAAGAGTCATTATGGACTGAATCCCAACGCATACGTGCCGGTATCCTCTTCAGGGAATATCCCGACCTGAAGAAGGCATACTATCTTTCCATGAGGCTCGGGTTGATATATCACCAGTGCAAGCACAAGGACACCGCTCTGACAAGACTTGCCAGATGGTATGACGAAGTTGAAAAGTCCGGCTTTCTTGCGTTCGGAAGGGTGATACGTTCCATACAGACACATTATCTGGAAATCGTCAACTTTTTCGACAGGCGTTCCACCAACGCAGCTTCCGAATCGTTCAATGCCAAAATCAAGGACTTCAGAACACAGTTCAGAGGAGTAAAGGACAGGACTTTCTTTCTATTCAGACTGACTAAAATTTATGCTTAATCTATGAATCCCTCAGGTTTTTACGTTGACCCCATAAATTGCCTCGATGGATAGATATACGTATTGCTTTTTCTTATTGACTTTTGTTGTGTTCGGTTGGGTAGAATTTGAAGAAGCGATTGTTGGGATATTGAATTTTTTATGAAGAAATTCTCCTGTTTTAAAGCATAAAAAAAGGCTATCTATCCCAGACAGCCAATCTTTTGTTAACCTTAAATCTAATACTATGAAAAACACACTACAAAGATACGGACTTTATTTATAATAGCAAGTTTCTAGTCTGTATTTCGCCGTTTTATAACATGCTTTATAAATATGTCGTATCTTGTTAACAAATGAATCTGAAAGTGTGAAGTTTTGTTTATTATAACCTTTCAAACTTCTTGTCTTATGAATGATAGAGGAGGACAAACGAAAATAAAAGTCTGTGATGGTTATTTTCTATTTCTTATTTTATATCTTTGATGGCACTTTACTGATTGAAAAAATAATAGTTGCTTATGAAAAACAGACAGTTTATTGTTTTTGCTCTTTTATTAGCGTGTCCGTTGCTGTTACACGGACAGGAAACGTCTCTCTGTGGAAAAGAATCATGTAATAAAGGTTATATCCGGCATCCATGGTATGGAAAAAAGGTTGGTTATATAGGAGACTCGATAACTGATCCCAATTGTTATGGAGATAACATAAAAAAGTATTGGGATTTTTTGAAAGAATGGTTGGATATCACTCCTTATGTGTATGGAGTGAGTGGACGTCAATGGAATGATGTACCCCGTCAGGCAGAACAATTGAAAAAGGAGCATGGAGAAGAGGTTGATGCCATCGTGGTTTTGATGGGGACAAATGATTTTAATAGCAGCGTACCTGTCGGGACTTGGTTTGCAGAAAAAGAAGAGCAAGTGATGGCTGCCCGTGGTGAAACTAAAAAACTGGAAACGCGTAAAAGGCGTGTTCCTATAATGACGAATGATACGTATAAAGGCCGTATTAATATTGGTTTGAGTCATTTGAAAAAATTGTTTCCCGATAAACAAATTGTTTTGTTGACCCCATTGCATCGTTCTTTAGCGGAATTCGGTGAAAAGAATGTACAACCGGATGAAAGCTATCAGAATAAATGCGGAGAATATGTGGATGCTTATGTACAGGCCATTAAGGAAGCAGGTAATTTGTGGGGAGTTCCTGTAATAGATTTTAATTCGGTTACAGGTATGAATCCGATGATTGAAGAACAACTTATTTATTTCTATGATTCGGGGTATGATCGTTTGCATCCTAATACCAATGGTCAAGAACGTATGGCACATACATTGATGTATCAATTACTTTCTTTGCCTGCATCATTCTGACAGTTGGACATTCATTTTTTTGTCTTTTTGGAAGAGTTTGTTTATTTGGGAGAACCTCCTATGTTTCGATGTGAACTTTGAAGGATTGAAAAATGTTCAAATGGCAAATAAATGTTATTTGAACATTTTTTTATTAGTTCTTATTTACTGAAAGAGTAATTGAGCTATTGATTTTGAACAAATTTCTATATTCTTGTATCATTTTTATGGTTTCTTTTCTTGTTCTTGTTTACTTTTGCCTGAATCTTTTAACTTATAAAATGTATATGAAAAACATGAAATTAAAAGTATTACTTGCTTTATGTGCTTTACTCCTGTTATCGGCTTTTATTGCTGAGAGAAAAGAACCCATTACTATTTTTATGATTGGTGATTCCACTATGGCGAATAAAAGTCTGAAGAATGGTAATATAGAGCGTGGTTGGGGACAAATGTTTCCCGGATATTTTACGGAAGAGGTTGTGGTGGATAATCACGCTATGAATGGAAGAAGTTCACTCAGTTTTATCAATGAAGGACGTTGGGATGTAGTGCTTTCTAAAATTCATAAAGGTGATTATGTATTTATTCAGTTCGGGCATAATGATGAGAAACCTAGAGCTACATTACATACAGAACCCGGAAGTACCTTTGATGATAATTTAAGACGTTTTGTGAATGAAACACGTGCTAAGGGAGGAAATCCTGTACTGTTCAATTCTATAGTCCGTCGTAATTTCCCTCCTAAAGGTGTGACGGAGATAAAGGGTAGTTATGAAAAAGAAGGTCCGGTATTGGTTGATACCCATGGGGAATATCTGGAATCTCCCCGTCGGGTGGCCGGAGAAATGAATGTACCTTTTATTGATTTGAATAAATTGACCCATGACTTGGTTACCGGTATGGGAGTCGAGAATTCAAGAAAATTGTTTATGTGGATTCCAGCAGGACAATATGAATTTTGTCCGGAAGGGAAAATTGACAATACTCACTTGAATATATATGGTGGACGTATAGTTGCCGGGTTGGTTGTGGACGCTTTGATGGAAGAAGTGCCGGCTTTGGCAAAATATGTGCGACGTTATGATTATGTGGTGGCGAAAGATGGGAGTGGGGATTTCTTTACAGTTCAGGAAGCAGTGAATGCGGCAGTTGGTGGTGGCAAGAAAACAATATCTATACTTGTCCGTCCGGGAGTATATGAAGAGTATGTTTCTATGCCGGAATCATCGCCTCGAATAGAATTGGTGAAACAGACAGGGGCTGAGATCAGGGATAACGGGTTCACACAAGATGTTTATGTGGCACCTTATAAGGGTGACAGAGTATGTGCTATTAGTTATACATTTGATGATGGTTTACAGGAACACTATACGTTGCTTTTCCCTAAATTGGAAAAATATGGCTTTAAAGGTACTTTCTGGATATGGGGTAAATGTATAGAGAATGAAAGTGCTATGCAGGGAAAACCGAGAATGTCGTGGGCGCAAATTAAAGAGATGAGTGACAAAGGGCAAGAAATATCCAGTCATAGCTGGTCACATACGAATTTAAAGCGTGTTTCTTTGGAGGAAGTAAAAATGGAAGTAGAGAAGAATGACAGTATACTTTATGAGAAAACAGGAAAAATACCGCGTACATTCTGTTATCCTTTCAATGCTGTTAATAGTGATATATTAAAAATAACTTCAAAGAACAGGGTAGGTACACGTACCGAACAATATCCCATCGGGGGAGATAAATCGAAATCAACTCCTGAGTCTTTAGATAAATGGGTGGAAAGCTTGGTAAACTCCGGTAGATGGGGAGTGGCAATGATACATGGAATATCGCAAGGATATGATGCTTTTCTGAATCCCGAAATATTGTGGGAACATTTTAGTAAGGTAAAGGCTCTGGAAAATAAAATATGGGTGGGTACATTTAGAGAGGTGGCTGCCTATACAAAAGAACGAGAAAAAATTCGCTTGAATGTGCTAGAAAAAGAAAACGGCTATAACATAACTCCTCATTTGGATATGAATGCACAATTATTTACGGAACCACTGACTATGGTATTGAAATCTGTGGGAAATAGAGTTTCGGAGATTAGGCAAGATGGGAAAAAGCTTTTTCTAAAGAAGGATGCTGATAAGATTCTTTTCGATTTTAATCCTTATGGAGGGATGATTCAGATTCGTTTTATCTGAGGTGTTGGATATAGTTTGTAAAACTAGAATAGGGAAATCCGTTAGTCTTTATTGTAACCATTTAAGGTATGATAATAAGATTAACGGATTTGTTTTTTGCACTTTTATAAGGTTACTCAGAATTAATTTCTAAATTTGTTCCCGTTAACTTTATTCCTTTTCCAAAAGAAATAAAATGGAAAACACAGAGAAACTGATAGTAGAACAACTGAAAAATGGCAACGAAGATGCTTATAAATACATCTATGATTATCATTATGTTCTTTTGTGTCATGTAGCAAATCAATATTTGAACGATAATTTTTTATCGGAAACTATAGTCGGAGATGTAATTTTTCACCTTTGGGAAATCAGAGAAACTTTAAACATTACTATTTCTATTAGAAGTTATCTGATAAAGGCCGTTCGTAATCGTTGTATAGACTATCTGAAATCTGGATCTGAAAAAAAGGAAATTTCATTTTCAGTTCTAGTACCGGAAGAGATGTCTGAAGAAAAGTATTTGCAGTCAGATAATTATCCTTTGGGAATATTATTGGAACGTGAATTGGAGCATGAAATCCGTATGGCAATAGACAAACTACCGATTGAATGTAGATGTGTTTTTGAAAAAAGCAGATTTGAGGAGAAAAAATATGAAGAAATTTCTCAGGAATTAGGTATTTCTATAAATACGGTTAAGTATCATATAAAGAATGCATTATCTTTCCTTCAGACTGAATTGAGCAAATATTTAATTGCTTTGATTTTATTTTTTTTTCGTGTTGAAACAGAAAAAAGTTTCTTTTAGGACTACCCTGTATTTAAAATAAATCGTCTTCACTTTAGAAACAACAAAGATGAAAGCAGAAAAAGAACATATTGATGAATTAATAGTATCCTATTTAAGTAATGAGTTGGATGGAAATGCTGTGCATGAACTGAAGGAGTGGATAGCTGCGTCTGTGGAAAATGAAAAGTATTTTATGCAGCGGCAAGAAATTTGGTTTTCTGCCATAAGTGTGAAAGAGGATGTTAAATATGATAAGAGCAAAGCATTTGAACAATTTAAAAATAGAATTGCTAATCAGAGGTTGAATGATAAAAGAGAACGTGAAAATTTCTGTTTGTCTAAATTTTGGCGTTATGCAGCTGTTATTGTTATATTGTTCTCAGTTTCTTATTTTTCTTATTGGAGGGGTGGAATAAGTATAAAAGAGGAATTTTCGGATATCATTGTGGAGGCTCCTCTTGGTTCCAGAACAAAATTAACCTTGCCGGATGGGACATTGGTGTGGTTGAATGCTGGATCGCGTATAACATATTCACAAGGATTCGGAGTAGGGAATAGAAAAATAGAATTGATAGGAGAAGGATATTTTGAAGTTAAACGAAATGAAGAAGTTCCATTTCTTGTGAAAACGAATAGTTTGCTGGTAAAAGTATTGGGTACGAAATTTAATTTTCGGGATTATCCGGATGATGCAGAAGCCGTTGTTTCTTTGTCCGAAGGAAAAGTGTCATTGAATAATTTATTGAAAAAGAAAAAGAAGCTTTTTTGTTACCCAATGAAAGGGTGGTCTTGAATAAAAAGGATGGCAGAATGCATGTGGAGCATTCTACTGTTGCCAATGCATTACAATGGACTAACGGATATTTATTTTTTGATGAGGAATTGTTACCGGATGTTGTGAAGGAGTTAGAACGTAGTTATAATGTGAAAATACAAATAGCTAGTGATACTTTGAATACTTTCAGATTCTATGGAAATTTCGTTCATCGTGAGCAAAATATTCAGGAAGTTTTGGAAGCATTATCTGCGACCCGTAAGATTCATTATTTTATTGAAGGACACAATATAACTTTATATTAAATAGGGAGTGGATTAAAATTGTTTAACCTTAAAATTAAAAGTATGAATAGAATTAGAGCTGTAATACTGTGATAGGGGTACGAAGGGGATGGAAAAGAAAAGGTGGGAAGATATAGGGATTTTCCCACCTTGATGAAATCTCTTTTTCGACTTACGATTGTGAGTGCGCTTTTAGAGAGTGCAAAGTTAATGATTTTTCTCTTTAAAAGCTAAGTTCATTTAATTTTTTAATTAATAAATTACTAATTTATGAAAAACAAGAGAAAGGCCATATTATTGGTCGGGGCTTTGCTTTGCCTTAATTTGAATATCTTCTCACAGAATATACCATTGAAAATGAATAAAGTGTCAGTGAAAAAAGCTATGACTGAGCTAAAAGAAAAAAGTGGATATTCATTTGTGTATATAGCTGGGGATGTAGATACGAAAAAGATTGTTAATATAGATGCTGAGCAACTGCAAGAAGTTATTGAGCAAATCTTGGAAGGACAAAATGTTTCTTATGAGATAAAAGATAAAAATATCGTTATTCGGAAGAAGGAGGTAGAACAGTCTATATTGAACGAGAAGAAAGAACAAGATATTTCAGGGCTTGTGATGGATGTTATGGGAGAACCTATCGTAGGAGTTAATGTGATGGAAAAGGGGACTACTAATGGTACTATTACTGATATGGATGGTAAGTTTTTACTTAAAGCTCCTGCGAATGCAACTCTTATTATTAGTTTTATCGGTTATAAGACTCTTGCTGTTAATTTGGAAGGGGAAAAGAATGTGAATATAACTCTGAAAGAGGATTTGGAACAATTAGATGAAGTGGTGGTGGTTGGTTATGGAACTCAAAAAAAATCTAGTTTGACAGCATCTGTGGCGACAGTACCTCCAAAAGAACTGAGTAAACAGATGGGGCATTCTGTTGCAGCTGCTTTGCAGGGGAGGGCTCCAGGAGTCGAAATATTGCAAAAGGGGGGAGAAGCTGGGGCAGATATCAAGATACTTGTTCGGGGAGCAGGTACATTTGGTGCTACTGAACCTTTATATGTTATTGATGGCGCATTTTCTAATAATGGGCTAAATTCGTTGAATCCTTCAGATATTGAATCAATAGAAATCCTGAAGGATGGTTCGGCGGCTGCCATTTATGGTTCTCGCGCTGCAAATGGGGTTGTGCTGATAACTACCAAGCATGGTCAAAAAGGTAAAGCAAAAGTTGAAATTTCTGCAAACTATTCTTTGCAGACCCCTTCTAAATACCTTGATTTTCTAGATGCAAATGAGCATCGCGAATATACTAAGCAAATTGTTGCAAATTCAACAAACCAGACTCAAGCTCCAGAAAATATTCATCCTACTAATCCTAATATTAATACCGACTGGCAAGATGCATATCTAAGAAATGCTCCTATGTATAATTTGAATGCTTCAATTTCTGGTGGTGGTGAATATTCAACTTTTAATACAAGTTTGGGGTATTTTGATCAGCAAGGTATTATGGAATTTTCTGGTTTTAAGAAATATAATGCACGTGTCAATGGAACTTTTAAGAAAGGACGTTTGACTGTTAGTGAAACTCTTTCTGCTGCTTTTACAAATAAGGAGCCTCAAGTAAGGATGGTGATGGGGATTCCTACTGTTCCAATGACTGATGTAGAGGGAAGGTATGTATCTGCAGGTAAAGATTATTATGTAAATGAAGGAAAAGTTACTAATCCGTTTGCATCTTATTCCAATACTGTTCGAAGAAATAAAACAGTTAATGTTACTGGTAGTTTGAATATAGGGCTGAATTTATATAAAGGATTGGATTATAAGCTACTACTTGGAGGTGACTATATATCAACAAATAATATATCTCGGTCCATTGCTTTTGACTCCAATTGGGATGAGAATGGTAATGCAGATCCTGATTATAGCAGAACGATTAATTCACTATCTGAAAGCCGTGGACAGCGATTTAGTTATACAATTGATAACATTTTGACTTATAAGAATATGTTTGCTGGTCATACTATTGATGTAATGGTAGGTACAAGTTGGATGAGAGAATACTATAGAACTATGGGGATTGGTTCTGGTTCTACAGATTTGGGTGGTCCTAATATTACTATTTTTAATGGGAAAGGAGATATAACAAGTGAAGAATACAATTCAGCTTTACTCTCCTTTTTTGCTCGCTTGAACTATGACTATAAGGAGCGTTATCTTGTTTCTGCAAGTATTCGTAGTGATAAATCTTCCAAATTTGCTAAAGGAAATAGGGTCGGTTACTTTCCTTCGGTTTCAGTGGGTTGGAATATACATGAAGAGAATTTTTTTAATATAGAATGGATAAGTAAAATGAAGATTAGAGCTAGTTATGGTGAATTAGGAGCTAATTTTATAGATCCATATTCTTTCCTTTCTACGGCTTATGGTCCAATACCTTCTGTATTCGGTGAAAATCAGATTGGTCAAAGTAGTGTGATGAATGGTTATGTAACCAAATTTGCTCAGGAAAATTTGACTTGGGAAAAATCAATATCTAAAAACGTAGCATTGGAAATGGCTTTTCTGAATAATAAAATTTCTTTTACAGCTGAATATTTTTGGAAAGATAATAATGACTTACTTGCTCCATTACTTCCATTAGCATCGTCAGGGCAAACCATTATGACTAATGGGGGGGATTTGCCAGTTTTTAATTCTGCATCTGTTGAAAATAAAGGTTTTGAATTTACGGTAGGTTATCGTAATAATTGGAAGGATTGGAGTTTGGATGTTACTGCCAATATTTCGGCATTAAGAAATAAAGTAAAGAGTTTGGGTGAGGGAGTACAACCCATTAAGGCAGAGGTGATGATGAGTGGTTCTTTTAATGACCGTCCTACTATTACTAAACCGGGCTTGCCTATTGGTACCTTTTGGGGATATGTGGTGGAAGGTTTTGATAATGATGGTAATTTTATTTTTCAGGATAATAATGGTAGTGTGAATGGTGTATTGACAGGAAAGCCGGATGGGAAGATTGATGAGAATGATAAAACGGATATTGGTAATCCTCATCCGGATTTTACTTATGGTTTAAATATAAATGTAGGTTATAAGAATTGGGATTTGACTGCTTTTTTCCAAGGAACGCAAGGTAACGATATTTTTGCTTTAATGAAATATGATTGGTATTTTGGAGGAGCTAATAGTGCTACCCTAAAGGATGCTTTCTATAATTCATGGACTCCGCAAAATCCTAATGCGGAAGCTCCTAAACTGAATAGTAAAAACAGTTCTGGCATAAACTCGCTTCCAAGTACATTCTATGTGGAGGATGGTTCTTATTTCAGATGCAAGAATCTACAAATCGGTTATTCCTTTAATAAGAAATTATTGCAAAAATTCCATATAGAATCATTTAGAATATATGCGGGGGTACAAAATTTATTCACTATCACAAAATATCCCTTGTATGATCCCGAAGTTAGTTCAAACGTGTTGTTTGACAGAGGTGTGGATGGTTTCTGGCAAGCACAGGAAAGTCCTCATGAAGCAACAATGAATTCTAGAGTATATAATCTTGGTGTCAATTTAACTTTCTAAAAACAGAATGAGTATGAAAATAATGTTGCGTAAAATTATAGTTATCATCATCAGTTTTGTAACTATTGGAATGATGGGCTCATGTGAAGATATTTTTAATGATTTGGCGGTGAATCCTAATCAATCAGACGTTAATTCATTTTATACTACACTAGAAAATTGTAATAAGGGAATTCTTGGTATCTATGGGTATATTTCGACTCCTCGTAATTTGGGAGCTTGTGGATTTGGTTTGATGTTGACTCGTAGTGATGAGGGGTGTTCGGTAGCTGATTATGGAGTACCAGGTGCTTATAATGAAGAGTTTACCCCTTCCTATTATTCATTGGTTCAACCTTTTCAGTTAATGTATACAGCTGCTTCCCAAGCTAACCAAATGATTGAAAGTCTTACTGAAATAGAATTCAGCAATAAAGAATTACAGGATGCATATTTGGGGGAGGCTTATTTTCTTCGTGCATTTACACATTTCTTTTTATTCATCAATTATAGGAATATTCCTTTGATTAAAGAATTGCCTAAGGCTCCTAATGAATATAAGCCTCAGGCAACACCTGAAGAGGCTTGGGATTTTATTATAGATGATCTGATCAAAGCTAAAGATTTACTTCCTGACAAGAATTTTTGGGATGCTAAAAATAAAGGACGTGTGACGAAAGCTTCTGCTTATGCACTTTTGGGTAAGTCATATCTTTATAGATCCGGTATTGAACCCAAATATGGAACTTCACAAATAACTTATTATAATGAGGCTGCTGCGGCTTTTGCAGAAATCATTAATGGTAATTGTGGGGACTACAGATTGGTAGATGACTATTCATGGAACTTTGATGTGGCACATGAAAATAATGATGAATCTATTTTTGAAGTACAATTTGTCGGAGTGTTGAATACAGGATTTAACCCAGGATTTGTGGACAGTGGGTTGTTCAATGACGTCCGGTGTAAAATGTGTATAATGAATAGAAGTAGAAATTCGAATAGTTCTGCACAGGTTATGCACAATTGGTTATATGATAAATTTGTAGCGTCAAAAACAGTGACAGGAGAAACTGATCCACGTATGTTTGGTTCGTTTGTTTTTAATGATAATGTATCGGAGATTATACGTCCGAAAGGTATGAAGGTTACTTTTCTTGAAGGGAAGGACTGGGAAGCAGAAATGGGTTCAAAGGAAGGAACATTTGGTGAACAATATGAGTTGGCAATGGGATATAAAATGTGTAGTAGGAAATGGTTGGATTGGACCTTACCTCCGACAGATGATGCTGGTGGGCATTTTTTTAATGGACGTGCACAAGGAGTAAACTGGAGAATGATTCGTTATTCGGATGTTTTGCTGATGTATGCTGAAGCTGTAGTAATGGGAGGGAAAGCCACTGCAAACATAACCCCGTTAGAAGCAATAAACAAAGTACGCGATAGGGTAGGAGTACCTCATGTAACAGAAGCTAATATGAGAACTATTGAAGATGAACGTATTCTAGAACTTACCTATGAAGGCTCCCGATTCTTTGACTTGCTTCGTTGGGGTAAAGTAGTAGAGCGTTTTCGCGAATTGGAAAATACTGATCCTTTGTTTAAAAGGTTTAGCAGGGCTCAATATATGGGGTTTAAGGAAAATAAGAATGAATGGGTTCCATTGCCAATTGATGAAGTAGAGGGTAATCCATATATCACTAAAAATAATCCAGGATGGTAATTAAAAATAGAATAATTATGAAAGTATTTTATTATATTATATGTGCAGCTTGCTTTGTCGGCTGTGTGTCATCTTCCAATGATAAAACGGTGAAAGAGAATGGTAGAACATTGCATAATGGCATTGTGCTGCCCGAGCAATGGCCTCCTAGTATGATTGATGATGGAGTACGTCGCGAAATGTCTTTACCTTATATTTCAAACAAACCGACTGTTATTTCTGTAAATCTAGGACGCCAATTATTCGTTGATGATTTTTTAATTGCAGAAACAGATATGGAGCGTGTTTCCCATAAGGCTATGTTCTATGAGAATAATCCGGTACTTGCTCCGGATAAGGAGTGGGAATACACTTTTGAACGTGCTCCTTATGCTGCTCCTTTCAGTGATGGAATATGGTATGATGAAAGCGAACAAAAATTTAAAATGTGGTATTTGGCTGGTGCCGGATCTATGCACAAACATCGTCAAAGCTTTTATACTTGTTATGCGGAGTCAAAAGATGGGAAGCATTGGGAAAAAGTGAATATGGATATAGTGCCGGGTACGAATATTGTAGATACTTGTGATCGGGATGCAGCTACAGTTTGGCTCGATAAAATGTGTCCAGAACCAGAAAAACGTTTCAAACTCTTCAATGTGGAAAAACATAGTGGAGGATGGAAAATAATTTTAAAATATTCAAAAGATGGTATTCATTGGTCGGAAGGAGTTGCGCAATCAGGACCGGTGGGGGATCGTACCACTGCTTTCTATAATCCGTTTACTCAAAAATGGGCTATTAGTCTACGGCAGGGGAGTAAAGCAGACGGACGCTCTAGAGGCTATTTGGAAAATGAAGATCCAGAGATGGCAGTTAGCGTGGCGCATTCATTGGCTAAAGGAATAAAGGATAAAAATATAGTTTTGTGGTTTACTCCTTCCGATAAGGAACTGCCACATCCTGAATTTCCTGATGTGCGTCCAGCCATTTATAATTTTGATGCTATGCCTTATGAAAGTGTTATGCTAGGGTTCTATGCTATGTGGAAAGGACCAGAGAATGATCTCTGTGGTAAGTTAGGTATCAGAAAAGAAATGAAATAGGGATGGGATATAGTCGGGATGGTTTTCATTTTTATCGTCCCAGTTATGAACCTGTTATGGGAGTAAATGAAACGGAAGGGGCATGGAATTGGGGAAATATGCAGTCTGTTATTGGCGTACCTCTCATTGTTGGTGATTCTTTGTATTTGTATTCTAGTGGAAGAATGAAGAATAAAGTGATGTGGGATGGATTTACTTCTACTGGGTTGGCAACTTTACGTCGTGATGGGTTCGTTTCCATGCATACAGACACAGAAGGGGTACTTGTTACCGAGAAAATAAAGTTTGATGGTAATCATTTTTTTGTGAATGCACAAGCAAAGGATTTGCAGGTGGAGATAATGGATGAAAATGGTAATGTGATTACGGGATTTTCCAGAGAGGATTGTAAGGAAATGAATGATTTGAACAGTACTAAACAATTGGTAACTTGGAAATCAGGTAAAAAACTTGCTGCTCTTTCAGGCAAGATAGTTAAAGTGAAGTTTTATGTTACTTGTGGCGATTTATATGCTTTTTGGATTTCTCCATGGGACACAGGAGAAAGTAGGGGATATACAGGTGGTGGTGGTCCGGGACTCAATCCTTGTGGAATCGATATTAAATAACTGATATGTGTAAAACATAGTTGTGTTACGTCGTGTATTTTGTTGGTGGCTGCTTCATGAGAATGAAGCAGTCATTTTTTGTATTACAGATAAATTTTGCTTGGTTGAGCTAAGTCAATATTTAAGTATGAGGAAAATGTAGACATAAAAAAAGGAGCAACGCCTTGCTCCAACCTTTGTTAACCTTAAATCTAATACTATGAAAAACACGTTGCAAAGGTACGTGTTTTAGTGGATTTTGCAAATAAAACAACTAAAAAAATATGTTTTCTAACACGTTTTAATACTTTTGTCCTATTTGTTAAGGATGAGGATTTTTTTATTTACTTGTATTTTGTCTTTTTTACATATAAAACCGTATATTTGTTGCCACTTTGCAAAAGGATAAAAACGAATGGTTTCAGTAGATAATTTGAAAGTAGAGTTTGGAGTAACGCCTCTGTTTGAGGATGTGTCATACGTTATCAATAAGAGAGATCGTATTGCGCTGGTCGGGAAGAATGGGGCCGGTAAGTCTACTATGCTTAAGATATTGGCAGGAATACAGGCGCCTACTTCAGGTAGTGTTTCTGTTCCGCGTGATGTGACGATAGGCTATCTGCCTCAAGTCATGATTCTGAGTGATAAACATACTGTGATGGAAGAGGCGGAGATGGCTTTTGAACATATCTTTGACTTGCAGGCTAGTATTGAGAGAATGAATCAGGAGTTGGCGGATAGAACAGATTATGATTCAGAAAACTATCATAAACTGATTGAGAAATTCACCCATGACAATGAACGCTTTTTGATGATGGGAGGTACCAATTATACGGCTGAGATAGAACGTACATTGATGGGGTTGGGATTTAGCCGGGAGGATTTTAACCGTCCTACATCTGAGTTCAGTGGTGGATGGCGTATGCGTATAGAGTTGGCCAAGTTGCTGTTGCGACGGCCCGATGTGTTGCTGTTGGACGAGCCTACCAATCATCTGGATATAGAAAGCATTCAATGGTTGGAAAACTTTTTGAAGACAAGTGCGGGAGCCGTTGTATTGGTGAGTCACGACCGCGCATTTATTAATAATGTGACCAATCGTACGATTGAAATCTCTTGCGGGCATATCTATGATTATAAAGTGGCTTACGATGAGTTTGTGGTATTGCGCAAAGAGCGTCGTGAGCAGCAATTGCGTGCATACGAGAACCAGCAGAAGCAAATTCAGGATACGGAAGATTTCATAGAGCGTTTCCGTTATAAGGCTACCAAGCTGTCCAGGTGCAGAGCCGCATCAAGCAATTGGAAAAAATAGTTCCTATTGAAATTGATGATGAAGATAATTCAGCCTTACGGTTGAAGTTTCCGCCTGCCATGCGTTCCGGCAATTATCCGGTCATTTGTGACGGGGTGAAGAAAGTATACGGCAGTCATCTTGTTTTCCACGATGTGACTTTGACTATTAATAGAGGTGAGAAGGTGGCTTTTGTCGGAAAGAACGGGGAAGGTAAGTCCACTTTGGTGAAATGTATAATGGACGAAATCCCATACGAAGGTAAACTGACCATCGGGCACAACGTACAGATTGGTTATTTTGCTCAGAATCAGGCTCAGATGCTGGATGAAAATCTGAGTGTTTTTGATACGATTGATTATGTGGCAAAAGGGGATATTCGTTTAAAAATTCGTGATATTCTGGGAGCATTCATGTTTGGAGGCGAGGCTTCTGATAAAAAAGTAAAGGTACTGTCGGGTGGGGAGCGGAGTCGTCTTGCCATGATAAAACTTTTGTTAGAACCGGTGAATTTCCTTATTTTGGACGAACCTACCAACCATCTGGATATGCGCTCAAAGGATGTATTGAAAGAAGCTATCAAGGAATTTGATGGAACGGTGATTGTTGTTTCTCATGACCGTGAGTTCTTGGATGGACTGGTGACCAAAGTTTATGAATTGGAGGTGGAGTAGTAAAAGAACACATTGGCGGCATTTATGATTTTTTACAGAAAAAGAAAATAGAGAGTCTGAATGAGTTGCAGCTTTCGGCTTCTCCTACTGTGTCTGCCACTAAAAAGGAAGAACCCGAAACGGTCAGTGAGAACAAATTATCTTATGAGGCGCAAAAGGAATTGAATAAGAAAATTCGCAAATTGGAGAAACGAATTGCGGATTGTGAACAAAAAATAGAAAAGCTGGAAACTGAGATTAGCGGGGTGGAAGCCGATATGGCTACTCCCGAAGGTGCATCGGATATGGCTTTGTATGAAAAGCATCAGAAACTGAAAAAGGACTTGGATCAGACGGTAGAAGAATGGGAGGCCGTTTCTATGGAATTAGAAGAGATGCAGGGAAGTTAATATGTATCATATATATAGAACAAATGAAAGCAAAACATTATTTACCAATGGCTGTATTGGCTCTGGCAGTAGCTGCCGGATGCGACAGTAAAAAGGAAGCGTCATGACTTCGGGTATAGACTTGACAAATTTGGACACTACGGCTGTTCAAGGAGCTGATTTTTATCAGTATGCTTGTGGCGGATGGATGAAGAAACACCCTCTGACCAATGAATATTCCCGTTTTGGCTCATTCGATATGCTTGCCGAAAATAACCGGGAACAACTGAAAGGATTGATTGTGGATATTGCTGCCGGACAGAATGCGCAAGGTACAATAGGTCAGAAAATAGGGGATATCTATAATCTGGCTATGGATAGTGTGAAACTGAATGCGGATGGAGTAACTCCTATTCAAGCTGATTTGGAAAAGATTGCTTCAGTGAAGGATAAATCGGAAATAGTTCCTTTGATGGCGGAACTGGCTCATAGCGGTGTATTCCCTTATTTCAGTTTCTATGTGGGTGCCGATATCATGGACAGCAAGAGCAATTTGTTTCAATTGTATCAAGGGGGTATCAGTCTGGGCGAAAGAGAATATTATTTGGACAATGATGATGTGACTACCAATATCCGTAATAAGTATAAAGAACATATTGTAAAGATGTTCCAATTGGCTGGTTTTGATGAGGCTGCCGCTAAAAAGAAAATGGAGGCTGTAATGGATATCGAAACCCGTATTGCAAAAGCTTCTTTCAGTGCGGTGGAACAGCGTAACCCTGCGGCCAATTATCATAAAATGTCTTTGGATGAATTAAAGAAAGAGATTCCGGGCATTGACTGGGATGCTTTCTTGAATGGTATAGGCGTGAAAGGGGTGACTGAACTGAGTGTTTCTCAAGTGGAGCCGATTAAAGAGGTTGAGAAAATTATCAATAGCTTGCCGGTTGAAAATCAGATCGCTTATATGCAATGGAATCTGATAGACAGGGCTGCCGGTTACTTGAGTGATGATTTGGTAGCACAAAACTTTGATTTTTATGGAAAAACACTATCCGGTAAACAGGCTAACCAACCTCGTTGGAAGCGTGCCGTAAGTACTGTGAATGGGGTACTGGGTGAAGCGGTAGGTCAGATGTATGTGGAGAAATATTTTCCGGCAGCCGCAAAAGAACGTATGGTGCAGTTGGTAAAGAATCTGCAGACCGCATTGGGAGAACGTATCCGGAATTTGGAATGGATGGGTGACAGCACAAAGATTAAAGCTATTGAGAAGTTGAATTCTTTTTATGTAAAGGTAGGCTATCCTGATAAGTGGAGGGATTATACCGGTTTGAATATTGAAAAAGATTCTTATTGGGCCAATGTGAAGCGTGCTACAGAATTCGAACTGGATTATATGTTGTCCAAGGCAGGCAAGCCGGTTGACAGAGATGAATGGGGAATGACTCCGCAGACTGTCAATGCATATTATAATCCGACCACGAATGAGATTTGTTTTCCGGCAGGTATTCTTCAATATCCGTTTTTTGACATGAATGCTGATGATGCATTTAATTATGGAGCTATTGGCGTGGTTATCGGTCATGAAATGACTCATGGATTCGATGATCAGGGACGTCAGTTCGATAAGGATGGTAATTTGAAAGATTGGTGGACAGCCGAAGATGCCAAACGTTTTGAAGAACGTGCTCAGGTAATGGTGAATTTCTTTGATAGCATTCAGGTTTTGCCGGGACTCAATGCCAACGGTTCTTTGACTTTAGGTGAGAATATAGCCGACCATGGTGGTTTGCAGGTTTCTTTCCAAGCGTTCAAGAATGCGACAAAAGATGCTCCGCTACCAGTAGAAGACGGATTTACTCCGGAACAGCGCTTCTTCTTGTCATACGCCGGAGTGTGGGCTGGCAATATCCGCGACGAGCAGATTCGTTTGCAAACAAAGTCTGATCCACATTCATTGGGCAGATGGCGTGTGAACGGAGCACTCCCTCAAATTGGTGCATGGTATGATGCTTTTGGCATTAAAGAGGGGGATCCTATGTATTTGGCTCCTGAAAAACGTGTCTCTATTTGGTAAGCTTTATACATAAAAGATAATAAAAAGCATGGTAATTGCTGATAATTTGGCATTTACCATGCTTTCTTTTTGGAATTTACATGATAAACACCTATTTTTGTGCCCGATGAAACGGAGACGATATATAGCATGGGTATTAATGTTGGTCAGCATAATCATGTTGACTGCATCTGTTCTGCCTCATCATCATCACCGGGAAATCCTTTGCTTGCAGCATGATATGACTTTGTGCGGCTGTCAATGTTCTGTACAGCATCAGCAGCATAATAGTTCCGATGAGAATCATACATGTAATGCCGGATGCGTGACCAAGTTTAAAAGTGTAACTCCGGATCGGGCTCAGGACAGTGTTTCTCCTGATTATTCGTTTTGTTTGTTGCTATATACGGTAACGGATGTATTGGCGCTTTCATTGCAGTTGACAGAACACAACACATTACCTTATAATTACTATTTAGAAAAACTGCATTCTACGTGTCTTCCCCACGTAAAAGGGTTGCGTGCTCCTCCTTGCGATGTTCTTGCTTAACAGATAGAAAGTTTATCTTTTTATCCGCAACTTTGTTGCATTTTCTTTACGCTAATTTTGTATTTAATAAAAAAAGTAAGAACAAATTATATCATCATGAAGAAACTTATCTTTATGGGAGTCTTGGGATTATTTCTTTTAGGCTCTTGCAACAGTAAATCGGAACATGACCATGAGGGGCATAGTCATGAAACGGAAAAAGCACATAATCATGATTATGAAGGCCATGATCACGAGCATGAGGAACACGATCATGCGAGTGAAAACCACGAAGGACATAACCACGAGGCAGAGATGGCAGCCGGACATTCCGATGAGATAATCCTGGCTCCGGAAAAAGCGAAAGCAGCTGGAGTAGAATCGGAAATAATCCAGCCTAAATCATTCCGTCAGGTAATAACGACCAGCGGACAGGTACAGGCGGCACAAGGTGATGAAAGCGTAGTAGTTGCCAATGTAGCCGGTGTGGTTTCTTTCCGCCATCCGGTAACGGACGGTATGAGTGTGAGCAAGGGGGCTCCCATTCTGAATATCTCTGCTGAGAATATGCCGGACGGAGACCCTGTAAAACGTACCCGTATCGCATATGAAACCGCCAAAAAAGAATATGAACGTGCCGCCAAGTTGGTAAAAAGTCAGATAATATCACAGAAAGATTTCAATGCCATTAAGGAGAGTTATGAAAATGCATTATTGGCATACGAGGCTATTTCAAAGAACCAGACCAAGACAGGTGTGTCCGTTACAGCTCCTTTAGGTGGCTATATCAAGAATTGTCTGGTGAAGGAAGGTGATTATGTGTCGGTAGGCCAGCCTTTGGTGAGTATCACTCAGAACCGTCGTCTGTTCCTTCGTGCAGATGTTTCCGAGAAATATTATGGTTATCTGCATAGCATCCAGTCGGCAAACTTCAAGACTCCATACGATAATAAGGTATATGAGTTGGGTGAGTTGAAAGGGCATCTGCTTTCTTATGGTAAAGCATCCGGTGGTACTTCTTTCTATGTACTGTTACTTTCGAATTTGATAATCGGGGAGATGTGATTCCCGGTTCGTATGTGGAGGTGTATCTGCTCTCGTCGGAAATGCCGATGTGCTGGCCTTACCTGTTACAGCATTGACCGAAGAACAGGGCTTGTATTTTATTTATCTGCAATTGGATGAAGAAGGGTATAAGAAACAGGAAGTGACTTTGGGGGCTAGTGACGGAAAGGAAGTTCAGATTCTTACGGGTTAAAAGCCGGTGACCGTGTGGTAACAAAAGGAGCCTATCAGGTGAAATTAGCATCGGCCAGCAATGCGATTCCGGCTCATAGTCATGAACATTAATCAAGCCGCCCTATGCTAAATAAAATTATACATTTTTCCCTTCAAAACCGTATATTGGTTCTGGTGGCGTCGGTTTTGCTGCTTATTGGCGGTACTTACACGGCTTTTCATACGGAAGTCGATGTGTTCCCCGATTTGAATGCGCCGACTGTAGTGATTATGACTGAAGCGAATGGTATGGCTGCCGAAGAGGTGGAACAATTGGTAACCTTCCCTGTAGAAACTGCTGTGAATGGTGCGACCAATGTGCGCCGGGTGCGTTCATCTTCCACCAATGGCTTTTCCGTTGTGTGGGTGGAATTTGAATGGGATACTGATATCTATCTGGCCCGTCAGATTGTTAGTGAGAAATTGTCCTTGGTCAGCGAGGAATTGCCCGAGAATGTAGGTAAACCTACCATGGGACCTCAATCCTCTATTTTAGGTGAATTGCTGATTATCGGTCTGACTTCGGATACTACTTCCATGCTCGATCTCCGTACACTGGCAGACTGGACTATCCGTCCGCGCCTGCTTTCTACGGGAGGTGTGGCACAGGTTGCCGTGCTAGGAGGTGATATCAAGGAATATCAGGTGTTGCTTGACCCTGCCCGCATGAAACATTACAATGTTACGTTGGCAGAGGTGATGAACGTTACCCGTAACATGAATCAGAATGCCAATGGCGGAGTGATTTATGAATATGGAAACGAATATATTGTTCGTGGGGTGCTTTCCAGCCATGATGTGGCTCAGTTGTCACGTTCCGTCATTAAGACGGTGGAAGGGGTGCCCGTTACATTGGAGGATATTGCCGATGTGAAGATCGGTTCGCAGGAACCAAAACTAGGTACTGCTTCGGAGAGAGGAAAACCTGCCGTACTGCTGACCGTTACCAAACAACCCAAGACTGGGACTATTGAACTGACAGAGCAATTAGAAGCCGCATTGAAGGATTTGCAGAAGAATCTTCCGGCTGATGTGCACGTTTCTACAGATATTTTCCGTCAGAGCCGTTTTATTGAAAGTTCTATCGGCAATGTGAAGGATTCGTTGTATGAAGGTGCTATTTTTGTGGTGATTGTTCTCTTCCTGTTCCTTGCCAATGTACGTACCACGGTTATTTCATTGGTAACTCTTCCGTTGTCATTGATTGTTTCTATATTGACTCTTCACTATATGGGGCTCACCATCAATACCATGAGTTTGGGTGGTATGGCTATTGCCATTGGTTCGTTGGTGGATGATGCTATTGTGGATGTGGAAAATGTATGGAAACATCTGCGCGAGAACCGCTTGTTGCCCGAAGGGGAACGTAAAAGCGTGATTGAAGTCGTGTTCAATGCTTCGAAAGAAGTGCGTATGCCTATCTTGAACTCTACCTTGATTATTGTAGTCAGCTTTGTTCCTTTGTTCTTCCTGACAGGAATGGAAGGTCGTATGCTGGTTCCGCTGGGCATTGCCTTTATTGTGGCGTTGTTTGCTTCTACGGTAGTGGCTTTGACACTGACTCCGGTACTGTGCAGCTATCTGTTAGGTAATAATAAAAGTAAAGGATTACCCAAAGAGGCATTTGTAGCCGTATGGATGAAAAAGCATTACCGCAATACCTTGTTATGGTCCTTGAATCATAAATCCGTAGTATTGGGTTTTACAGGTGGACTGTTTGCGGTGGCATTGGTTATGTTTTTTGCATTAGGACGTAGTTTTCTGCCATCTTTCAATGAAGGTTCGTTCACCATTAATATCAGTTCATTGCCGGGAATTTCTTTGGCAGAATCGGACAAAATGGGACACCGTGCGGAAGAGTTGCTGATGTCTATTCCCGAAATACAGACTGTAGCCCGTAAAACGGGACGTGCCGAACTGGATGAGCATGCACTAGGGGTTAACGTGAGTGAAATTGAGGCTCCGTTTGAATTGAAAGACCGTTCCCGTCAGGAACTGGTAGCCGATGTGCGTGCCAAGTTATCTACCATTACCGGTGCGAATATCGAAATAGGCCAGCCTATCAGCCACCGCATCGATGCTATGCTTTCGGGTACCAAGGCCAACATTGCCATCAAACTGTTTGGTAACGATTTGAACAAGATGTTTGCCATCGGTAATCAGATAAAGGATGCTATCAGTAGCGTGGAGGGTATTGCCGACTTGAATGTGGAACAACAAATCGAACGTCCGCAGCTCAAGATTGTTCCCAAACGCGAGATGCTTGCCAAATTCGGTATTTCCTTGCCGGACTTTGCCGAATTTGTATCTGTAAACATGGCGGGTGAAGTTGTTTCGCAGGTATATGAAGAAGGCAAAGCGTTTAATCTTATTGTCCGTACCAAGGAGAGGTGCGTGATGAGATGGAGAAGTGCGTAACCTGATGATTGATACCGGTGACGGTCAGAAAATCCCTGTCAACTATGTAGCCGATGTGATTTCTGCCATGGGACCGAATACCATCAGCCGTGAGAACGTGAAGCGTAAGATTGTGATTTCAGCCAATACCAGCGGCCGTGATTTGCGCAGCGTGGTGAATGATATACAGGAACGGATTGATGCGCAAATCAAGCTTCCCGAAGGATATCATGTGGAATATGGCGGTCAGTTTGAAAGCGAGCAGGCGGCCAGCCGTACGCTGATGCTTACTTCGTTTATGAGTATCGTGGTTATCTTCCTGTTGCTTTACACCCAGTTTAAGAATGCAGCCCAAAGTGGAGTCATTTTGTTGAATTTACCTTTGGCGTTGATTGGAGGGGTATTTGCATTGATGATAACAACGGGTGAGATAAGCATTCCGGCTATTATCGGTTTTATCTCGTTGTTTGGTATTGCTACCCGTAATGGTATGTTGTTGATAAGTCATTACAATACGTTGCGCGAAGAAGGTATGGATTTGAAAGAAAGCATTCTTCACGGGTTCGTTAGACCGTTTGAACCCTATCCTGATGACTGCATTGTCTTCCGCGTTGGCTTTGATACCTTTGGCGTTCCGTGGCGATTTGCCGGGTAATGAGATACAAAGTCCGATGGCGAAAGTTATTCTGGGAGGTCTTTTGACATCGACTTTCTTGAACGCTTTCATTATTCCGATTGTTTATGAACTGATGAATCGAAAGAAGAAATAATAGAAATATATGAAACGAATCTTATTTATAATAGCCTTCTGCTCTCCCTTGCTGGCGCAGGCCCAGAGTATTGAGCACATTTTGAAAAGCATCGAGCAGAATAATAAAGAGCTCAAGGCGCAGAAACATGCAGCCGATGCAACCAAGATGGAAAACCGGACAAACAACAACTTGCCTGACCCTACAGTGAGCTACAGTTCTTTTTACAGTAATGGTGCCGAAGGGGGGCACGGTACGGAACTTGTCGCTTCACAAGGTTTTGATTTCCCTACTCAGTATATTGTCCGCAATCGGCAGGCTACTTTGCAGAACGAAGCGGTGGACAAGCAACAACAGGCTGCTCGCCGAGATATTCTGCTGAATGCGAAGAATCTCTGTCTAGACCTTATTCTGTTGAATCAGGAAAAAACATTGATGGATATCCGTATGAAAAATGCAGATGAATTACAGGCACTTTATGAAAAGCGTCTGACTACCGGTGATGCGAACATATTGGAAGTCAATAAAATCAAAATGGAACGTATGAATGTGCAGACGGAAGTTGCCCAAAACAGCGCAGCCCACCGCACTGCCTTGCAATCTCTGCTTGCCATGAACGGCAACATGCCTTTAGAATTTGCTGAAACCACATACCCTGCCATACAGGAAATCAATGATTACAATGTCATGCGATGAAGTGATGGCATCAGACCTTGACTTGCAGGCCGCCGTCGCCACTGCCCGTGCCGCCGAGAAGCAGGTTTCGGTAGACCGTCAAGGATGGTTGCCGAAACTGGAAGCCGGTTTTCGCCGTAATACGGATGATGCGGTTTCGATGAATGGTTTTGTGGTAGGGGGCTCCTTGCCTTTGTTTCAGAATCGTAAAAAGGTAAAGATAGCCAAGGCACAGGCTATCAGCGCACAATTGATGCAAGAAAATGCTAAAGATCAGGTTGAAGCTTCTCTGATGTCTCTCTTCAATGAGATGCAGCAGTTGAAGGATGCCATGAATGCGTATGATGTTCCTTTGATGTACCGTTCGCTGGATTTATTGAAGCAAGCATTGACCGAGGGACAAATTTCATTGATTGAATATTTTGTGGAAACGGAAAATATTTATAAGAATCTCCAGGCGTATATGCAGATTGAGAATCAATACCAGAAGGTGATGGCGAACATTTACAAGAATAATCTGTAAAGCTGACAGTCTGTTCTTTTAACGCAGATAGGGTAAAAACGGATGGCAGGATGGTACGGATAGTCAACAAACTATATCCGTGTTATCCTGCTTTTTCATTTAAAAAAGCAGACTGTCGCTGTCAAAAATGTACCGAAGCGGATTGTGTTTTTTTTTGTCCGTAATCTTCCGGCTGATCAATGTTGCCGATAAGGTTTCTATTTCCTCCAGTCTCACATTATATCCGTCCGCCAGATGGTCTGTCAGCTGGTTTCCCAGGTTGGCTGAATCGTCCTATGATGATACTCTCCTTAAAGCCGAAGTACTTTGGCTAGAAATTCGAAGAATGCCGGTTACGTCCTTTTTTTGATTCTTAATAAAAGCTGGAAACGATTGTCGTTCAGAATGGCATAAAAAATGTGCCGGAAGAATTGGGCTACCTTTTATGACAGAGTGACTTCCGACACATTTTTTCTTGTTTATTTCTATTTATTTCTTTTTTTTCTTGGCTTCTTTCGCCATTCTTTCGCTCCCTGCTCTTTCAGTTTCGCGGTGAAAGCCTTTGCTTTTTCCATGCTTGCGTTTTCGTCTTCGGGTGAAGCGTATGCATGTTTGTAACCTTTGGTCACGTTCCATTCACCTCGTGTGAAGTCCGGGAAGGCTACTGCCGCACAGCCGTTGTCCATAGAGATAGCTCCCAGTTCGGCCAGACAGCACCATTCGGCCAAGTCATATACATCCATGTCCAAAGGCAGTCCGTTTTGCAGACAATATACCAGACGGCTATCCATGATGAAGTCCATACCACCGTGGCCGCCGACTTCTTTTGCCATTTCACCATATTTCTTTAAAATAGGATGCTGGTATTTCTCAATAAGCGCTTCCATTTCTGCCTGGGGTAAGAATCCGTGAGAGTTCAAATCGTCTACTTTGGGTTGCACGCCCGATGCGGTCAGTTGTGCTGCATCCAAAGCATATCCTTCAACGGGATATTTATTGGCAAACCCTTTGCTTCCTGTCAGTTGGTACAAGCGGTTGTAAGGTTGGGGAGTCATTACATTATGTTGGATTTCAATAACTTTCCCATTTGCTGTGCGAAGCAGGGTGGTGGTATGGTCTCCGTTGCGGAATTCTTTACATTCTTCGCCGGTTCTCTTCTCCACTAAATCTTTACCAACAACAGATTTGGTGTCCATAGCTACTAAAGTGGTTATACGGTCACCACGATGGATATCCAATGCTTGTGCTACAGGACCCAAGCCGTGAGTGGCATATACATCACCCCGGTGTTTCATGTTATAATCTAAACGCCATCCTAGTTTGTCTTCTTTGCCGTTTTTCCAATAATGATCCAGAACGGGCTTAAATTGTGAATGTAGGCTCCTTGGGCACGGATTATTTCGCCAAATACACCTTGTTGTGCCATATTCAGTGTATTCATCTCAAACCAGTCATAGCAACAGTTCTCAAGAATCATGCAATGCTTGCGGTTTTTTTCACTCAGGTTGATTAAATCCCAGCATTCTTGCAGGTTCATGGCCGAGGGAACTTCAATAGCTACATTTTTACCGTTTTCCAATGCGCATTTTGCTACGGGGAAATGATGCAACCAGTCTGCGGCGATATAACTAAATCTATGTCTGTACGTTTACATAATTCTTCATATCCCTTTTCTCCGGAATAAATGGCAGCTTTCGGCATAGATGCTTTCTTTAGGATATCCTGACATTTTTCTGCACGAGATGCTTCATAATCACAAAGTGCCACAATTTGTGTGCCGGGAATATAAGTGAAGCGCTCTACGGCTCCGGGACCTCGCATTCCCAATCCGACAAATCCTACGCGGACTACTTCCATTTTCGGGATGGTTAAGCCTAATACACTTTTCTGGCCGGACGGACGTCAGGAGTGTCAATCACAATGGTTCCTTTGTCCCATTTCCAGGAATCTCCTGAACTTACGGTTTGTGCTGTCGTGGTTTGTGGTAAACACATGCATAGGGTTGTACCCATACATAAGCTTATCATCAATGATTTAAAGGTTCTCATACTTTTTGAATTTAAAGATTAAAATTTAAAAATATAGGTTGTTTCTTGAGTCAACTACTTGAAACTTAATTATATTTCACATTAATAATAAGAATATTTTTTATTTTTGCGCTCAAAGATAATTAATCTTTTTTGATTATGGATATAAGTTCGTCCTCTTTTTTCTGAGAAAAAGGTGAGTTAATAAATAAAATGAAGGAAGGGAAAAAGTGGAATCAAGACAGAAGTTGTGAAGATATGAGTGAAAATCTAAAAATAATCAAGGTTTGTTGATTGAAAACGATCAAGAAAGGAAATAATTTAGTCCAAAAGATCGTTTAGTAAGGAGATTTGGCGGGATTTTTTTAATTTTGCACTTACAACTAATTAACAGATAAGAAAATGCCGTTAAATTTACCCGATAAACTACCTGCTATTGAATTGCTGAAGGAGGAAAATATCTTCGTCATAGACAATTCACGTGCCAGTGCACAGGATATTCGTCCGTTAAAAATCGTGATATTGAATTTGATGCCGTTGAAGATAACGACAGAAACGGATTTGGTACGTTTGCTTTCCAACACTCCCTTGCAGTTGGAAATATCATTTATGAAGTTGAAAAGCCATACATCGAAAAATACGCCGGTGGAACATATGAAAGCATTCTATCATGACTTTGATTTGATGCGTGGCGAGAAATATGACGGGATGATTATTACGGGGGCTCCGGTAGAGCAGATGCCGTATGAGGATGTGAATTATTGGAATGAGATTACTACTATTTTTGATTGGGCGCGTACTCATGTTACCTCAACTCTCTATATTTGTTGGGCGGCCCAAGCCGGGCTTTATCATTTCTATGGAGTTCCCAAATATCCGCTGAAACAAAAAATGTTTGGTATTTTCCGCCATCATATCAATGTACAGGGATTGCCCATATTCCGTGGTTTTGATGATGAGTTTTTTGTACCACATAGCCGTCATACCGAAATACACCGTGAGGATATTCTGAAAGTAAAAGAGTTGGCTTTGATAGCTGAGTCTGATGAGTCTGGGGTTTATATGGCTATGGCTCGTAATGGGCGTGAATTCTTTATTACCGGGCATTCGGAGTATTCTCCTTATACGCTTGATACGGAATATAAGCGTGATTTGGGGAAAGGGTTGCCTATTGAAATGCCTGTAAATTATTATAAGGACGATAATCCGGACAATGCCCCGGTGGTGCGTTGGCGCGGACATGCCAATTTGTTGTTTTCTAATTGGTTGAACTATTATGTATATCAGGAAACCCCGTTTGATATAAACGAGATACGATGATCAGACAACGAAAAATAGAATTATTAGCTCCTGCTAAAAATCTGGAGTGCGGTATTGCAGCTGTTGATCACGGTGCTGATGCCATTTATATTGGTGCTCCCCGTTTCGGAGCACGTGCGGCTGCGGGGAATTCATTGGAGGATATTGCTGAGTTGGTGCGGTACGCTCATGTATATAATGTCCGTATCTATGTGACTGTGAATACGATTCTGAAGGATGAGGAACTGAAAGATACGGAAAAAATGATTTGGGATTTATACCGTGCCGGAGTGGATGCTTTGATAGTGCAGGATATGGGATTGTTGGAATTGAATCTGCCACCTATACCGTTACATGCCAGCACGCAGATGGATAATCGTACTTCTCAAAAAGTAAGATTCCTGGCTGAGGCAGGTTTCCGTCAGGTGGTATTGGCTCGTGAACTTTCTCTTGTTGAAATAGAAAATATCCATCATGCTTGTCCTGATGTGCCTTTGGAGGTATTTGTACATGGTGCTTTGTGTGTAAGCTATAGTGGACAATGTTATGTTAGTCAGGCTTGTTTTGGGCGTAGTGCCAACCGGGGGGAATGTGCCCAGTTCTGTCGCCTTGCTTTTGATATGATAGACGCGGACGGTAAATCTATAGTAAGGAATAAGCATCTATTGTCTCTGAAAGATTTGAATCAGAGCGAAGAGTTGGAGCAATTGCTGGATGCCGGAGCTTCTTCCCTGAAAATAGAGGGACGTTTGAAGGATGTATCTTACGTTAAAAATGTAACAGCTTACTATCGCCAGAAGCTGGATACTATTTTCAAACGTCGTAAAGAGTATATCCGTGCTTCATCGGGAGAAGTGAAATTAGAGTTCAAACCTCAATTGGATAAGAGTTTCAGTCGTGGTTTTACTAATTATTTTCTTTTTGACAGGAATAAGGATATTTTTTCTTTTGATACTCCCAAGTCTTAGGGGAGGAGATGGGAACAGTGAAGGAAATTCGTGGTAATTATCTTACCGTAGCCGGAATCAAGTCTTTTAATAATGGAGATGGTGTTTGTTTTTTGGATGAGACTGGTAAGTTGCAGGGATTTCGCATAAACCGGGTGGAGAATAATAAATTATTTCCTCAGGAGATGCCTCGGATAAAGCCCCGTACGATACTTTATCGTAATTTTGATCAGGAATTTGAGAGGTTGATGTCGCGTAAATCAGCCGAAAGGAAAATTGCTGTCATTTTAAAATTGGCTGAGAATAATCGGGGCTTTACTCTGTCTCTGACTGATGAAGATGATAACAGTGTCAGTGTGGTGCTGGAAAGGGAGAAGGAACGTGCCCGTACTCTGCAGGAAGATAACTTGCGTACACAACTTGGAAAGTTAGGAAATACTCCATTTGAAGCATCAGATATAGTGATTGACTGGTCGGACAATTGGTTTATTCCGGCTTCTATGCTTGCCGAACTTCGCCGTAAGGGAATAGAGAAACTGCTGGAAGTGCGCCGTATTAACTATCGGCAGGAAATTTACAAGTTGCCTCGAACGCATCATGCTTTTCCTGTGAATGAATTGACTTATTTGGGAAATGTGATGAATGCTGATGCTGTTTCCTTCTATAGGAATCATGGTGTGCAGCGTATTGCTCCGGCTTATGAAAAGGCTCCGGCAGAAGAAGCAGTATTGATGTTTTGCAAGCATTGTTTGCGTTATAGTATGGGATGGTGCCCCTCTTGGCATAAAGTGCGTTCTCCTTATAAGGAACCTTATTATCTGGTTAGCTCGGATAACAGGCGTTTCCGTTTAGAGTTTGATTGTAAGAATTGTCAGATGAAAGTCTATGCTGAAAAGTAAGTACATCGGATTACTGTTTTTGGTATTGGCTATTTTGATGGCTTGCCAATATCCTTCACCTGTTACTTCGAGTGAGGATATGCCGCAAAAGACAAGGGATTCTGTCAATTATTTGGTGGAACGGCATTATACATTAAACAGTAATTTTGAGGTTACTTCAGATTCGCTTATGTTACAGCAACTACCATTGGTTGATGTGCTTCCTGTTTTTAAAGGAGAACGGCTGGTGGTAGCGGAGTTTATGATACAACCTGCTGATAGTGTGGATTCTGTATGGGTGAGTCGCACGGGACCAGGAAACAATGGGATGGGTACATGAAAAGGAATTGTTGGAGAAAGTAGTCCCTGTGGATTCAGTGTCACAGTTTATTCATTTTTTCAGTAATTCTCATACCATCGCTTTCTTTATCATATTAGGCTTTTTCGGTATTTGGTATGTTCATAGGGCTATTCGTCGCCAGAAGCTGCAATTAATTTGGTTGAATGATATTGATAGCGTTTTTCCTACAGTTCTTTCTTGGTTGGTAGCTACCGCAGCTACGCTTTATGCTAGTATTCAGCATTTTGTTCCAGGAACTTGGGAGCAGTTTTATTATAATCCTTCTTTGAATCCTTTTAGCTTGCCTTTTATTCTTTCTCTTTTCATGTTTAATATTTGGGGAATTATTCTTGTGGGGTTGGCTACTTTAGATGATTTGTTTCATCAGACACATATTGAAGCTGCATGTTTTTATTTGTTGGGATTGATGTCCTGCTGCATCTTTCTATATTTGTTTTTTACATTTACTACGTACTACTATTTGGGTTATCCATGTTTATTGGTATATGCTGTATGGTCATTTAATCGTATAAAGCACGCTTCTCGGTATAAATTCAGTTGTGGAAATTGCGGGGCGAAGATGAAGAATAAAGGAGTGTGTCCTCATTGCGGCGCTGTCAATGAATAATTTTATAGTTTGCTTCTTTTAACAAAGACTCAAGCAGTTTTCTATAGTAAACAGCATTTTCTCTATGTACATACACTCAAACGAATAGGTTTGTTTTAGGAGCTATTCGCTTCATTTGCAGCAATAATAAAGTTCTTACTTTTCTTAGTGTGACAGAAAATAAATTTGATTTGGTAAATGTGGAAACAGAAAGGGAGTTCTGCGAAGAACCCCCTTTTTTATTTTTGCAAGAATGGTTAGAAGTGATAACGTATATCCACCCCCAGTTGTAAAGGTCTGCTTTTTTGTTCGAATCCTCTATGCATGGTTTCAAAATAGAAGGTTGTATAATCCTTGTTGGTTAAATTACGTCCCCATACATCTATCTGTAAAGCTTCTGTCTGCAAAGAAATGCGCCCGTTCAGTGTTCCGTAAAAACTTTGTGAGACATTGTTTTTTTCAGTCCAATAAATTTTTCCTGCTCCGGTATAGCTCATGCCTAAAGTCAGGCTTTGCATCCAATTGCTTTTATCGAAAAAGAAACTATAATTTGCGCCTGCATTCATGGTATGGCGGGGAACAAATGGTACATAATTGCCGCTATAATCAATTTGCTCTTCTGATGATGTAGTACCTCCGTCATATTTTTTGAATGTGGAATGAGTATATCCATAACTTACATTCATATTCAGGTTTTTGTTGATAGATGCCAGAAAGCTGGCCTCTACTCCATAACTTTCGCTACTACCGGCATTGACCATCATTCGTCCCAAGCCACTATTGACAAATTTGGCGATTTGTTGGTCGTGGGTATCCATGTAGAATGCGGCAAGGTCGGTCTTCAGTTTGCCGTTGAACAAACTGAGATGTGATCCACTTCGTAATTCCAGCTGTACTCGGGCTTGTAGACTGTTGTTTCTTGTACGTTCAATTCTTTTCCGTAGTTGGGCATGTGTTGCTTGATCATTCCTTCTATCATACCTGCCATAGATTCTGGTGCCTTGTTTAGTATGGCTTCAATCATTTTTTGTTGCATGTCACTTTGTATCAGTCTGAAACATCTGTACGTTATACCTCCGGAACGATATCCTTTGGTTATGCTTACATACATATTGTTTGCAGGGCTGAAATCGTATTTAAAAGCTAGTTTGGGAAGTAGCTGTACATAGTCGTTTTTTTTCTTTTCCTTCCAATAGCGGTGCGGCATTCAAATTTCTGAATGGAATATTAAGGGGAGCATTGCCATTTTAAGAAAGAAATCGAAATCGATATTACTATCCGAGAAATAATTCATAGACATTTTTTCATATTCCAAACGCAAACCTGCTGTTACTGAAAGGCCTTTCACAAACAGGTCATTGAATGTAGATTGGTGGTACAGTGCGGTGCTGAATACCGGTGTGTCAAAACTTCCACTTACGCGGATACGGTTGTTCAAAACGTCCAGACTCATTTCAGGGGTACGGGGATTGTCTAAATGAATTTTCTTGAAAGTATTGTTGATGTTTCCTTCGATCATATCGGTCACTCCGTCCTCCATGAAGTTTACCGGACCGGTGGTATGTAGCCATTGATAAAAACCACTAACTCCTGTAACCCATTGCCAGCGCTTGTTGTTTTTGCTTTTAAAAGTAATCTCTTCACTGATGGTATTCAGACGTTGCTTCTGCTCAATAGTATAAATGCTGACAGGCAGGAAATCCTGGTCCATAAACATACGGTCATTTAAATTCTGAAATCCAGTAACAGCGCTTAAGATAAACTTTTGTGCCTGGTATTCAATATTCAAACCGGTATTGAACAGTCCACGGCGATAAGTACAATCCTGATCGTATGAAATCTTCCCTGTGTAGTTTTTATATTTTTCATTCTCTTTGTCGTATCCGTCTATAGCTCCTGTATAGTAATAAGGGTATCCTCCTTCGTCACTATAATCATAGCCTATGGTAAAGTCTAGTTTTAGGTTTTCTGAAGGCAGCCAGATAGCATGTATTCGTCCGCCTCCCGCTTCCATATTATCTACTTTTTTTCCCATTAAGAGAATTGCGGAAGAATCCGTCTGAGCCCTCATAATAACCACCGGCGGAGAAAGCAAAACAGTCACTCCAACGATGGTAATGGGTTAATGAAGCACTGCGGTAGTTACTTTTTGTTCCATAACTCAGTTTTACGTCTGTTCCCTGATAGGAGAATGGAGAGCGGGTATGTACTTTGATTAATCCCCCCATGGTATTGCGTCCGTACAAGGTTCCTTGTGGACCGCGAAGAATATCAATACGTTCTATATCATAAAAATTGAAATCAAATGCAGATTTGTCAATGTAAGGGATATTGTCCACATACAAACCTACCGCAGGAGTGTTGATACGCGAACCGATTCCCCGGATATAAATAGCTGAGGTGAGTCTTGAACCATAGTCGGGCATAAAGAAATTGGGTACCAGTGAACTCACGTTCTTTAAAGTTGTGATTTGGTTTGCTTGCATATCTTTTTGGGAGAGTAAAGATACGGCTGTAGGGAGTTCCCTTAATTTTCCGGTTTCTTTAGGTGAAGCGATAACCACCACCTCTTCTATATCAATGACTTTCGTAGTGTCCTTAGGCAGCGTGTTGATATTTTCCGCAAAAGTTGTTGTAGCCAGCAGGCAGGATGTAATGAATAAAATGTTTTTTCTCATATTTATTGTTTGGTTTTATTTGATACATCACGGATGACCAGAGTTGTTACAAGTTTCTACCAGGCGGAAAATTTATACATTCCACTCTGTATAATCCATGATGGAGAATGATTCCGGCTGCAAAGTAACGGTAAACCTGATATGTGTGCAATCCTAATAAATGAGGATTTTATATTCTGTCTGCCTCAATGTAACCGTTCATCACAGCATAGACAGTTAGCCCGGATACAGATTTGATACCCAGTTTTTCGGTAATATTCTTGCGGTGGGAGATGACAGTGGTCAGGCTGATATGAAGTTTGTCTGCTATTTCCTTATTGATAAGTCCTTTGGTGATAAGTATCAATACTTCTATTTCCCGGATAGACAATTCATGTTCTGTTTTTTCTATATGCATTGCTTTATCTACTGCTTGTTTTCTTGCCTGATGTCCATATTGGCGTAATTGATGGATGTCTTTTATCAAAGAACCTTCATCTTGGTAGATATTCAGCTTGGGGATACCGGATAATTGAGGTTGGTTGTCACCTCCTGCTAATACAATTGTTTTTGGTTTACGAAGTAAAAAGAAGGAAGTATGTTCAAAATAGATTTGGGCAGAAATAAAATAGTGGGCATACATGTCCGGTGTGTCATCCGTCAACTCACCAAACGAATGGAATACACGGATAGTAGCCATTGGAATGATATCTTCCAAAATGTTTTTTAACCCCAGACAAGTAAGGGTATTTGGATCTACTATGGCTATTTCGGGATGATGCATAATGCTTTCTTTGGTGCAAAGATACATATCTTTTAGAAAAAATAGGTTCATAAAGATGAAGAAATCTTCTTTTGGACAACTAAGTCCCTCACTTATTTGTTGTTAGAGTATATAAAGCTTAAAACCTTAACAATATGAAATATGATATAGCGATAATCGGTGGGGGACCTGCCGGATATACGGCTGCGGAAAGAGCTGCTGCCGGAGGATTGAAAACTGTGATTTTTGAAAAGAAAGCCATGGGAGGTGTTTGTTTGAATGAAGGATGTATCCCTACGAAAACTCTTTTGTATTCAGCAAAATTATTGGATAATGCAAAAGGTGCGGCAAAATATGGAATTGCTGTACCGGATGGAATCAGCTTCAATTTGGAGAAAATAATAGACCGTAAAGATAAAGTGGTCAAGAAACTGACCGGAGGTGTAAAACAGACTGTGAAATCTTATGGAGCCGAATTGATAGAAAAAGAAGCGGTTATAACCGGAGAAGATAATGGACTGATTCAAATTTTAGCCGGAGGAGAAAAATATGAAGTGATTTATCTGTTGGTTTGTACAGGTTCGGATACCGTGATTCCACCCATTAAAGGCTTGTCGGAAATAGACTACTGGACTTCCAAAGAGGCTTTGGAAATGGCTGTATTACCTAAATCGCTGGCTATTATTGGTGGCGGAGTAATTGGAATGGAATTTGCTTCTTTCTTTAATAGTATGGGGGTAAAGGTGAGTGTCATTGAGATGATGCCTGAAATATTAGGGGCTATGGACAAGGAAACCAGTGCGATGTTACGTACAGAGTATCAGAAGCGAGGGATTAACTTCCAATTGAATTCTAAAGTGATTGAAGTCAGTCCGGCAGGAGTTACCATAGAAAAAGCCGGTAAATTGTCACTGATTGAAGCGGATAAGGTTCTGGTAAGTGTAGGCAGAAAAGCGAATCTAAACCAAGTGGGACTGGATAAACTAAAAGTGGAAATGGTGCGTAACGGTGTAAAAGTGGATGAACACATGCTTACTTCCCATCCTAAAGTCTATGCTTGTGGAGATATAACCGGATACTCCATGCTGGCTCATACGGCTATTCGTGAAAGTGAAGTTGCCATTAATCATATTCTGGGAGTGGAGGACCGGATGAATTATCATTGTGTACCGGGGGTGGTATATACGAATCCTGAACTGGCCGGAGTGGGAAAAACGGAAGAGGAGTTGAAAGCATCAGGGACCAGCTATCATGTACAGAAATTACCGATGGCTTATTCGGGGCGTTTCGTGGCAGAAAATGAAACAGGGAACGGGCTTTGCAAATTGATTCTGGATGAGGAAGACCGCATTATAGGTTGCCATTTGTTGGGAAATCCTGCTTCGGAAATAATTGTTGTAGCGGGGATTGCCGTTCAATATGGATATACTGTAGAAGAATTTCAAAAAACGGTATTTTCACATCCTACGGTAGGTGAGATTTATCACGAAACACTTTTTGCATAATGTTTTGCATAGATAACCGCTGTACGGATGTTTATTTCAATTTGGCAGTGGAGGAGTATCTTTTAAAGCAGACACAGGGGGATTATTTTGTAATTTGGCAGTCGGAACCTTCCGTGGTCATGGGCAAGAATCAGTCTGTTCGTGCCGAGGTGAATGAGGATTACAGGATAGAGAAGGGCATTCGTTTGGCTCGTAGGTTTTCGGGAGGTGGTGCAGTTTACCATGATAAGGGAAATATTAATCTTACTTTTATAGAAACGACATCGCAACCCCTGTTTGAAGACTATTTGCAGCGTATTGTTGGTTTTCTGGAAACGATGGGAGTCACGGCCTATACGGATGAGCGTTTGGGGATTTATCTGGATGGAAAGAAAATATCGGGCAGTGCGCAATGTATTCATAAAAACCGTGTGATGTATCATTGTACTTTGTTATTTTCTGCAAACTTGGATGTACTTCATACAGTGTTGAAGGGGAAGTCTGATGAATTGGAGTCGATTCCCGGATTAAAGAATATCCGTGCCGTACCGTCTGTACCTAGTGAAGTGGTCAATCTCAATTGTTTTTGGATGTTTCGGTGAATATCAAACGGTTTATTCATCTTTTGTTTCATTACTTCTTGATAGAAGATGAAAAGAATAGCATTTATCATTTTTCCCGAAAGGATTTGGCGGCAATCGAGTTGCTGAAAGTAGAAAAATATGCTAATGAGGATTGGATACATCATCGGGTCACCTTAAAAAAGATTTAAGTTAAAACTTTCTTTTTCAGTGGCTTGTTGTTCATATAAAAGGATTAAAAAAATAAAATTATCAATATGTCAAGATTTGAAATAAAAATGCCTAAGCTAGGCGAAGTATTACTGAAGGAACCATTATATCCTGGTCGGTAAAAGTGGGTGATACTGTCCAAGAGGACGATGTCTTGTTCGAAGTGAATACAGCAAAGGTCAGTGCTGAAATTCCATCTCCCGTAGAAGGCAAGGTGATCGGGATATTATTTAAAGAAGGAGATACCGTACCTGTAGGTACAGTAGTAGCAATTGTAGATATAGATAGTGATGAAGGAATAGGAGAGGCTCTTGTAGAAGAGCAAAATGTACCGCAAGCAGAAGAAACGTCCTCCCATGTACCATCTGTAACATCTGTTCAGGAAGTAAAGGAAGTTCCTAAGGCAATAGCGGCTAAAATAGAAGAAGAGCGTTGGTATTCCCCCATTGTACTTCAGCTGGCTCAGGCTGCACATATTTCGAAAGAGGAATTGGATCGTATTCAAGGGACAGGATATGAAGGACGTCTGAGTAAAAAAGATATAAAAGCTTATATTACTAGAAAGGAACAAGGTAACATAACCGTAACTGAACCTGTATCTGCATCCGCCCAATCTGTTGAGGCTGTTTCTGTCCGGACTTCTCCAACTGCGCCATCATCGGCTTCCTCTTTAACACCCCCAGTTTCCGGTTCGCAAGAAGGCGTGGAAGTGAAAGAAATGGATCGTGTCCGGAAAATGATTGCCGATCACATGGTTATGTCTAAACATACCTCTCCTCATGTTACGAATGTGGTAGAAGTGGATGTGACCAAACTCGTGAAATGGCGTGATAAGAATAAAGAGGCTTTCTTCCGTCGTGAAGGAGTCAAATTGACTTATATGCCTGCCATAACCGAAGCCGTAACGAAGGCATTGGTTGCCTATCCGCAGGTAAATGTATCTGTAGACGGTTATAATGTCCTGTTTAAAAAGCATATCAATGTCGGTATTGCTGTTTCACTGAATGATGGAAATCTGATTGTTCCGGTGATACATGATGCCGACAGGTTGAATTTGAATGGTTTGGCTGTGACCATTGATACTCTGGCGGTGAAAGCGCGTGATAATAAACTGATGCCGGATGACATTTCGGGTGGTACGTTTACGATTACCAATTTTGGAACTTTCAAGTCTTTGTTTGGTACTCCTATAATCAATCAGCCGCAGGTTGCCATTCTCGGTGTGGGATATATCGAAAAGAAGCCGGCAGTTATTGAAACTTCTGAAGGCGATGTGATTGCTGTCCGTCATAAAATGTATCTTTCTTTGTCATACGATCATCGGGTGGTGGATGGTATGTTAGGGGGGCAATTCCTCTATGCGATAAAAGATTATCTGGAAAATTGGAAAGAATAACCATTCATCACAGTAAAAAAATAATATAATGAAAAAATATGATATAAAGACCACTGATACCGAAACGTTGAAAAAGTGGTATCATTTGATGGTATTGGGACGTGCGCTTGATGAAAAAGCTCCGTCTTATCTGTTGCAATCATTGGGTTGGTCCTATCATGCGCCTTATGCGGGGCATGACGGAATCCAATTGGCCGTAGGTCAAGTCTTTACCAAAGGAGAGACTTCCTTTTTCCATACTATCGCGATATGCTGACCGTGCTTTCGGCAGGCATGAGTGTGGAGGAATTGATATTGAATGGCATTTCGAAAGCAACTGATCCCGGCAGTGGAGGACGTCATATGTCCAACCACTTTGCTAAACCCGAATGGCATATAGAAAATGTGTCGTCCGCTACCGGAACGCATGACCTTCATGCTGCCGGAGTGGCGCGTGCCATGGTGTATTATGGACATAAGGGGGTGGCGATCACTTCGCATGGAGAGTCTGCTTCTTCGGAAGGATATGTTTACGAGGCGATTAACGGGGCCAGTAGGGAAGGTCTTCCTGTGATATTTGTATGGCAGGATAATGGGTACGGTATCTCTGTTCCCAAAAAGGATCAGACAGTTGCCCGGAAGTATGCTGATAATTTTTCCGGTTTTAAGAATCTGAAGATTATTCATTGTAATGGCAAAGATGTGTTCGACTCGATGAATGCATGAGTGAAGCCCGTGAATTTGCCATAGCCCATCGTACTCCTGTTATTGTACATGCCAATTGTGTCCGTATTGGTTCCCATTCTAATTCAGATAAACAGACGTTGTATCGGGATGAAAACGAATTGGCTTATGTAAAAGAGGCTGATCCTTTGATGAAATTCCGCCGGATGCTGTTGCGTTACAAACGTCTTACGGAAGAAGAGTTGCAACAGATAGAAGCAGCGGCAAAGAAAGAACTGTCGGTTGCTAACCGGAAAGCACTTGCAGCGCCTGATCCTGATCCGAAAAGTATCTTTGATTATGTTTTGCCCGATCCTTATATACCGGAAAAGTATAAAGAGGGACTTCATCAAGAAGAAAATGGTGAGAAGGCCTTTATGGTAACTGCTATCAACGAAACGTTGAAAGAGGAATTCCGCCATAATCCGGATACTTTCATTTATGGGCAGGATGTAGCGAATAAAGAGAAAGGTGGAGTATTCAATATTACTAAAGGAATGCAGCAGGAGTTTGGGGATGCCCGCGTGTTTAATGCTCCTATAGCAGAGGACTATATTGTGGGTACGGCAAATGGCATGTGCCGTTTCGATCCTAAGATACATGTCGTTATTGAAGGAGCTGAATTTGCCGATTATTTCTGGCCTGCTGTGGAGCAATATGTAGAGTGTACTCATGAATACTGGCGTAGCATGGGAAGTTTGTTCCCAATATTGTATTACGTCTGGCCTCGGGTGGATATATTGGTGGTGGACTTTATCATTCTCAAAATATAGAGGGTGCATTAGCTACTTTGCCGGGGGCCCGGATTGTTTGCCCTTCTTTTGCCGATGATGCGGCCGGGTTGCTTCGTACTGCGATGCGCTCTCGTGGGTTTACTTTATATCTTGAACCGAGGCCTTGTATAATTCAGTAGAGGCTTCTTCCGTAGTACCCGAAGATTTTGAGGTTCCGTTTGGGAAGGCGCGTATCCGCCGTGAAGGTACAGATTTAAGTATGATAACGTATGGAAATACAACTCATTTCTGTTTGAATGTGGCTGAACGCTTGGCTCAAGAGGGTGGAGTGTGGAAGTGATTGATCTTCGCTCGCTTATTCCACTGGATAAAGAAACTATTTATGCGTCAGTGAAGAAAACAAGTAAGGCTTTGGTGGTTCATGAGGATAAAGTTTTCTCTGGTTTCGGAGCTGAAATTGCTGCCGGAATTGGTACGGAGCTGTTCCGTTATCTGGATGCTCCTGTACAGCGTGTAGGTTCTGTTTTCACTCCTGTAGGTTTCCATCCTATATTGGAAAAGGCTATTTTACCTACTGAGGATAAAATTTATGATGCAGCCAGGACACTGCTGGAATATTAATCAAATGTCCACAGGTTACATGGACCGTTTTATATGTTGTCCGTGTTAATCTGTGGTGAATAAAAAAGAATTATGAAAACAATAGGATTATTTTATGCAATGAATGCAGCCAAGACTTCCCATATAGCTGAAAAGATTCGGGAAGATTTGGGAGGAGTGAAAGTAATAGAAGTCGTTTTGATAGAAAAGGCTTGGCAGAATGATTTTCAAGCGTATGACAATATGATAGTGGGAGCGTCAACTTGGTTTGATGGTGAACTTCCTACTTATTGGGACGAACTGGTTCCCGAATTGGAGTCGTTGGATTTAAAGGGAAAGAAAGTAGCAATATTCGGTTTGGGGGATCAGAAGAACTATCCTGATAATTTTGTGGATGGAATGGGGATTTTAGCAGATGCTTTTCAAAAGGCGGGGGCTGAGTTGGTAGGTTTTACTTCGACAGACGGATATACCTTCAACCAATCGAGGCAGTACGTGGTGAAAAATTCTGCGGTTTGGTAATTGACCAAGAAAATCAGGCTCAATTGACCAGTAAACGTATTGCTGATTGGTGCAAGCTGATAAAAGAAGACTTTACTTCCAATAAGAAAGAATAATAAAATAATATCGCAAATCATTTATTTACTGTAGGGGCGCATTTAATGCGCCCAAATGTATACAGTAAATCATTTTCGGACAGATTCAATCCTCCTCTATACCTAAATAAGTGGCAACGGCTTCCGCACATCTTTCTCCATCAATACCTGCTGAAACAATTCCGCCGGCATAACCTGCCCCTTCTCCACAAGGAAATAACCCGTTGATAGTGACGTGTTGCAGTGTCTCGTTATCTCGCAGAATCCGTACCGGAGCCGATGTGCGTGTTTCGACACCAATCATCGCTGCTTCATTGGTCAGAAAGCCATGACTGCTTTTCCCAAATTGTTGGAAGCCTTTGATCAAACGGCTGGTGATGAATGTGGGCATCCAAAAATGCAGAGGAGAGGAAACTAATCCCGGACTATACGAACTGTCAGGTAAATCATAGCTTAGTTTTTTGCGGGTGAAGTCCATCATTCGTTGTGAGGGTGCGGTTTGGCGCATATTGCCTTGTTGCCAGCAGGTGGCTTCTAATGCCTCTTGAAAATACATCATGGTTAATGGACAATGGCCAGTAGTCCATTGACCATTATTTTTATTCGTGGCTTTTAATTCTTCACTTTTCGTTTTTAATTCTTCTGTAAAAAGACTATTGTCCGACAGGTCTTCCGGTCTGATTTCTACTACCATTCCGGAATTGCTCCATTTGGAGCCACGGTTGCTGGGACTCATGCCGTTTACTACAATTTGATGCGGACCGCTTGCGGCGGGAACTACGAATCCTCCCGGACACATACAAAAACTATAGACTCCACGTCCTTCTGCTTGTGTCACAAAGCTATATTCGGCGGCAGGCAGATACTTTCCACGTCCGTTTTTATTATGATATTGTATCTGGTCAATCAGCATGGACGGGTGTTCCAGACGTACTCCTACCGCAATACCTTTGGCTTCCATTTCTACACCATTATCATACAACCACTGATATACATCCCGTGCGGAGTGTCCGGTAGCCAGAATAACAGGTCCTTTGAAAGTCTTTCCGGTATTTGTCTCTATACCTGTGATTTTGTTTTTTTCTATGATAAGGGAATCCATTCGTGTTTCGAAATGCACTTCACCTCCACATTCTATGATGGTATTCCGCATGTTTTCAATCACGCGCGGCAGCTTGTCCGTACCGATGTGCGGATGGGCATCTACCAAAATGGAGGTACTGGCACCATGTTGACAGAATACATTCAGAATTTTGTCTACATTACCCCGCTTTTTGCTTCGGGTATAGAGCTTACCATCTGAATAGGCTCCTGCTCCTCCTTCTCCGAAACTATAATTACTTTCGGAGTCAACTTTGTGCTCACGGCTGATACGGGCGATATCTATTTTTCTATCGCGTACATTTTTTCCTCGTTCCACTACGACAGGCCGAAGTCCTAACTCTATTAATCGTAAAGCTGCAAACAGTCCGCCCGGACCTGCTCCTACAACTATGACTTGTGGCTTTCCTTCTACCTTATTGTATATAGTGCGGATAAATTCCTCGTCCTGCGGAACTTCATTGATGTACAGACGCACTTTCAGGTTTACATAGATAGTACGCTGACGTGCGTCTATGCTTCTTTTCAGGATACGAAGGGCATGATGGTACGTATATCCAATCCCTTGTCACGTCCGATGAATTGTTTCAGTGACTGTTCATTAGCTGCCTGTTCAGGCAAGACTCTTATTTGAAATTCTTGTATCATGGTTCTTGTTTAGGTTATTCGCCTTCCGGCATTAATTTTTTGCGATAATAGGAATTGGCGGTATATAATGCGGCGGCAGGATTGTGTCCTGTCACACGGTCTTTGGTCACCAAAGTTGTAGTATAGGCATTAGAGTATTTGTAGAACAGGCTGTCATGTCCTACGCACAGTCCGATCACCACATTTAACTCTGTATGTGCTTGGTTGAGAAGACGTGCCTGCAGGATAGGGTTACACATAGCAGCACCGATATTCTCACATTCTTTGGGGATTCCAATAGAGGATTTGGCTGCTCCGGCTACTTTGCAGATTACTGAGTAAACCTCAAAGCCGTTAGCACGGAGGATACGGGCAAAAATACGGGCTTCATTTACCAACCCGATACAATAAGCAATTCCTATTTTTTGATATCCCATCTTTCGTGCAAAAGTCATGATTTCTTCCACACGGGTTAACCGGCAATAACCTTCATATTCCACTTCGGCACTGGCCACCATTACGTTGTGGTTTTCGTTATATCGTTTCAATGCCCATTCCAAGTCTTCTTGTTCCAAATGGGTTGTCAGGCAAAATTCGGGGTAGGTGCGCTCTTTGAACTTGCAGTTCTGTGTGCCGCAATCTACGCAGGTAGGGGTGTGAGATTTATCTTTTGTCATTTTATATCATTCTTCAAATTAAGTCTTAAAAGGGAAAATAGATTTTTATCCAAACAAGGCCCGGAATGCTTCTTCCACTTTTCTGACCGGAATAATTTCTATTTTCAATTTTGATGTATCCATTCCTTGTAAATTATGTTTTGGTATAAGGATTCGTTTAAAGCCTAACTTTTCCGCTTCTCCGATTCGCTGTTCAATACGGTTTACAGGTCGGATTTCACCACTTAGTCCCACTTCTCCGGCCATGCAGGTATCGCGTTCTACCTCTGTATCCATATTGCTGGATAGAATGGCACTGATGACAGACAGGTCGATGGCCGGATCATTCACTTTCAATCCACCCGCAATGTTTAAAAAGACATCTTTTTGTGCCAGTTTGAATCCTACCCGTTTTTCGAGTACTGCCAGAAGCATATTCATACGTCGTAAATCAAATCCGGTGGCAGAACGTTGCGGATTTCCATATACAGCCGAACTGACTAAGGCTTGTGTTTCAATTAAGAAAGGACGGACACCTTCTATGGCAGAGGCGATAGCGACTCCACTCATTCCGTCATGGTCTTGGCTAAGCAACAGTTCGGACGGGTTGCTCACTTGGCGCAAACCATTTTGTCGCATTTCATAAATGCCCAGTTCGGCAGTGCTTCCGAAACGGTTCTTGATGCTGCGAAGAATGCGGTACATATAATGTTGGTCACCTTCAAATTGCAATACGGTGTCTACAATATGTTCCAGTACTTTCGGTCCGGCAATGCTTCCTTCTTTATTGATATGGCCGATTAAGATGACCGGCGTATTTGTTTCTTTGGCAAATTTCAAAATAGAGGCGGAACATTCACGCACCTGTACTAAACTGCCGGGAGAAGAGTCTATTGTTTCAGTGGAGATGGTTTGAATAGAGTCGATGATGACGAGATCGGGTTGTGTATTCTTTATATGTATATAAATCTGCTCCAATGAAGTTTCACAGACGATCAGGCAGTCGGAAGAATTATGCGGGATACGGTCTGCACGTAGTTTTAATTGTCGTGTACTTCTTCTCCCGAAATATACAATACTTTTCTGTCAGGCAGATGAAGTACGGTTTGCAACACCAAGGTAGATTTGCTATCCCCGGTTCACCACCCAGTAAAACGAGTGAGCCCGGTACTAAGCCACCTCCCAATACCCGGTTCAGCTCTTCGTCTTGCATATCAATTCGAGCTCGTCTCCTCCGGTTATGTCATTCAGTGTGACAGGCTTGCTTTTTACGGGTTCCAGACCGGATACCGGTCTTTTATTTGCAGGTTTCTTGCGTACAACTTCTTCTACGTATGTGTTCCATGCACCGCAAGACGGACATTTCCCTACCCATTTGGGTGAATCCTGCCCACAGTTGGTGCATACATATACAGTTTTTTCCTTTGCCATATTCTTACGGGATAATTAAAACAGCACAACTTGAGGCTGAATTTGTACAAAGGTAAGGAAATAGTTCTGCATACCAATTATGGGTCAGATAAAAAAGTATTAAAGGTTTTTTCTCTTTTCAGAAGTAGCTGGATGTTTCAGGCTTTTCAAGGCTGCTTTCTTATCGAAATGAAAAATACCTGAACAAATGGAAAGATTATTCCGTTTTAGTTATTAAGACGTCTTATAAATTAAAGAACTAAAAAATAAAACTGAAATGAAGCGTATATTCTTTTTAATATTACTTGCCGTTATGTCAACCGGCATATATGCTCAAACCGATGATAAAGGATATAAGGAAGGAGCATGGGTACTGAATGGTGTTACCGGTCTGAATTTGTCACAAACCGCCATGACTAACTGGTCGGCCGGTGGTGAGAATGCCTTATCGGGAAACGCTTACCTGAATGGTTCGTTGACTCATAAAAATGGAAACTGGCTATGGGTGACTAATCTGATATTGGATTATGGCCTGTCCAAAACAAAATCGCAGGGAATGAGAAAGACTACCGATAAAATAGGCCTTTCTACCCAATTAGGATATTCCACTAATAATGTATGGTATTATACTTTAATGGGAGACTTGAATACACAATTTGCCAAAGGATACAACTATCCGGACAAGACTCACTATATCTCGAACTTCTTTGCACCGGCTTATTCTAATATCTCATTAGGTATGGAGTATCGCCCTAAGAGTAACTATTCTGTTTTTCTTTCTCCGGTTTCTGCAAAAATGACTTTTGTGGAAGATGATTATCTTTCGGAGATAGGAGCTTTTGGTGTGGATCCGGGAGATCGTTTCAAAATAGAATGCGGCGCTTATCTGAAAGGCAGGGCCGAGATGCCACTTATGGAAAATGTGAGCATGATTACAACAGCCGATTTCTTTACTCCTTACAGTAGCCAGTTTGGTAATGTGGATGTAAATTGGGATGTATTGATCAGCATGAAAATTAATAAGTTTTTGTCCGCCACCATCAATACGACTTTGAAATATGATAATGATGTGAAGACTTTTGAAGAGGATGGAACTAAAAGAGGGGCGAAGTTCAGTTCAAAGAAATATTGGGGGTAGGTGTTGCTTATAATTTCTGACGGGGGATAGTTTCACCATAGATTACACAGATTCACAGATTATGTGGATTTACAACGGTTCACACGGATTATGACGATTGATACTAAAGAGTTAGGTCGACTAAATCTGTGTGAATCTGTGTAATCTGTGGTGAATCCTCCTGTTTTTCCTTCTTTTTCACCACTATTTTGTCTTATTTCTGCCTTAATAAAAAGTATTCTTATATTTTATCGCAAAAAAAATGGGAAATTGTGATAGATTGTAGGAAATTGTTTTTATATTTGCATCGTTCAAATAAAAAACAGAAGAAGAACAATTATAAAATGACGATGTACTATCTCCATACAACCACCACATTAGGGATGGGGCACATGACAACTACAATGTCCACATCCACAACAATGACCCCTCGGGGTTAAGGATAGTATATG